>ERZ802830.393-NODE-393-length-43862-cov-9.38599_pt1 | contig 43862 bp, 40 predicted proteins | sample MGYA00345654_ERZ802830 | MGnify/ENA primary metagenome ERZ802830 (study PRJEB30503, sample SAMEA104212375) | marine metagenome | biome: Westerlies Biome; feature: [SRF] surface water layer (ENVO:00010504) within the epipelagic zone...; material: water...
TTATGGAGGTTAAAGTTTGATAATGAGTCAAACAAAAAAATATTTCTTGCTTATTCAGTCTTTGGAGGTGTGATTTTACTTGTGGCTTTATTTAATCATTTATTCAGAGGCGGTGGACCACCAATACCTATTTTAATTCTTATAGTTTCTGCAACCGCATTGGGATTATATGGTTCAAAAAAAGCAATTGATTAAATCATCGGCATATCATCTTTTATTAAGTTCAGGAAGAAAAACTCGGAGTAGAGATATTGTAGATTTTAGGGATATTGAAACATCTACAATAAATAGAATGAAAAAACTATATCTTATCGTACTAATAATACCATTATTTGGTATAGCCAAAAGGCTTTCCAGCTAAAATTTGAATATCACAAACGATAACACAATAGTTTTTTTAAATACTGTAATTGGGGAAAGGATTTACACCAATTTTAAAGTATGTCATATTCTTTACATTATTGCTCCAGCTTTTGAGCAATATTATCATAATTCTCTTGGATTAGGACTTCAGTCCATATGGTAGGTTTTTTACCACCATACAATGCAAGATAAGTTACATCACTATGCTTTGAAGACGAATGCCAGTGTTCCGTGTTTTTTTCACATTTAATAATGTCACCAGTTTTCATTTTCACAGCTTCCTTTCCTTTTTCCTGATAATAACCCTCCCCAGCAACTACAATTAACACCTGTACAGAGGTGTGTTTATGCCAATCTAAAGTGGAATTTGCTTTAAAGGTTGCTTTGGTAATATTGTATGCTAAATCATCATCAGCTTGTAACAATCTATTAAGCCATGCTTCACCTATGTAATGTGTGTTTGGGGCTTTAAACCCTTCGTTTAGGTATGAAGACATCACATAATCAGAATCTTGAGCATAAATACTAACAGAGATAAAAAATACTAAAATGTAAGATGCACTTTTCATAGAATCGATTTTTAATTAATATTACAAATTTAACCAATAGGTCATTTTTAAGTTAATCGACCGAAATCGAGGAGAAAATCCAGTAGTATAATAATTATCGTTGTACACCAAAAACAAATCCGATAAAGGTGCAAAACGCCATTGAAGACGGGCATTAATTCCAAAATTTTGACGCTGATTACTGTATTGCATCAAAGCGGTAAGAAATAATGATTTGTTAAATGTCACATCCATACGAGGTGTAATCAACCAATAATTTGCACTTTCATAAGGTTCAGGCAATTTGATACCATCATAATTCACATTTATACTAAGTTGTCCCCTAGGTTGCAATCGATAACTTATAGTTCCACCAACAGAATATCTATTTCCATTAAAGAATTGACCCAGTGTTGTATTCAGTGCATAGGTAAATAACTTTGTGTTGTTCGTAGTAAATTCAATATTTGCATAATTGAACGAATACCTTTTGTTTCCTGGCAATGGAGTACCACCATCGGTTCGGGTGGGATCAAAATCATTTGTCAAAAATATGTATTGATTGAATACATTAGCCGTAATTTTAGCATTGCTTGTAAACTCTGTTTCCCAAGTAGCTCGCAATGAGTAATCAGTGAGTTTAAAATCGACTTTGGTTCTAAAGTAGTTGATGAATAGTAATTGTACATTATTTCTATTTACAATTTCCCTGTTTTTTGGAAAAAAAAAACGTTGTGCAAAATTTCCCATCTTAAAAATATCTGTTCTAGGAACAAACCCCAAATCCGCAGTAAAGTCATTGTCCACATAGACCCAATCATTGATAAAGACCCAGTTGTTTTTATTGTAGGTGGTGATTGCCTCCGCTGAAAAATTACCTTCTTTATCATCAGGATTGACAGACTTATGAAGGTAATAACGACCCGACCAGGTGTTATCCTCAGACGCTAGGTTGTAATCCACACCAAAGACTCTATTGTATTTGTCATTTACTTCTGAAAAGTCATACTCCTTGAAGCGTTCTCTATTAACCATAAACGCGCTAATATTTGAACGTTTCCCTATTTTTTTTTGTAGGGCAATCATGGTGTTATTATTGGATGCAATTTCATTTGCTTCGTCAGCAGCAGTTTGAATATTCAAAATTCCTAATCGCCAATCTTCATTGAGTTTGCCACTTAACCTCGCTCCAGCGATAATGTCGTTTTGAATGAGATTATCATTAGCGTCAAGTGCTAATCCAATTCGTCTAGAGAAAAATGGTCGAGCCTCTCTAAAAAAGTTTCCGAAAGAACCAAATAAATCACTGTTATCAATAAAGAATTGTCGTCGTTCGGGTAAACGTATTTCAAAACGTGTAAGATTGGTAAAAATTTCATCCACTTCCACATTAGAAAAATCGGGATTAAAGGTTAAATCTAAATTTAGACCATCACCAATAGCAATTTTGGCATCGCCACCAACTGTAATTGAATTATCGCGAACATTTTTTACAAAATCCTTTTGAGCCAATTCGTTAGCATAAGGAATTAAAGTTAAAGGGGTTCTTGATTTCCCTAGCGGTTTTTCAAAAATAAGATTATCGGCAAATGCTAACGTTCCTAATAATTGTGTTTGGGGCACCCTAGCCAAAGTACTCGTTTCATTGGATTGAATATTGAACCGATACGGACGTACACGCCATTTGGTTGCACCTTCTTCAAACTTTAGTGAAGTAAAAGGAATCATCATTTCAGCTGTATAATAGGTGTCATGTATTTTACTTTCCCCTTGCCATTTGACATCCCAAGCAAAATTGTAATTTTCGCGAGCTGCACCACCAGAGGACACCAAAAACTCTCTCCGAACCCCATATGGGGTGATGCCAAAACCAAAAGCATTTGTACCGTCATTAAAGGTATCAAACAGAATAGTTACATTATCATTACGAATTCCGCTAAAGTCGCGTCGTAATGAAGTTATTACAAAATCATTGTTTATTGCTTCTGCTTTAATACCAACATACAAAGCGGTATCATCGTATGCAATTTGGACAGTGGTTTGATATTTGGCAGCAATACTGTCTGAGGGGAAATACTGCCAAAAGTCGGTAGTTTTTTGAGCTGTTTTCCAAATTGGTTCACTCAATTCTCCATCTAGTTCAATGGCTTGAGTCGTGTATTTTGCATGAAGTCCTTTTGATACTTCTTGTGCAGTTATGTTTTGAAAAATTAAGGTAACTAAACCCAAAAGTATAGGCTTTTGAATTAGTCTCAAGTTTTGGAGTCTTCCCATAAAAATTTCGATTTTCGGACGTAAATCAACTGTTTCTCATCTTGTTTAAGGTAGTCGTCATCATATCGAATACCATAAGTTGTCATTATTTTTTGGTTTCCATTACTAAAATATGTTACGCTAGCATCTTTTGTAAACTGAAGCACTTGTTTAGCAACATTCTTGGTATCTATTAGATTACTAAAGGTGTTTACCAATTTTTTTAAAGCGAGCTGGTCTTTGATTATTATAGTATTCTCTTGTTTACAAGCTGTTATTGTTAACAAGAATTCAAAAAGTAAGCCATAATATTTCATAGGTTAACTATCAAAAACAAATTTACATCAAAAATAGACTTTATTAGAAGTACTGACTTACCACAATTACAGATACGCTTACCATTATTACTGATGGCATCATTATCCTAATTTTAGATGTATTACATTTACGTTAATAATTGATGTGAATTTATGGAAAATTACATAACCATTGATAGTGTTGGCACCTATTTCAAATTGCGAAATTATGAGCTATTACATCCTTTGATAGGTATTTTAAATTTCGATAATTTTAAGCCAGAACCTAATGCAGTCCCCGAACACAATGGATTCAACTTTGCTTGTTATGCAATTTTCTTGAAGGATAATAAATCTTGTAAAATGAAATATGGTGGTAAGTCATATGATTATGATGATGGTACCATGGTATTTATTGCTCCACAGCAATCTGTTGGTTTTAGCTATGACAAAAATTATGTCCCAAAAGGTTATGCTTTATTATTTCATCCTGATTTACTTTTGGGAACAGATTTTGGAAAAAAAATAAATAGCTATTCGTTTTTCTCTTATGCTGTAAATGAAGCTTTACATCTTTCATCCAAAGAACGAAAACTCGTTCTTGGTGTGCTGAAAAATATTCAATTTGAATTGGAACAGAATTTAGACAAACACAGTAAACAGTTAATTGCTTCCAATCTTGAATTATTGCTCAACTATTGTTCACGATTTTATGACCGACAATTTCTTACAAGACAAACCACACATAACAACGTATTAATAAAGTTCGATGTTCTTTTAAGTGCTTACTTAACCTCAGATCAGCCTCAAAGATTAGGATTACCATCAGTTAGTCATTTTGCAAATCAATTACATTTATCTTCTAATTATTTTGGGGATCTAATAAAAAAGGAAACGGGTAAATCAGCACGAGAATACATTCAATCCAAGCTTATTGAAATCGCTAAAGAAAAGGTTTTCGACCGAAACAAATCTGTAAGTGAAATTGCCTATGAACTGGGGTTTAAATATCCGCAACATTTCAGCAGATTGTTTAAGTCAAAGGTTGGGTATTCTCCTAACGAATTTCGATTTTTAAATTAAAGTTTTTATTTGATTAGTTCTATTACTAAAAAAAGGATTGTCTTGTTAGCTATCCTAAAATGATTAACTTCACTGGAAAAATATGTTTCCAAAGTTTAATGGAGGTCCAGCAATAATAACTACGGCTGCTTTTATTGGTCCAGGAACAATAACGCTTTGTGTTTTAGCGGGAGTTCAAAATGGGTTTTCGTTGCTATGGGCAATGTTGTTGTCTATTTTTATTACAATTTTTATTCAGAATACAACCGCCCGAATTAGTTACACTACCCGGAAAGGATTGGCAGAGAGTTTGCTGCTTCAAACATCAAATCCATTTTTTAAGCTTCTTTTGGCCGTTTACCGATGGAACTAAATAACCTAATGACAAAAATTAAAGATTTAATAAACTCATTAAGGTAGGTTCCATGATAAAAAGTACAAACTGAAGGGAATTGACATCCTATACGATTTGTATAAGAAATCCCCTCACTACACACTAAAATAGCTGCAAAAAAGGTAACTAGCGATATTATTAGAACATCCATTTTTTTGAATAACTATTTTAATTGGAAAGTTTTTGATATATGTATTTATTGACCTGGCTCTCCAGTAAAGGAAGAGTTAACGTACCATTTTCAAGTATAACTTCATGAAAATCATGAATATCAAATTTTTCAGCTAATAATTTTTTTGATTTTGATCGAAGCTCTTTGATTTTTAGTTCCCCAATTTTATATGATAAGGCTTGTCCTGGCCAAGAAATATATCTATCAATTTCAGTATTAATTTCATGAAAGGATAAGGCCGTATTTTTTGACATATAATCTACTGCTTTTTCTTTGGACCAACCAAAAGCATGGATACCAGTATCTACAACTAACCTGCATGCTCTCCACATAGAATAAGTAAGCTGCCCAAATTTTTCGTAAGGTGTAGTGTAAACACCCATTTCATCGGCAAGAGATTCTGCGTATAGCCCCCATCCTTCACCATATGCTGAAAGATAAAAGTTTTTTCTAAATGCTGGAATATTTTTATCTCCCTCCTCATTGAGCGCAATTTGAAGATGATGTCCAGGAACTGCTTCATGGGCAGAAAGCGCAGGAAGTGTATAAAGCGGTCTGCTATTCAAGTCATAGGTGTTAACCCAGTAGTAAGCCGAAACTCTACTTTTACCTGAAGCAGGAATATATCTTCCGCCAGTATATTTTGGAGCTATTGCCTCTGGTACTGCAGCAACACCATAGTGTTTCCTTGGAAGTGTTTTAAAAAACTCAGGTAATTTTTCATCTAAACGTTTAGAAATGTCCCTAGCAATCATTAATAATTCTTTAGGCGTTTTTGCGTAAAACTTTTTATTAGTTCGTAAATAATTTATAAAACCCTCAAAATCTCCCTCAAAATTTAGACTTTTTATTATTTGCTTCATTTCATTTCGAATCTTTTTGACTTCATCTAATCCTATTTGGTGAATTTCTTCAGCTGTCAAATCTAATGTTGTATAAAACTTAATTCTGTTTTTATAATATTCCGCTCCATTAGGAGTAGAGGCTATCGAGATATGATTTCTTGTAAATGGGTAGTAATTTTTTTCAAAAAAAGATTTTATTTTTTTAAATGAAGGAATCACTGATTTGGTAATTGTTTTTTGTGCTTTTAAAATTAAACTGTCTTTTAAAGGCTTTTTAATATTCTCTGGTAGGTTAATAAAAGGTGTGTAATAATAATTTTTTTTATAATCTTTAGTTATGTGCTGTTCATATGTACTTTCATAACTTTTAAATATAATTTTGGGCTGAGAAATGCCAATATCTATTCCTTTCTGAATTAAAACAATATTTTGCTCCACGTATAAAGGAATAGCTTTTAAAAGTTCTAGATATCTTATAGCATCTTTTTCGTTCACTAAATCCCTAACATTATATATTATACTATTGTGAAAACCTGAGTCTGAAAGAATTGGATTATATCTAATATTAAACTTGTAGTTGTTAATTTCATTTTCAATAATAAAGACTAATAAATGATAAGATATTTTTTCATTTTCACTTAACCCTCTTAAGGAAATTGAAGATAGTCTATCTTTAATTTTACTGTAAAATTCATATTCTTTTTTAAAACGAGACTCAGAAAAATCACCCAACGGAAAATCATTTTTATTATAGTGTTCAAAACTCTCATACTCTTCAATTATTTTTTTTAAGTCATTTTTTATATCATTTTGACAAAAGACAATCAATGAAAAAAAATTCAGTAAAATAAAAAATTTGTATTTCATATTAACTAATATATCTGATTTTAATAGAGAAATAGTATTTCATCATAGAAAAAACATATTAAAAGTTGAATTAAAAAATTAAGTTTTAAATTAAATTGGGAATAATATTAATAATTTTACACTATTATGAAAAAAATCGATAGAAGAAAGTTTTTAAGCAATGTTTGTCCAGCTGTTGCTATTTCATTAGTTGGAGCGAGTTTTTTAGAATCATGTTCTAAAGACAGTGATGGTGATGATTTGGTTTATGGCTCCAATACTTCTGGTTCTTCAGGATTCACTGTTGAAGGTAACAATGTTGAAATAGAGTTAACCCACCCCTCTTTTGCTGAACTAAACTCTAAGGGTTGGATGAATTTCACAGCCCAACAAATTCTAATTCTAAAAATAAGTGACTCTTCCTACAGAGCTTTTACTAACTCATGTCCGCATCAAGGAGTTAGGAATAGTTGGTCCTATGATGAATCTGACAATAGGTTTGTTTGTGGTAGACATGGAAATTCGTATCCCTCTGATTGCACTTCATCAGGAACTACAGGAAATATTTTAGAATGCTACAATACGGTTCTAGCTGGTCAAAAATTACAAATAACGAAGTCTTGATTTCTAAGCTTGTAAAACTTGGAGCTAGCAGATTAATATTATTTTTTTGTTTTGTTGTTTTTACTCCGAATATGATCATTGCACAAACTAAACAAGATTTGTTCAGTTTAATTGATGAGAATAAAGAGTCAGAAAAGTTACTTCCAGATAGGATGGTTTTCACTCAAAAGATTTTTTGGGGGGACAAGGGTCTTTTCAGGAAAACAAAATTAGCTCCTTTAAATATTGAGATGAGAAAAAGAGAGCTTAAGGTTAGGCGAGTAATGCTAAAAACTCATCAAATTGTTGGTTATGCTACATTATTTGCAATGATTGCTCAAGGGTTTATTGGAGGAAAGCTTTATAATGGAGACAATAGACTTTACGATACACATAAATCAATGGGAAAGGTAGTTAGTATTGGATATTTTACAGGGGCGGGTCTTTCCCTATTTGCTCCGCCACCAATAATCAATAAAAAAGTGAAAGGATTCAATTCAATCAAAGCTCATAAAACTCTTGCAACAATCCATTTTTCAGCTATGTTAGCTACAAATTATTTTTCTGACAGGGATCGAGGCGCTCACAAAGCTTCCGCTTATACTCTATTTGGCAGCTATGCACTCGCCGTTTTAGTATTTAAATTTTGAATATGAAAAAAATAACGTATGTTTTTCTTTTTTTGACTTTGAATTTGGCCTCTCAAGAAGTTGAGCCCTATAATCTTATGGTTAATTCTGATATATCATACATTTCGTATGAGGGAAAACACATACTTCATGATTGGATTGGTATAAACAATAAAATCAAAGGAGTGATGGTTATTGAAAATGGTGCTCCAAATAAAATTGCCGTTAGTGTTTCAGTTAAAGATTTTGATAGCGGAAATTCAGGTAGAGATTCTCACGCATTAGAATTAATTGAATCTCTGATACATCCAAAAATCTCATTCTTTAGTGATGAATTTAATCAAATCGATGAAAATATAAATCTTTCAGGAAAAATAAATTTTCATGGAATTGAAAAGCAGATTAGCGTCAATGGTAAAATAAATAAAGATGAATTTATTTCATTTAAAGGAGATTTTGTTTTGTCACCTTCAGATTTTGATGTCAAACTTCCAAGTTTTATGTTTTCAAAAATGGAAGATAATATTAAAATAAAGTATGAACTCTTTTTTGAAAAAAAATAATTTCATAAAAAAAGCCCTCAAATAGAGGGCTTTTTTATAAAATCATTACGGTTAGATTATTTTGAATCAACAGCTAGTTGATAAACAACTAAACCAAATCCAATCTTGTTAATCGCATCACCTACGTTGTAGATAACATCCATGTCAAGTCCACCAAAAATTCCACTGTACCATCCTTCAGTACCAGCCATATATCCAATTGGATAAATAGCCCATCCTATAAGAACGAACTTACAAAGTGTTTTGTGTGCAGCTTGAACAGCTCCTCCAGCGGCAGCAGCAAGCTTAGAAGCGCCACCCATCCAAATTTCATATACTATGATAAAGTAGGCTATACCTGAGAAAAGACCCCAAATCTGAGCTTGAGCAGGGTAAACTGCTTCACCAAGATATCCGGTAACAAGCATCACAATAGATAATAAAATCATTTTCCACATAAGGGACTTAGTAGCTCCAGCAGCTTTGAGTATTAAATAAAACTCAACGCACATTAATGGAACTGTAAGAATCCAATCTACATATCTAAAAAATGTAGGAGATTCGCCAAAAGCTGCCCAGTAATCTCTCATATACCAATAATGAACTGCGGCAATGAAAGTAATTAGACCAGACACAAGGATTGAAGTTCTCCACTTAGAATCAAATGAATTCATTGATAAAAAGAAAAAGGCAGAAGCAGCCATCATAGCCATACAACCTATAAAGAAAGTAAATCCAACATAATCAGTAGATGCCATTTTTGTCGCATCAACAAATAAATTTAAAATATTCATATTAATTTTTTTTTAATGTTTGGAAGTCTAAATTTATAAAATTATTTGTAAATACAAAGAATCAACCTAAATAATTGCCTTTTACTCTATATATAATATGTTTTTGAGGATTAAAATTATAGCAACGTTTTTAGTAATTTTTTCTTATTTCATGCCATTAATTGATATTAAGAATGTCATTGCTATACTAATGATAGTAACCATTGGCGTGCTCCACGGAGCTTGTGATATAACCTTGATTAATCAAAAGACAAACAATATAAATAACAGTAAAAAAATAATGTTTATTATTTTTTATTTATTAATAGCTTTTTTTGCTTTTTTAGTAGTTTACAATTTGCCTATTATTGGTTTCATAGGATTTTTACTCATAAGTAGTTATCATTTTGGGGAACAACACCTTCATGAAACGATATTAGATTCAAAATTTAGATTTTTTCATTTTATAACATATGGTTTATTAATATTTATGTTAATGATATATAACAATAAAAGTTTTGTTGTTAAGGTTTTAAATGAAATATTGGAGATTAATATTAATAATCTTCCATTTGATATTTTTCTTTTTTCATCATTATTTCTAACTTTTTTGTTTTGGAGTATTGATTACAAAAAATTAAAATCCTCAATAATCAAAGAAATTTTATACTTATTATTACTATTTCTTTTATTTTACACTTCAAATCTGATAGTTTCATTTGCAGTGTATTTTGTTTTATGGCATTCGATTCCTTCAATTTTGGATCAAATCAATTTCCTTTACAATGAAATCTCGACTAAATCAATTCTATTATATTTAAAAAATAGTGGATCTTATTGGATAGTGTCAATTTTAGGATTACTGTTTCTTTTTTATTATCAGAATTTAATAGGCGAAGACTTTTATAAAATCATATATTCATTTTCTGCTGCGGTGACTATACCGCATATATTCTTAATAAATAACATACTATCTTCACATCATAAATAACATTAACATACTTTATGCTTTAATTTTTTTTTATAAATTACATTAATATTAAAAATTAACTTAAAATGAAAGAAATAGAAATTTTAAATTATGCTCAATTAAACTTTATCCAGAATGGACTTTATATGCTGAGCTTTGCAGTTCTAATATTTATAACATTTAGATTAGTTAGGTTTCAAAGAGAAGCTAATTCAAATGTTTTTGGTAAAGTGTTAGTTACAGTCTTTGGACTTTGCACTGTTTTTTTTGGATATAATGTCTTCTCCTATTTATATTCAAATCAATTAGCCCAGTCATACAGATTATCTGAACTAAAGGCTACTGGGGTTGAGCTCTCGAGCACAGCTCAGCAGTATCTTGACTTTACTGGACATACAGTTTCTGATGGATTACCACCGTTTACTCCAGAACCTGCGGCAATGATATTCTTAGTTACATTTGCTATTATGATTATTGCAGGAACATGGATAAACCTATCAAAGGAATAGAATTGTTGAGTATGTTAAAATTAAGATTAAAAAAACCTCTAAATTAACTTAGGGGTTTTTACTTTATGGTTGTTTTCTAATCTAACATAAATAATTTAATTTGATAGAAATAAAAAGTCCAGGAAGGATTTGTTTTTTTGGGGATCATCAAGACTACCTTGGTCTTCCAGTAATATCCGGAACAATTGACCGCTATATTTACATAAAGGCTACTAAAATTGAGTCTAGTTTTTTTGAAGTTATTCTTATAGATTTTAATGAGTCATTAAAAATTGAGTTTAAAAATGATCCAAAAAAAATTTCAACATCTGATTATTTTAGAGCAGGACTTTACGTTTTAGAAAAAAATGGAATAATACCAAATCAAGGCTACAAAATTGAAATCAATGGAGACCTGCCTATTAATGCTGGTTTGTCAAGCTCATCTTCATTAGTTGTTGGATGGATTAAATTTCTTGTAAAAGCTTTTGCAGTTGGAAGAAAAATAGATAATTTACAAATCGCAAAATGGGCTGTTGAAACTGAAGTCGATTTTTTCAATCAAGCAGGTGGAATCATGGATCAATATACGATTTCTATTGGTGGTTTAATGATGATTGACACATCAAAAAAAACATATGAAAAACTTGAGGGAAGTTTGGGTCGATTATTAGTAATTGATTCTGGAGAATCAAAAAACACTCAAGGTGTTTTAAGTAAGGCCAAGGTGAATGCAAAAGAAGCTATAAAGCATGTAAAAAGATCTAATAAAGATTTTGATTTAATAAAATCAAAAAAAACTGACTACAAAAAATATTTAAATGAAATCCCAATTAATTTAAGAGGTTATTGGGAGTCTACAATTTTGAACTATGAAATAACCAAAAGTGCAATAAAGATTTTGGCGCGAGTAAATTCATCTACAAGCGAACTTGGAGAATTAATGAACTCTCATCAATATTTATTAAAAAATAATATTAAGAACACTCCAATTAAACTTTCAAATCAGATGGATGAAGCACTAAATGCCGGAGCAATAGGTGCCAAAATTGTTGGTTCAGGAGGAGGGGGTTGTATGGTGGTGATGGTTGATGAAAAAAATATTTCCAAAGTAAAAAAGGCAATTTTAAGTTCAGGCGCCAAGGATGTATTCGAAGTAAACATAACAAACTAAATAATAAATCAATGAAAAATTTAATAATTATGGCTGCTGGAGCTTCATCTAGAATGAAAAAATCTCTGGATCAAGTTAACTTGTCTTCAGAAGTCAGAGACGTTGCATATTCTCAGCACAAGTCGATGATACCAATTGATAAAAGTGGAAAAAGTCTACTTTTTTACCTATGTGCTAATGCAAAAAAAGCAGGTTATGATTCTATTTACTTACTTACATCATCTAAAAATAAATCTTTTTATGATTGGATTGAAAAATTTAATTCCACAACGGAGCTTGATGGGTTAAAATTTTTTATAGCAATTCAAAAAATTCCTAAAAACAGAGTAAAACCACTTGGAACAGCAGATGGTATACAACAAGTTTTAGATCAATACCCAAAATTATTAGATCAAAGATTTACAGTTTGTAATGGAGATAATTTATATTCAATTGATGTACTTAGAATTTTATCTAAACATGAGAATTCTTCTCATGCAATTATTGCTTATGATAGATCTTTTTTAAAATTTCCAGAAGAAAGAATAACTAAATTTGCATTAATGATTTTAGATGAAAAAAATTATTTAAAAGATATTGTTGAAAAGCCACCTATTGAAACTCATGACTCATTTAGAAATGATAAGAATGAATTATTTGTAAGCATGAATATTTTTAATTTTAATGGCTCGACAATCTATAATTTTTTAGAAAATTGTCCCCTAAACTTGGAGAGGGACGAAAAAGAATTACCAGAAGCAGTTAGAATGATTTTGAAACAAGAAGAAAAATCAGTTTTCACTTATATTGTTAGAGAACATCTAAAAGATTTAACCTATGCCCAAGACATTAATAGTTTTTAACTAAATCACTCAAAAGAATCAAAAATAATTTGATTAACTAAATCAGCATGCTTTTCTATGTGAACATGTTCAAATGTACTTATGTCATATTGATGCTCAATGAGCCTAGTTAACATAAAAAAACTAGAGCAAGCCCCAAAAATTATACTCACAAAATTTGGTTGAGGTATTGCCGTAAATTTCGGATTAGCTGAAGCTTTATTTAGTGCACTTTGACCTATAGTTGTTAATGGACCAATTATTGAATTAATCAAATAGTCAGACCTCCAGCTATTTTGACCCATTTCCATATATATTATTTTGTAGAAAGGAGGATTCTTTGCACAAAAATAAATTAGTTGTCTTGTATATGATCTAAGCATTGGAACACCCTCTATATCCTTGAGATCAGACCTAATAGCTTCAAACTTTTCGATAATTAATTTTGAAAGGTAATCAATGGATCTTTTCCACAATTCTTCTTTGTTACTAAAGTGATAGCTTATCAGGGGATTTGTCACTCCAGTTTTTTCAGCAATAAACTTAAGCTGTGTTCCTTCAAAACCAAGATCAGAAAAATATTCAAGAGCTACAGAAAGTAAATTGTCCATATTGAGTTCTTGGGATAAACTAGGACGGCCTCTTTTTCTTTTATGTTGTGATTTTTTCAATTTAATTATCCTTTAGTAAAATATATTAAAATCATATTCAAATATAGATAAAAATTCATTTTAATCTTAAAAACATCTATTTGAAATATCTTCATTTTTTATTTAATTAAATTACAATTTAATTATATTTTATTGTAAATTTGTTTAATAAATTTAATATTTAATGAAAGTTTTAGTTTGTATCAGTAATGTTCCTGACACTACATCGAAAATCAATTTTAGTAATGAAGACACTACATTTGATACAAATGGGGTTCAATTCATTATCAATCCTAATGATGAATTTGGATTAACTCGAGCGATTTGGTTTCAACAAAAAAACCAAGCGACAGTAACGGTAGTGACTGTTGGGGATAATTCATCTGAGCCAATTTTAAGAAAATGTTTAGCTATTGGTGCTGATAAAGCGATAAGAGTTGACATAAAGCCCCAGGATGGTTTCTCTGTTGCAGAAGAATTAAAAGAAATATGCTCAAAAGACAAATACGATTTAATTATTTGCGGAAGAGAATCTATTGACTATAATGGAGGTATGGTCCCTGGAATGCTAGCTCAAATGTTAGGAATACCTTTTGTTACAAATTGTATTTCATTGGATTTAGATCAAGATAAAATTATAGCTAAAAGAGAAATCGATGGTGGAATTGAAAAGGTTAGTTGTTCATTACCAATTGTAGTAGGTGGACAAAAAGGCTTGGTAGAGGAATCAGATCTTATCATTCCAAATATGCGCGGTATAATGCAGGCTCGGCAAAAACCGTTAGAGGTTTTCAAATCATGTAGCTCCGAATCAAAATCAGAAATTAATAAATTTCAAAAACCTCCTTTGAAAGAAGGTGTAAAGTTTGTAGATCCAGAAAACCTAGACGAACTAATTACCCTTTTACATAACGAGGCTAATGTAATCTAAAACTAAAGTATATGTCAATTGTAGTTTATACAGAGTGTCAAAATGGAGAATTTAAAAAAAATGCATTTGAAGCATTGTCTTATGGTAAACAAATATCAAAAGACACAAAACAGACTCTAATAGCAATATCAATTAATGCTAAAGATCCATCCATTTTATCTAATTATGGTGTTGAAAAAATTATATCGATTCATAATCATTCATTAGATCAATTTACAGCTCAAAATTATGCTAATACAATTTCTCAATATGCTAAAGAAGAGAATGTCAAAATCTTAGTTATGAGTTCCTCGGCAGATTCTAGATATATAGCTCCACTAATAGCAGTAAAATTAAATGCTGGATTAGCATCTAATGTAATATCAAAACCTTTAACTTATAAACCTCTAACTCTCAAACGTTCATGCTTTACCAACAAGGCATACAATCATACACTCATGAAAGGAGAAATCAATATTATTTGTGTATCAAATAATTCTTTTGGTATAACTAAATCTAAAAGTGAGCCCAAAATAATAGCAGCAGATAAATTTTCAAAAAATGATCAAATTAAGGTTGAGGCAATTGATAGACTTTCTGGCTCAGTAAGTATAGCTGATGCAGATATAGTCATTTCAGGTGGAAGAGGTTTAAAAGGCCCAGAAAATTGGCATTTAATTGAAAATTTGGCATCTACGTTAGGAGCAGCAACAGCTTGTTCAAAACCAGTATCTGACATGGGGTGGAGACCACATAGTGAACATGTAGGTCAAACAGGAAAACCAGTTGCTTCAGATTTATATATTGCAATTGGAGTCTCTGGAGCAATTCAACATTTAGCAGGCATTAACGCTTCAAAAATCAAGGTTGTTATTAATAATGACCCAGAAGCACCATTCTTTAAAGCTGCTGATTATGGTGTCGTTGGAGATGCTTTCGATGTAGTTCCTAGATTAACAGAAAAACTCAAAGCTTTTAAAAATAAACAATAAAAAAAACAGGTCCATCGACCTGTTTTTTTTAAAGATTAAGAATTGTATCACAGCAGACTATAATTTATAGGTGTCTGCTGAGTTTTAGTTCTTAAATATTTTAAATAAAACATAGACACCTCCTTTCATAATTAAGTTAAACATAGCTGTTGTCACAGCATTTTGATATCAAAAATAGGACACAATTGTTAATATAAAAAATTTTAAGGCTAACTTAATTGTTAAAATTAAATTAATTATTTAACTATTTTCTTTAGTGTTAATCCTTGAACTAAAATGGTGAACAAAACTACCATGTAAGTTAAAAATAAAATAAGATTTTTACCTTCTCCAATTTGATTAGGAAGATTAAGAGCCAAGGCTATGCTTAGACCTCCCCTTAGACCTCCCCATGTAATAATTAGAGCTGTCCTTTTCTCAAAAGATTTGAAGAAGGAAAGAAATTTTATAGGAATCCAGACTCCAATCCCTCTTGACATTAAAACAATCAGAATAACTAATATTGATATCAATAAATAACTAGTTTGAAAATTTTGAAAAATTGGAATAATTTCTAGACCAATTAGAATAAATAGGATTGCGTTTAAAGTTTCATCTAAAAGATGCCAAAACTTGTACACGTATTCACCCATTGCTTTTTGAAGTCCTTCTTCTTCTTTATCAGTATCAATATTTCTATTTAAGAACAGTCCCATTACTACTACACCTAAAACCCCAGAAAAATGAAATTGATGTGAGATTATGGAAACAAGTAAAACCAATGAAAGAGTTATCAGAACTTCTAATTCTACATGTTCATTTTCAATATATTTCACGAGCTTTAATCCAAGAAAACCTATTAATGCACCTAATGCAACACCGCCCACAACTTCAGTAGCAAACAATGAACTAATACTTGCAGCTGATATATTTTCAATGCCTTCTAATTTTACATTTAATAATGTTAAAAATATTACAACACCAATACCATCATTAAAAAGAGATTCTCCTGCAATTCTTGTTTCAGTAATTTTAGAAAGATTCATTTTTTTTACCATTGCAAGAACAGCTATTGGGTCGGTAGGAGCAATCAATGCTCCAAAAAGTAAACAATCTACGTAACTAAGCCCGATATTATTTAAACCAAGAAAAGGCTGTTCAACCATCCAAAACAAACCTGTTCCAACAACAAAAGTTGAAAAAACTACTCCAAAAGATGCAAGAAGAAGAATAGTAATTTTATCTTTTAATAATTCATGAACATCCACACTTATAGCACCTGCAAAAAGCAGGAAAGGAAGCATAACATCAATTAACAACACTTGGAAATCAAAACTTTCAATAAGATTACTAACTGTTTCAAGGAATGGTGGCGAAATCAATCCTATTATTAATACACTAATTGAAAGACCTATAGCAAGAATCATTAGACCAATTGTCTGTGGAAGTTTAAGTAATCTTAAATTAATTATTGAGAAGAATGATGCAAGCAACAAAAGAATTGTGGTCAGTTCAAGAAAATCCATAATAGTGTTTTTTATGATGCTTTATTTATAAATCTCATACATTTTTGAGATGTATTTACCCAAAACATCGAATTCTAAGTTAACAATTTCTCCTTTAATAATTTTATGAAAGTTTGTGTTTTTGTAAGTATGAGGAATAATTGCAACTGAAAAAGATGATTTTTTTGAATCCAAAACCGTAAGACTAACCCCGTTTATGGCAATGGATCCTTTTTCAATTGTAATATTATTTTTTAAATCATCATATTCAAAAGAATAAACCCAGCTACCATTTTCATTTTTAACAGAGCTGCATTTTCCCGTTTGATCAATATGACCTTGAACAATATGACCATCCAAAAGTTGATTAATTTTCATCGCTCGTTCAAGGTTTATTAAACTACCAATTTTTAGCGTGCTAAGATTTGTTTTTTTTAATGTTTCTTCAATAGCTGTAACTTCATAATTGTTTAAATTAACCTTGGTAACAGTAAGACAAACTCCATTGTGGGAGATACTTTGATCGACTTTGAGCTCCGAAGTTATTTTACTTTGTATTTTAAAATTGATATTAGAACCTTGTTTTTCTATTGATTTTATTTCACCTAAACTCTCTATTATACCTGTAAACATGACGATTAAAATTATTTACCTTTGATGAGTAAAATTAATTAATTAAGTGAACAAACTAGTAAATGGATAAAATTAAAGTTGGAATATCAATTGGAGATCCTAATGGAATAGGTATAGAAATAATTCTATCAACTTTTGAGGATAAAAGTATTTTTAAAAAATTAACACCAATAGTTTTTTCACCAAAAAAGATTATCGAGTTTAATAAATCACATTTTGATAAAAAAACTGAAATTAATTATCTGGATGACATGAATTTTTTAACTGAAAATAAACTAAATGTTTTAGATTTTGATTCAGAAAAATTTAATTTAGAATTTGGTTTAAAGTCAAAACTTGCTGGAAATATATCAAGGAAATCACTTATTTATGCAACAAATGCAATCAAAAATAATCGAATAGATGTTTTAGTAACAGCCCCAATAAATAAAGATTCAATTCATTCTAAAGATTTTAATTTTACTGGGCATACGGACTTCCTAGGATCAAATTTCATTGGCGAACCGCTTATGTTTATGATCAAGGGAAAGCTAAGGATTGCCTTGCTCACAGACCATATTCCTTTAAGCCAGGTATCCAAAGAAGTTTCTTCTAAATCTTTGAATTTGAAGATTCAAAGTGTTTTAAAAAGCTTAAGGGAAGATTTTAGTATTGAAAAACCAAAAATAGCTGTTCTAAGTATTAATCCCCATTCTGGAGATAACGGAATAATTGGTAATGAAGATGATACAGTTATAAAACCTTTGTTAAATAAATTAACAAAAAAAAATCTCTCTATTAGAGGTCCATTTCCCGCTGATAGTTTTTTCGGTTCAAAAAAATATAAAGTATATGATGCCATCTTGGCCATTTATCACGATCAAGGATTAATACCTTTTAAGACATTATCCTTTGGAGAAGGAGTTAATTTTACTGCCGGAATAAATATTATTCGAACTTCACCCGATCATGGAACCGCATTTGATATTGCAGGAAAGGGAATTGCAAATCCAAATTCGTTTAAGCAGGCGATATTAGAATCAGTAAAAATTTTCAAATCTAGAAAGAATTATAAATTTAATTGAAATAAATACTCCTGCCATATGGCTTATTCATTAAAAAAAAATTTTAAATTTGCGAGCGCAAATGTTTAAACATTATAGCTTTGGATACTTATTTAATCAATTTTGCAAGTTTAAAAAAAGGAAAGCAAAGCTTAGTAATTGACATTGACGACAAGTTCTTTGCAAAATTTAATTTTTTTGATTTTGAAAATGTAAACTTAAAAGTTGTAGTTGAGATAGAAAAACAGGAAACATTTATAAATTTTTCCTTATTAATAAGTGGATCTGTTGAAGTATTATGTGATCTATCTATTGAAAAATTTAAGTTACCAGTGCAATCTAATTTTAATTTTACTGTTAAGTTTGGAAAAGTTTTTGAAAGTAAAAATGATGAGTTAATTATTTTACCAATTGGAGCTAAAGATATAGATATTTCTCAACAGATATATGAAACAGTTATTTTATCTATTCCTGAAAGAAAGGTTCATCCAGGTGTTCAAAATGGCACTTTAAAATCAGAAACTTTAGACAAATTAGAATTATTAAAACCAAACCAAAAAAAATTTTCAAAGAAGATCGATCCTCGATGGAATAAATTAAAAAATTTATTAAAATAAAATAAAATGGCACATCCCAAAAGAAAAATATCTAAAACTAGAAGAGATAAAAGAAGAACTCACTATAAAGCTTCACCAAATCAAATAGCAACTTGTAAAACAACAGGAGAAAATCATCTTTACCATAGAGCCCATTGGCATGAGGGTAAATTATATTATAGGGGTAAAGTGCTGGTCGATAATTCTGAAACTGCAGAAGCATAATAGTTTAACATTTTAATTTTTTTGAATGAATTTCACCCCGAATTGCGGGTGTTCATTTAATGAAAAAAATCATATCTTCACTTAATATTCAAGCTAGAAAAGTCATCTAATGTCGCAATTAAAAAAATCAATAAATGCGCTTAATGCTTCAATAACTGCAATAGGAGGATATGTTCCTGATGAAAGGTTGACTAACAAAAAACTTGAGTCTATGGTTGAAACTAATGATCAATGGATTCAGAATAAAACGGGCATAAAAGAAAGAAGAATTTTGAGTGACCCAAGTAAAGCGACCTCATACCTAGCAATTAAAGCTGCAAATAATCTTATTACCAAAAATGACATTGATCCAAAAGAAATAGAAATGATTATTCTTGCAACAGCTACGCCAGACATGCAAATAGCTGCAACTGCCGCTTACGTTGCTACAAAAATTGGTGCTTCAAATGCCTTTGGTTACGATTTACAATCAGCATGTTCTGGTTTTCTTTATGCTATGTCAATGGCTGCTGGAAAAATTGAATCTGGACGTTACAAAAAAATCCTTGTAATAGGAGCAGACAAAATGTCCTCACTAATCAATTATGAAGACAGGAGCACATGTATAATCTTTGGAGACGGGGCTGGAGCAGTCTTATTTGAACCTAACAAAGACAAACTTGGATGGCAAGATGAATATTTTAAAAGTGATGGTGGGGATAGAGACTCACTAAAAGTGAAAGCTGGGGGATCACTTTTTCCTGCAACTGAAACATCTGTTTTAAATCAAGATCATTATCTTAGTATGGATGGACGAAAGGTTTTTAAATCTGCAGTTTCTGCAATGACAGAGGCTAGCAGTACAATTCTTCAAAGAAATAATATTTCCGGAGAGGATGTAAATTATCTTTTAGCTCACCAAGCAAATGAGAGAATTATTGAATCTGTAGCAGAAAAAATGAAATTAAACCCAAAAAAAGTTTTAAAAAATATTGCCTATTATGGAAATACGACTGCAGCCACAATTCCTCTTCTCCTTTGTGATTTTGAAAAAAAATTTAAAAAAGGTGACAAAATTATTTTTGCAGCTTTTGGTGGAGGTTATACTTGGGGCGCGGCTTATTATATTTGGAGTAAAAACTAGGATTATTAACAACTCGAAAACATGAATATTAAAGAAATTCAAAATTTAATTAAATTTATATCTAAATCAGGAGTTGATGAGGTTACGATTGAGAAAGATGATTTCAAGATTACTATCAAATCTTCTGGTGAGTTTAATAAATCGAATGTTAAAAATGAAATTCCAGTTTCACTCAGTTCCCCTGACAGTAAAGAAGATCAAATAGATGATACCTTTGTCGAGACAACCAAGCAAGAAACTAGTGAATTAAAAAAAGAGGAAAAGTATACAGTTATTAAATCTCCCATAATTGGGACCTTTTACAGAAGGTCTTCACCCGACACCCCACCTTTTGTTGAATTAAATTCTCAAGTAAAAAAAGGAGAAACTTTATGTGTTATTGAGGCTATGAAATTGTTTAATGAGATTGAATGTGAAATGGATTGTAAAATAATTAAAATTCTAGTTGACGATCAAACACCAATTGAGTTTGATCAGCCATTATTTTTAGTTGATCCTTCCTGACTCATATAATATGTTCAAAAAAATACTTATCGCCAACAGAGGAGAGATTGCAATGAGAATAATCAGAACTTGTAAAGAAATGGGTATTAAGACAGTTGCTGTATATTCTACTGCTGACAGAGATAGTCTTCATATTCGTTTCGCTGACGAGGCAGTCTGTATTGGTCCTCCTCAAAGTTCTGAATCTTATTTGAAACCTGCTAATATAATTTCTGCAGCTGAAATCACAAATGCTGATGCAATTCATCCTGGATATGGATTTTTGTCTGAAAATTCAAAATTCTCACAAATTTGTAATGAACATGGAATAAAATTTATTGGAGCTAGTTCAGATATGATAAATAAGATGGGAGATAAATCATCCGCTAAAGAGACTATGAAAAGAGCTAAAGTCCCAACAATCCCTGGATCAAATGGGATATTAAACTCTCTTGATGAGGCAAATAAATTAGCAAAAAAAATTGGATATCCTGTAATGTTAAAAGCTACTGCTGGAGGGGGAGGAAAAGGAATGAGAGCTGTTTTGAAGGAGGATGATCTATCCAAAGCATGGGATAGTGCAAGAGCGGAATCTCTTGCTTCATTTGCTAATGACGCAATGTATATGGAGAAATTAATTGAAGAACCACGTCACATTGAAATTCAAATTGTTGGAGATTCTTTTGGGAAAGCATGTCATTTGTCAGAGAGAGATTGCTCAATACAGAGACGTCATCAAAAATTAACAGAAGAAACACCATCCCCTTTCATGACGGATTCTTTAAGAGATTCTATGGGAAAAGCTGCCATAAAGGCTGCAGAGTATATTAAATATGAAGGTGCAGGTACAATTGAGTTTTTAGTTGATAAAAATAAAAAGTTTTATTTTATGGAGATGAATACGCGTATTCAAGTTGAGCATCCCATAACTGAGCAGGTAATTGATTTTGATCTTATTAGAGAACAGATTAAAGTTGCTGCTGGTATTCCAATAAGCGGAAAAAATTATTTTCCTAAAATGCACTCAATAGAGTGCAGAATTAATGCTGAAGACCCTGAAAATGATTTTAGACCAAGCCCTGGTAAAATTCAGACTCTTCATTTTCCCGGAGGTCATGGAGTCAGACTAGATACTCATGTGTATAGTGGGTACATAATACCCCCATTTTATGACTCTATGATTGCTAAACTTATAACAACTGCACAAACAAGAGAAGAGGCTATAAATAAAATGAAACGTGCCCTTGATGAATTTATAGTTGAAGGAATTAAAACCACAATTCCTTTTCATAAAAAATTAATGAATAACCCTGAGTTCATTAATGGGAACTATACAACAAAGTTCATGGAAACTTTCTAAAGAATAGAATTATTTATTAAATGCTGTGCTATTTGTATTGTATTTGTTGCCGCACCTTTTCTTAGGTTATCTGAAACTACCCAGAGATTAAAAGTATTTTCTTCATATAAATCTTTTCTTATTCTTCCAACGTAAACCTCATCACTTCCCTCGCAGTTTAAAGGCATTGGATATACGTTATTAACAATATCATCTTCAACCACTATTCCAAAAGAGTTTTTCAAAACCTCTTTTATCTCTTTGACATTAGTTCTATTTTCAAGGGAAATATTTATTGATTCACTATGGCCACCAATTACAGGAATTCTAACTGCAGTTGAACTAATTCCAATCGAATAGTCATCTAGAATTTTGTGAGTTTCATTTACTAACTTCATTTCTTCTTTAGTATACCCATTTTGAGTAAAGTCATCACAATGAGGAATCGCATTTTTGTGAATTTGATGAGGATATGCCATTTCTCCTTCTATGTTGTTAAATTCATTTTCTAATTGTTTAACTGCTTTAACTCCAGTACCTGTAATTGACTGATAAGTGGAAACAACAATACGCTTTATTTTGAATAATTTATGTATCGGATTTAAGGCAACCAACATCTGAATGGTTGAACAATTTGGATTGGCTATTATTTTATCTTTTGAAGTTAAAATTTTACCATTTATTTCTGGAATAATTAGTTTTATTTTTGGATCCATTCTCCATGCTGAGGAATTATCAATAACAGTAGTTCCAACTTTTTGAAATTTTGGAGCCCATTCTTTTGATATAGATGCGCCAGCAGAAAAAAGAGCTATATTAGGTCTTAAGTTAATGGATTCATCTAAAGAGACTATTTTAATTTTTTTTCCATTAAAGGTAATCTCCTTTCCCACTGACTTATCTGAAGCAACTGGTATCAGTTCAGATATAGGTAATTTACGTTCATATAAAACTTTAAGCATCACACTTCCAACCATACCAGTAGCACCAATTAAAGCTATTTTCATAAAATAATTTTGAGTTCTAAATTACATTAAAAAAATACGATCTGGTAATATATCTCATTTTATAACAATTTGAATAACAAACCCTATGAAATATAAACACGTTTAATTCTATTACCTAGACTAGATAAAATTTCATAAGAAATAGTTCCTGCTGATTCCGCAAAAATGTTTGCTGGATTTTTTTGATCAAAAATAACCACTTCGTCCCACTCTTTACATTGAATATGAGATACATCAATCATAAATATATCCATACAAATATTACCGATTATAGGTGCTTTTAATTGATTTATTTTAACAGTAACATTTCTATTTTTAAAATATCTACCAATTCCGTCTGCATGACCTATAGGAATAATAGCTATTTTTGATTTTTTTTTTGCGATCCAGCCATTATTATATCCAACACACTCACCTTTTTTAACATTATGAATTTGAATAATTTTTGTTTTAAGTTCTGCTACTGGTAATAAATTTTTATCCCAGTCAGAGTTATTAGAATATCCATATAGAGAAATTCCAGACCTTACCCAATCATATTGATGTTCCGGGTAATTAAAAATACCAGAACTATTTAATAAATGATATTTTATCTCAGAGTTTAAATCATAAAATTTTGATTTAATTTCATTAAAAATTTTAAGTTGTTTTTTTGTGTTTAAATTATTTTTTTTGTCCTCGCTTGCAGATAAATGAGAATAAACAGATAAAACTCTTAAGCGTGCTTTATCAATTTTTTTAATTACCCATTCAATATCTTCGAATTTAAATCCAAGCCGATTTAATCCAGTATTAAATTTTAAATGAACAGAAAAATCTCTTTTACTTTTATCTAATAATTTTATGATTTTTTTCAATATTCTTTTTGAATAGATAGCAGGTTCAAGTGAATAATTAATTATATCATTCAATTCAAAAGGATCTGGATAATAGACTATAATATTACAATTAATATCATTTTCTCTGAGTAATTTTCCTTCTGAAACAGATGCAACTGAAAGCCTTGACACTCCCATACTAACAAGCTTTTTTGATATTTCTATGATTCCATGACCATACGCATTTGCCTTTACAACGCCAATCAAGCTATTTTTATCTGGTGATATAGATTTTAAAAAATTTAGATTGTGCTCTAATCGATTTAAATAGATGTTTAGTTGTGCCATTTAACTTATTTTTCTGATTACTTGTATTGTTTTATAAAAAAGAAATGAGCTAAAAACAACTTTGATACAATAAAATTGTTTATATAAGTTTTTGGTTTTTTCTAAAAACATTTTGTAAATTCCGTTGAGGCAGTTAATTATTAATCCCATAAAACAAATGTATTAAAAACTATAGATGATGGATAGCTCATTTGGAGATGATATAAAAAACTTAGCAAAACAAATTCTTAAATTGAAAAAAGGTAGTTCCTCACAAGAATTCTATGACTTGTCATTAGAACTTTTTGAGAAAGCAATTCTTTTTAAAAACTACAATTCCTTTAATGAGAAAAACAGTCTAAAAAAATATATGGATGATAATAATTTGAGCTTTATAAATGATAGAGATATTAATACTTTTGATAATGAAAAGCAAACAGTAGCGCCCTTAATTGAAACAATAAAGGATATGATACCTGAAATGCCTGAGACCAGTATTAGTTCAACATTTATTGAAGCTGATCCGGAAGTTATTTCATTTGAGAGAAAGGAATCTATAAATATTAAAAAGGATGATAAAATAGAACAGAACGTCAATGACCTTTTCGCAAGTGAATTTAAAATAGATTTAAATGATCGTTTAGCTTTTGTTCAAAAGTTATTTAATAACAATAACAAGGAATATGTTGAAACTATGCATAAACTTATTGTATTTAAAAATTGGGAATCAACTGTAAACTTTATTGAAAATAAAGTTAAACCAAAGTATAATTCATGGAATGAAAATAAAATACTTGAGAAAAGATTTCTAGATATTTTAAAAAAGCGATTTGACGTATAAAACTAAAGATATATAAATGCCCCTATACATTGTTCCAACTCCAATTGGAAATCTGGCAGACATAACTTTCAGAGCAATCGAGATATTAAAAAATGCTGATGTAATTTATGCAGAGGATACAAGAACTAGCAAGAAATTACTCAATCATTATTCAATAAAAGGCAGGCTAGAAAGTTTTCACAAACACAATGAGCATATAAAGTTAAACAGCATTATGAGAAAACTCGAACAAAAAAATAATGTTGCGGTTATATCAGATGCTGGAACTCCTGGAATTTCTGATCCAGGATTTTTATTAGTAAGAGAATCAATTGTTAATGGCTTTCAGGTTTTTTGTCTTCCTGGACCAACTGCTCTTATTCCTGCTATTATACAAAGTGGATTTCCGACTGATAGATTTGTTTTCGAGGGATTTTTACCAATCAAAAAAGGAAGAAAAAAGAGACTAGAAGAATTAGCAAATGAACAAAGAACAGTTATATTATATGAATCTCCACATAGAATTTTGAAATCCTTAAAACAATTTGTACAGTTTTTTGATGAGAGTCGAGAAATAAGTATTGTTAGAGAACTTACTAAAAAATTTGAGACTCAATTCAGAGGTTCAATTTGTAAAGCAATTGAATTTTATGAGAAAAACAAACCAAAAGGAGAATTTGTAATTTGTATTTCTTCTTTAAAAGAGAATTGATGGAAAAATCGTGGAAATTAAAAACCTTAACAAATTTAGAGACTTCCCAGAATCTTCAAAAAGAAATTAAAGTTCCAAAGGTTATTTCAGACTTACTTATTTTGAGAGGCGTTAGTTCCTTCTCTGATGCAAAGAATTTTTTTAGACCAGATTTAAATCAATTGCATGATCCCTTTTTAATGAAAGATATGAGTAAAGCTGTTAAAATAATTTTTGAAGTTATAGAGGATAATAAAAAGGCAATGATTTATGGAGATTATGATGTAGACGGAATAACATCAGTAGCAGTACTTCATCTATTTTTTAAAAAATTTGGACTTGATCCATTAAGGTATATACCAGATCGTTATAAAGAGGGTTATGGATTATCGTTTGATGCAATTAAAAAAGCTAATGAAGAATCTATAGAAGTTCTTATTCTAACAGACTGTGGAATTAAGGCTATTGAAAAAATTGAATTAGCAAATTCATTTGGTATAAAAGTTATTATTTGTGATCATCATAAGCCATCAGTCAATTTACCAAAAGCAAGTGCTATTTTGAACCCGAAACAAAAAGATTGTATATATCCATTTAAAGAATTGTGTGGTTGTGGAATAGTATTTAAATTAATTCAAGCTGTAAATCAAAAACAAGGAAAAACTATAAATGAAATTCAAGAGTTTCTAGATTTCGTAGCAATTGCTATTGCTTCGGATATTGTCCCTATTGAGAATGAAAATAGAATACTAACTTATTTTGGGATTCAAACAATTAATAGAACTCCTAGAAAATCAATAAAGACTTTTTTAAAAAATATAAATAGAAATATCAATGTATCTGATTTAGCTTTTAAAATTGGACCTAGGATTAATGCGGCAGGAAGAATAAAGCATGGAAAATATGCCCTTGAACTATTAATATGTGATAATGATAATGATATTGAACCTAGAGCAAGGTCTATAAAACTTCTTAATAGTGAGAGAAGATTAATTGATGAAAAAACAACAAAGGAAGCAATAGAACAAGCCGAAACATTATCTTACCCAGATGAAAAAACTACTGTTGTATATCGTCCAGATTGGAATAAGGGCGTTATTGGGATAGTTGCATCAAGATTGATGGAATATTATTACCGACCAACTATAGTTTTTACTAAATCAAAAAATATTTATTCAGGATCGGCAAGATCTGTAAAGGATTTTAATATTTACGAATCAATTTCTGATTGTTCAAATCATTTAATTCAATTTGGAGGTCACAAATATGCAGCTGGCTTAACTTTATTACCTGAAAAGTATAATGATTTTAAAAAGGCATTTAATAAAGTTGTATCAGATAAGATTTTATCTGACCAATTAGTTCCCTCGTTTGAATACGATTTAGATGTTTCTTTAAGTCAACTTACTTTATCAGTTTATAGAATTATAAATCAAATGAGACCATTTGGACCAAATAATCAACAGCCGCTTTTTTGTATTAAAAATTGTGTAGATAATGGCGGCTCAAGGACAGTAGGTAATGATAATAATCATTTAAAAATTCGAATTACAGATAAGTCAGGGTCAATAATGGACGGAATCGGCTTTGAAATGGGTAAATATATTTCAAAAATAAAAATGAAAAATGAATTTTCTGTTTTAGGTCATTTAGAACTAAACAACTTTAATGGAAATTCAAACCTTCAGTTACTAATCAAAGCAATTTCGTTTCAATGAATTAAGTTTTCAACCCACAGGATTAAATATTTAAGAATTCATATAAATATTAATTAATTTTTTTGTAGATGAATTGTCTTCGATAATTTTTTTAGAATTAATCGTCTCAAAGACATTATTGGCTAATTTCTTTCCAAGCTCAACTCCCCATTGGTCAAAACTAAAAATATTCCAAAGAATACCTTGTGAAAATATTTTATGCTCGTATGCTGCTATTAAAGCCCCAAGATTATATGGAGTCAACTTTTCAATGAAAATTGAAGTTGTTGGCTTGTTACCATCAAAAACTTTATATGGAATCAGATCACTTGGTACTTTTTCACTTGCTAATTCTTTTTGATTTTTCCCTATCATTAAAGCTTCAGTTTGGGCAATAAAATTTGCGATTAATTTATCGTGATGAACATTTTTTTTATGAAGAGATTTTTTAAAACCAATAAAATCTACAGGAATAAGTTTAGTCCCTTGGTGAATTAATTGAAAGAATGCATGTTGAGCATTAGTTCCTGTAGAACCCCAAATTATAGTTCCAGTTTGATAATTTACGGGATCTCCATTTCTATCTACGGATTTTCCATTACTTTCCATTGAAGCTTGTTGAAGATATTGAGGGAAGGATTTTAGGTATTCAGTATAGGGAATTATTGCCTCAGTTTCAGATCCATAAAAATTATTGTACCAAATACTAATAAAGCTCATTATAACTGGTATATTTTCATCGAACGGAGCTTCTTTGAAATGCTTGTCCATTGAATTTGCACCTTTTAATAATTTTTCAAAATTTTCATAACCTAAGGAAATACTTATAATAAGTCCAACTGCACTCCATAAAGAGAACCTTCCACCTACCCAATTTTTCATTGGAAATATATTTTCTTTATCGATTCCAAACTCCTCAATTTTTTGAAGGTTTGATGAAACTGCTATGAAATGTTTTGAAATATCATTTTTATTAGCCTCCTTTAGAAACCAAGATCTAATTGTTTCTGCATTAGTTAATGTTTCTTGAGTTGTAAATGTTTTTGAAACAATTATAAATAAGGTTGTCTCAGGAGGACAATCTTTTAATATTTCCATAACATGATCTCCATCAATATTTGAAACAAAAAGTGTTTTAAAATGATTTTTATAAAAACTTAGAGCTTCACAAACCATTTTGGGTCCTAAATCAGAACCTCCAATCCCAACATTTACAACATGTGTGATTCTTTTTCCAGTATATCCTTTCCAATTCCCATTAATTAATTTTTCAGATACTTCTTTGATTTTTTTTCTTATATGTCTAATTTCAGGAATTACGTCTAATCCATTATGATTTAATTTTTCATTTGAAAAAGCTCTTACGGCAGTATGTAAAACAGACCTATCTTCGGTCACATTAATTTTTTTACCACTGAAACAGTCTTTTATGGCGTCAGATAGGCCAGCCTCATCCGCCATACCACTCATAATTTTTAAAACTTTTTTATCAATTCTGTTCTTTGAAAAATCGAAATAGAAGTCCTCCCATTCATAAGACATTTCTTTCATACGACTTTTGTTTTCTTTGAAGAAATCGACAATGTTTTTATCTTTAATTATATCAAAATGGGCAGAAATTTTTTCCCAAGACTTTAAAGTTGTTGGATTTATATTTTTCATTTTTTGGCTATTTATATATTTTGAGCTACATCATTTTTTAAAAATTCTGGTTCAAATGGGACACAATCCAATTCTTCTTTTATCGGTGACATTAAAGATATATATTCCTTTTTTAGGATTTTGGATATTGGTTTAGCCTGTGGCAATTTTTGTCTAAATGGATCAACTTGTTTACCATATTTCCAAAATCGATAGCAAACATGTGGTCCGGAGGTATAACCTGTCATTCCCACCCAACCAATAATATCTCCTTGTTTTACACCTTGACCTCTTTTAACTTTTCTTTTTTTCATATGAAGATATTGAGTCTTGTAAATATTATTGTGTTTAATTGTAACATAATTTCCATTTCCTTTGGAGTACGAGGACTTTGTTACAGTTCCATTTGCAGTTGCCATAATTGGAGTTCCTATTGCAGCGGCAAAATCAGTTCCTTTATGAGGTCTAATTTTATTTCCATAAAGCGCAATCCTTCTTTTTAAATTATATCTTGATGAAATTCTTGAAAATTTTACAGGTGACTTTAAAAAGGCACGCCTAAGATTTTTAGCATTTTCATCAAAATAATCTATGATTCCTTTTTTTCTTTCTGATTCAAATTTAAAAGCATAAAGTCCTTTTCCTTTATGTTCGAAATAAGCTGCAATAACTTCTTCAACCCCGAGAGAGATAGAATCATCAACAAATTTTTCTGTATATATTACCTTGAAACGATCTCCTTTTTGTAGTCTAAAAAAATCGATAGTCCATGCATAAACATCTGATAAATAATAGGTAAGCTGGTCATTAAGACCACTATCTAGCATTGTTTCGTATAATGAACTGTTTATTACACCTGACCCTTGAAGGGTAACAATTTTTATTGGTTTTTTTATCGTTTCCCCGAAAATACTATCACGAAATTGAATTTTCCAATATGATGAAAGATCTCTTTCATATATCATAGCATAGGGTGTTAGAATAGAATCTTTTGTGTATAATAATTTGTATGTTTTTCCAACAATAAGCTTTCTTGTATTTACTTGGTTGCTAGTTTTTTCTAAAATATTATATACTTCAGGATAGTCTATTCCATGAGACTCAAGGATTGCTCCAAAAGTGTCGCCCCTTCTTATTTTTTTGTTATTTATTTTAAATTTATTAAGGTCATATCCATATCCAATATTTGGAATATATTCTAATTTTTTTGAAGAATTATTTTTTGAATCGTGGTTAAATCCACATCCAGAAAAAAAGAAAATAAAAATTAAAGCATTAAGGGAATAAATTTTCTTCAAAATTTTTTTTTTAAAGTTCATTAAAAATCACAGAACAAAATAATAGTATTAATTAAAGTTATTAAAAACTTTATTTAGGATTGATTTTTATTTTGAATGGGTATTTTAGGTTCTTAAAGTTTTCCAAGTCACATTTAATAGATCCAACTGCAATATCTGCTTGAATGCGAATAGGAACTTTATTTAAATCATTTGAAACCCAAAGAGTAATACTTTCCTCTTCATTAAAAACTCTGCCTTTTTGAACAATTGGAATAAACTTCAAACACTCAATTTGACCAAATTTTGTATCTAAAACTTCAATCCCCAAAAATTTTATATTAAAATCATAATTTTCTTTATCAAAAAAAATATTTACTCTAAAGCTTTCGTTTATTTTTATTTTATCTAAAGAAAAATAATTTCTTAAGTAATAAAATGTAGAAATCAAATCTTGGGTATTTTTTTCAATTCTGTGATTTGACTTTTCACCATTTTTTATATCGTTAACGTATGCTTTTTGATTAACTAAATCGAAATCAATAATTGTATTTTTTGTATATCCACCTTCATCAATTTTCCTGATAAACCTCAGCGGTAGAGTTTTATTAATATCAAAATAACTTTCATATATATCCTCAACTTTAAAAAAGAATCTTAGAAGGCCTGTTGTTTTTCCATAACCTTTTGAATGAAATACATCATATTCATTAAATTTTTCTTTTTCTAGAGAGAGAGTAACATAACTTGCATTAAAAAATCCGTAATGTATTCTAAACTCAAGCCATTCACCATCTTTAAATACAATCTGTTTTTCTTTTAGATAATCACCCTTTTTTTTTGTTTGATTTATTTGGGCTGATATTAAAAAACAAGAGAAGCTTAAACATAAAAATACTAATTGAAAAGTTCTTTTAAAAATAGATTTCATTAATTAAAGGGATTGATATAATATTATTTATAATTTGAATTTATAAAATCATACAAAATTTCTGCTTTAGATTTTCCTATTGAGTTAATCAATTCTTTCTTTGACGCTTTTTTTATTTTTTTAAATGATTTAAGATCTTTAATGAGCTTTATCTTAGTCTTTTCTCCTATTCCTTTAATATTATCCAAGTTTGAAACAAAAATATTTTTACTTCTTTTATTTCTGTGCAGTTTGATGGCAAACCTGTGAGCTTCATTTCTTAGATTTTGAATAACTTTTAAGGTTTCTGATTTTTTATCTAGGTATAAGGGAATGGGATCATTCGGAAAATATATTTCCTCCAACCTTTTAGCAATTCCAATAATTGCAATTTTATTCTGTAGATTTAATTTTTCAAGGCTTTTGATTGCAGATGAAAGCTGTCCTTTCCCACCATCAATAATTATTAATTGAGGTAGTGATTTTTTTTCATTTTTTAGCCTTAAATACCTTCTATATACAATTTCCTCCATTGAGGCATAGTCGTTAGGCCCCTTGACTGTTTTTATATTATAATGTCGATACTCATTTTTAGATGGTTTGGAATTTTTAAAAACAACACAGGAAGCAACTGGGTTTTCACCCTGAAGATTGGAATTATCAAAGCATTCTATGTGAAAAGGATTTGATTTTAATCTTAGATCAGCCTTTATTTGAGACAGTAATCTTTTATAATGTCTTTCTGGGTCAGTTATTTTTATTTTCTTGAATCTTTCCATCCTGAAAGATTTAGCATTTTTCAGTGATAAATCTACAAGCTTTTTTTTATCCCCTGATTTTGGAACTATACATTTTATCCCATCACCAAGGTTAATATTAAAGGGTATTAGAACTTCTTTAGATTTAGAATTAAAACGTTGCCTTAACTCTATTATTGATATTTTTAGTATTTCCAGGTCATTTTCATTTAATTTTTTTTTCACCTCTAAAGTATAGGAACTAATTATTGCTCCATGAGAAATTCGCATAAAATTTACATAAGAAAAAATTTCATCTGTGAAGATTGAATAGACATCTATATCGGTTATTTTAGGATTAACAATAGTAGATTTAACTTGATAATTTAATAGAATATCAATTTTTTGTTTTTCTTTTTGGGCCTCTTCATATTTCATCTGAGATGAAAATTTCTCCATTTTCAATTTAAAATCATTAAGAGAATCTTTAAAATTCCCTTTAATCATTGATTTAATAGCTAGAAAGTTTTTTTTTATCTCAGAAGAAGTTATTTCTTCATCACCCTTTTTGAGTAAATGAATTAGATCATGATTTAAAAACGGGTAAACATTTTTAATTAATTTGATTAAAAATTTAACACTTTTAACATTGGTGAATGGTCCAAAAAACTCTCCTTTACTTCTATCATACTTTCTAGTATAATAGATTCTTGGTTTTGGTTTTTTCTCAATGCAAATCCATGGATAAGTTTTATCATCCTTCAAAAGAACATTATACTTCGGTTTGAATTTTTTAATTAAATTATTTTCCAGCAATAAAGCATCCATTTCAGTTTCAACAACAATATTTTCAATTTTAAATATTTGTTTAACTAATAGTTTAGTTCTAAAATGAGTGTGTTTTGTGTTGAAATATGAAACTACTCTTTTCTTAATATTTATTGCTTTACCTATATATATTATATTATTTTGGTTGTCAAAAAACTTATATATTCCAGGATTTTCCGGTAATATTCTTATTTGAACCTCAAGATTAGAAATTTCCATTAGTTAAATTTAGTTTATCTAGTTAATAAACTTTATCTCAATTAGTAATATTAACATTAAATTTAAGTAATATAAACTATGGAAAATAACAAGTCAGAGTTAAGAAATACTTACAGTTTAAAAAGAAAAAATTTGTCTGATTATCAAATCAATAAAAGGAGTATCCTAATCAGTAAAAAACTCCTTGATATTCCAATTTGGGATAAAGAGTTCTATCACATTTTTTTGACTTCAAAAAAAAATAATGAAATTGAAACAAAATTTATTTTGAGTATGCTTGCTCAAAAAAATAAAAAAGTTGTAGTCCCAAGATTAATTGACTTAAATAATCTTGAACATATTTTATTGACTCAACAAACAATTCTTAAAGAAAATTCTTATGGAATACCAGAGCCTCAAAAATATAATGATAAAATTATTTTTCCTCAGGAATTAGATGTTATAATTGTTCCATTATATGTTTTTGATCTTAACGGAAATAGAGTTGGATATGGAAAAGGTTATTATGATAGGTTTTTAAAAAACTGCAGGGATGATGTCATTAAAATAGGGATCTCACTTTTCGAACCTGTGAAATCTATATCAGATATATCTAGAAATGATATTGCATTAAACTATGCAATCACCTCCAATAGCATTTTTAATTTTCAATAAATATTTTTTTATTAAAAAATATAATTATTGCTGCACCAAAAGTAATTGATGAATCTGCAATATTGAATATGTATTGAAAAAATAAATAATCTTGACCACCTATGAAGGGAATCCAACTAGGCCAAGTCCATTCAAATAGAGGGAATTGAATCATATCTACTACATTTCCATAAAACAGTGGAGCATATCCTATTTTAGGAAGAAGTGTAGCTACTTGTCCATAGCTGTCGCTGAAAATCACTCCATAAAAAATAGAATCAATTATATTTCCAATCGCACCAGCAATTATTAAACATAAAGCCCATTTTAAGTGAACAGAACTAGAATTTTTGAATAATTTTTTCATCCATAACCCGATTGCTCCAATTGCAACTAGTCTAAACAGAGTAAGTATTAACTTTGCATTTTTCTCATTTAAAAATGGAATTATGTTTTCAAGTCTTGCACCCATAGCCATTCCTTTATTTTCAACAAAAAGTATTTTAAAAAACCTCCAATTAATAATAGCATCATCACTGTAGATAGTTATGGGGTAATTTAATTTAATATAAAATTTAGATATTTGATCAATTAATAAAATTGCAAGAATAAGAATAAAGGCTCTTTTTGGAGTTAGCTCATAAATAAGTTTGGATTTCATATTACCAATATGAATGTTAACTAGTTAAAATATATAAATTATTTCTGCATATTTTTTGCTTCAATGCTCAGCGTGGCATGGGGAACCAGATATAAGCGCTCCTTGTTAATTAGCTTTCCTGTGACTCTACATATCCCATATGTTTTATTTTCAATTCTAATTAATGCATTTTTTAAATCACGTATAAATTTTTCTTGTCTCAATGCAAGTTGAGCATTAGCCTCCTTGGACATAGTTTCAGAACCCTCCTCAAAAGCTTTAAAAGTTGGAGAGGTATCCTCTGTTCCATTATCACCATCATTCATGTATGAACTTTTTAAAAGGTTTAAATCCTCATTAGCTTTAATCATTTTCTCTTCAATAAGCTTTCTGAATTTTGCTAGATCTTTATCACTGTATCGGTTAGTAGTTTCCATTTAATATATTTTTTTGATCATTAGAAAAGTTTTTACTTTATCAAATTCTAAATTTACCCCAGTATCTTTTTTATCGGTTGTTGTTATAGACTCAGCGAGTGTTTCATCTTGTATATATTTTTTAAAAGAGATTAAAACTCGGTTTAAAATATTGTTAGGTGTTATACATATCTGTATAGTATCAGTTACTTCAAGCCCCAAATCTTTTCTATAATTTTGAACTCTATTTACAAATTCTCTGGCGATTCCTTCTTCAATTAAAGTTTTAGTTAATGTTATGTCAAGTGCAACAGTCAAAGCATTACTATGAGCAACTAGCCAACCTTCAATATCTTTTGAACTGATCTCAAAATCGCTTCGAGCTAATTTAATCTTTTTTTCATTAATTACTAATTCAATTTCACCATTTTGCTCCAGATTGAATATATCTTTTGGTGTCATTTTATCTGTTAATAGGGATATCTGTTTAATTTCCTTCCCAAAACGTGGACCTAAAATTTTAAAATTAGGTTTTATTTGTTTTACTAATATTCCACTATTACCATTGATTATTTTAATTTCTTTTACGTTAATTTCAGACTTTAATTGCTTTTCTATAGAAACTATATCTTGACGCTCTTTTTTTGTATTTACAGGAATCATTATTCTTTTTAAAGGCTGACGAACTTTAATTTGTTCCTTTTTTCTGAGTGATAATGCAAGTGAAGTAATAACTCTGGCTTTATTAATTCTCTTTTGTAGAGTTAAATCAATTTTATTTTCATTTGCAGATGGAAAATCTGTCAAGTGTACAGATACAGGATTTTTTTGGTCTGGAAAACTTTCTATCAAATCCCCGTACAAATGATCCATATAAAATGGTGCTATTGGAGCTGAAATTTTTGTTATTGTGATCAGAGAGTCGTACAGGGTTTGGTATGCAGAATTTTTATCTGATCCATATTCACCTTTCCAAAATCTTCTTCTATTTAGTCTAACATACCAATTACTTAACTTTTCTTGAACAAATTCAGAAATCGATCTACAAACTTTTGTTGGTTCGTAATCCTCATAATAACGATTTACTTTTAGAATTAGGGTATTTAGTTCAGATAATATCCATTCATCAAGTTCATTTTTTTGTTTGTTATTATATTCTTTGTTATTTGGTATAAAACCATCAATATTGGCGTATAAACTAAAAAATGAATAGATATTATACATAGTTCCAAAAAACTTTTTTTGAACTTCCAATATTCCATCTAAATCAAACTTTAAATTATCCCATGGATTAGCATTTGATATCATATACCATCTTGTTGCGTCAGGGCCATATTTTTCTATGGTCTCGAAAGGGTTTATACTATTTCCAAGTCTCTTTGACATTTTTTGTCCTTCTTTATCCAAGACTAAACCATTTGAAACTACATTTTTGTATGCTTTTTTATTAAAAACTAATGAGCTAATGGCATGAAGTGTGTAAAACCAACCTCTTGTTTGATCAACTCCTTCTGCTATGAAATCAGCAGGATATGCCTTTTCATTATCGATCTTTTCTTTATTTTCAAATGGATAATGCCATTGTGCATAAGGCATTGCTCCAGAGTCAAACCATACATCTATTAAATCATTTTCACGATATAAGGGGGTTTTAGATTTTTTATCAGTTAAAATTATTTTATCAACTATATTTTTATGTAAATCAATTTTATTATAATTTTTATCTGACATATCATCCAAAATAAAATTTTCAAAAGGGTTTTTTTTCATAAATCCATAATCTATTGACTTATTTACTTCATCTATTAATTCAGAAATAGATCCAATAACTTTTATTTTAGATTTATCCTTAGAAGACCAAATTGGTAGAGGAATTCCCCAAAATCTTGAACGAGATAAGTTCCAATCATTAGCATTGGAGAGCCAATTACTAAATCGCTTTTCGCCAGTTGATTTTGGTTTCCAATTAATTGATTTATTCAAATCAACCATCTTATTTTGAGCTTTCTCTATTTTAATAAACCAGGATTCTAATGGGTAATAAAGTATTGGTTTATCTGTTCTCCAGCAGTTAGGATATGAATGTTTATATTTTTCAACTTTAAAGGCCAGATTTTCTTCTTTGAGTTTTATCGCGATTTCAATATCTACTGAACGATCAGGTATTTTTTCCTTTGAGTAATATTCATTTTTCACATATTTTCCAGCAAGAGAAGGAAGTTCTTTTCTAAACTTACCGTCTAGATCAACCAAAGGAACATATTTTTTGTTTTCGTCAAGAATCAATAAAGGGGGAATTTCAGGGACAGCTTTTTTGGCGGCTAAAGCGTCATCTGCACCAAATGTTGGAGCTGTGTGAACAATTCCAGTTCCGTCATCTATAGTAACAAAATCCCCTTCAATTACTCGGAAGGCATTTTCAGGATTGTTAATTGGAGGTGGCGATTCCTTCCACAATTTCTCATATTTAATATCAATTAAATCTTTACCCAAACAACTAGTTTCAATAAAATACGGGATCTCTTTACTTGTTGTGTTGTAATTTTTTAATAGAGAAGGTTTTTCAACTAATTTGTATTTTTTTCCAAATTGCTTTTCAACCAGTTTACTTGCAATTAAAACCCTGATAGGAAGAGATGTATACTGGTTGAAAGTTTTAATGATTACGTATTTTATTTTTTTTCCAACTGTTAATGCAGTGTTTGAGGGTAAGGTCCAAGGAGTTGTTGTCCAAGCAAGAATATATAATTCTTCATCATTTTTTAATGATTTTGGTAAACTTGATTTTATAGTTTTGAACATAGCAGTTACGGATGTGTCAGTTACATCCTTATAGGTTCCAGGTTGATTCAATTCATGAGAACTAATCCCAGTTCCAGCTTTTGGGGAATACGGTTGAATACTATATCCCTTGTATAAAGAATCCTTTCTATAGATTTGTTTTATCAACCACCAAACACTTTCCATATATTTTGGATTAAACGTTACATATGGATCATCTATATTAATCCAGTAGCCCATTTTTTTTGTTAGTTTATTCCATAAATCCGTATAACGCATGACCGCCTTCTTACATGCATCATTATATTCTTCAATAGTTATCGATCTTCCGATTTCATTTTTTGTAATTCCTAACTCTTTTTCAACTCCTAATTCTACTGGAAGACCATGAGTATCCCAACCAGCTTTTCTTTCAACCAAAAACCCCTTTTGAGTTTTAAACCTACAGAAAATATCTTTTATTGCTCGTGCCATTAAGTGGTGAATACCTGGAACCCCATTAGCTGACGGAGGACCCTCATAAAAAATGAAAGGTTTATTTTTTTTCCTAATAGATATACTTTTATTGAAAATAGATTTCTTTTCCCAGAAAGCTAATACATCTTCAGAAATCGATATAAGATCTAATTTTTTATATTCATTAAAAGACATTATCTATCATTTTAATAGAGTAGCGAAAGTAATCAATTTATAAAAAAAATGAAGTTAAATAAAACAGAAAAACTTAGAAATCGATGCTAATTCCAAGTTGGATACTTCTACCTGGTTGAGATATTCCAGAAGCAAATGTTCTGTAGTGTGTATCAAAGATGTTGTTTAACCCTAATTTTATTGAGGTATAATTATTATATCTATAATTTGTCATTATTGAGAATATTTCCCAAGCAGGTGTGCCAGCATATTGATTATTAAAAATTAATGGTGTTTCTTCGAGACCATCTTCTCCTCCGTAACTATAATCATTTGGATTTTTAGCATTACTAAAATTCCATATTAATTGAGCATTAAATTTAGGTCCGTTGTAATTAATTGAATAATTTCCAAAAAAAGGAGGTATAGAAGGCATTGGCCCATTTTTAAAACTTTTATTTCCTCTAGTATATGTTAAACTTGCTCTTGTGTGAAGCTTTTCGTTAAGCTTAATGCTACTTTCAAAAGATCCACCATAAACATATCTATTTCCTAGATTTTTATTGGCAAGAGTTGATATTTCTTCACCGTTAAATAAAATAGTATTCGGATTATCTGTACTTTGATCACTAAATATAATATATTCAGATCTAACTATGTGTCTAGAAATTAATGAACCAAACCCTCTTAATGAAAAACTGTATAATCCATTATCAGATTTATACGAAACACCTGTATCAAGATTATAAGCGTACTCTGGTTTAAGAAATGGATTAGGTACAATTAAAAACTCCCCACTCTCTCTTATTTTTCCAATATCGTCAATGTTAGGATTTCTAAAACCACTAGATAAGACAAAATTTAGTTGTATTTTTTTCAAAGGATTATAGATTGCAGCGATCGTATTTGTTATAGCCCAGTTATTAATTGAAACTTCAGATAATAATGAGTTTATAAGAGCTTCCTCTTTCCATGAGCCACCAAGATCTGTGTAAGTAATTCTTGAACCAAAATTAAGTGAAAGTAACTTGTTAATGTCCCAAATAAGGTTAATATATCCAGCCGCACTTTTGTAATAACTTCCATCGCTGGGATATCTTGAGGGAATAGATACCCTATTCACATAATTTAGTATTTGATTATCAGAGACACTTAGCTCTGATGAATATGCATCTGAGCTTATAATATTTTGTATAATTTCAACTCCGTAAGAAGTATTGATTTCATTTGATGGTTTTGCTGAAAAATCTGCGTTTAAACTCAAAATAGAAACCCCTTCAAACTGATGATTTTTATTAAAACTCTGAAATTTCCTATTAACTCGAGATTCTTTAATATCTTGATATGCTAAAGTGATAACACCACTTCTAAGTAATCTAGAACCTTTAAAAAACTCAAATTTAGGTGAAAATAAAAACCTTTTTTGTGGACCATAGTACCACTGAGCATATCTAAGATTTCCATCACGAACTTCACTCAACTTATCATATCTATTTATGTTGGACGAATTAGATAATTGTAAATTTATTGACAGATAATTTTGACGAGCAAGTTTAAATCTGAACTTTTGAAATAGATCAAGTTGATTGTATCCGGTATTTTTTTGAATTAGCGGATCAGGATTTAATGTGGGAGTTAATTTATAAAATGAGTTTGTATTTTCAGAATAAAAATTTGTTAACCCCCATCCATCATAGCCGTGAGAATTTTTACTTCCCATTTTAATATCACCAAAACTTGAAAAATTAATACTAGTTATTGAACCCCAGTTTTTGAAACTCCAATTGGAACTTATATTATTCACACTAGACATATTAGCATAATTAAAATCTGAGTGAAATTCATTTCTGTTTTTTACATCACTGTTTATATCTGGTATTTTTGTATAATAGTGAATAACTCCCCCCAATGCATCAGAGCCATATCCTACAGATGATGAACCAAACGTAACCTCTACTCTATCAATTATATGTGGAGAAATTGTTATTGCATTTTGAAGGTGGCCAGATCTATAAATTGCATTATTCATTCTTACCCCATCTATAACTAACAAAACTCTATTTGCTTCAAAACCTCTTAAAACTGGACTTCCTCCTCCACCCTGAGATTTTTGAACTCTGACTCCAGGACTTAATTCTAAGATTTCAGCCCCAGTTTGAATTATATTTTTTTTTATTTGCTTTGCATCAATAATATTTACTTTCTCTGCTATTTTGTTTTTTGCTGTTTTAGATCTAGCTACAGATAAAACAACCCCATCTAGATTTTCAATTTTAGGATTCATTTGAATATATATTATCTCTTTATAATTATTTAGGGTTATTTTTAAATCATCATATCCATTTATCTGAAAGATTATAGGAATGGACTTTGTAAAATCATCTATTGTGGCTTCCCCTTTTGAATTTGTAATTGTACTTTTTAGTTTGTCTAGAGAATATATAGCAACATTTTCAATTGGCTCCCCAGAATTATTATCTTCAACATAAACTTTTTGACTAAAACTTAAGGAACAAAAAAGAAAACAATAAATTAAGTTTTTATTTTTTATCGCTAAAAACATCATTAAATACTTTTATTGATTTAGGAGGATTGAAATATTGTAAATGAATACCATAATATATCATTAATTGATCTAAGATATTTTTACGAATATTATTGGTTAAACTCAACATCTCAATTTGATCAAAATTTAGTTCTAATAAATTTTTAAATATCTTTAAATCGTCTCCTAAAATAAGATTTTCTGAATTAACTTTATTAGAAAAAGAACCATTATTTAAATCAAAATAAGGGTAATCATTATTTGAAGTATTAGGATAAAACCCTATGTATCTTGTTAGATCAATTAAAAATTTTAAATGAAAATTCGAATTGAAATTTTTATTATCTAGCCATAGTATCATTGCTTCCAAAAAGTTATATAATTCTTCATTTTTTTCTTTTTCTTCTTTAAGCACACTTCTTAAAACTTCCGACAAAAAAATCACAACAGTACTTTTATATATAGATGTATGAATTGATTTAATTGGTTTCCTTATCCTAGCCTCATTAATAAAGTTTAAACCTTCTTTTTTTTTATGATTAGAAATTAAAGATATTAAACCGAAAGTCTGAAACATCCCTTTACTAAGTTTACCTTTCCTGGAGATTAAAACACCTTTGAGAAGATAACTTTTTAGACCATAGTATTTCGTATAACAGGTTGTTATAAGACTTGAATCGCCATATTTAATTGATGAAATAACTAGTGCAGGAGTTTCAATCAAAATAAATTATTAAACTACTCCTTGTGCTAACATTGCATCGGCGACTTTGACGAAACCAGCAATATTTGCCCCCTTCACATAATCGATTTTATTTTTATCTTTTCCATATTCAATACATGATTGATGTATTTCTGACATAATAGTTTTAAGTCTTGAATCAACTTCATCTCTGGCCCAATTATAACGAAGGGAATTTTGTGCCATTTCTAGACCAGAAACTGCAACTCCTCCAGCATTAGATGCTTTTCCAGGGGCAAAAAGAATATTGTTTTGTTTGAAAAAGTTTATTGCATCTGGCGTAGCAGGCATGTTTGCACCCTCACCAACACAAATACATCCGTTAAACTTTAATTGCTTTGCATCTTCAACAGTTAATTCATTTTGAGTTGCACATGGAAGAGCAATTGAGCAAGATACTCCCCAGGGCTTTTTATTTGGGTGATAAGTTGATTTTGGGTATTTCTTTAAATAACTATTAATTCTTTCACGTTTTACATTTTTTAAATCCATAATATATGATAATTTTTCAGCATCAATTCCTTCTTTGTCAAAGATAAAACCAGAAGAATCAGACATTGTTTGAACTTTAGCTCCTAACTGAATACATTTTTCTGCAGCAAATTGTGCGACATTCCCCGAGCCTGATATAACAACTGATTTCCCTTCAATATTTTCATTAATATGATTTAACATTTGTACTGTAAAATAAACTACACCATAACCTGTAGCTTCAGGTCTTATTAGAGACCCACCCCATGAAACTCCTTTTCCTGTTAGCACACCAGAGAACTCATTTCTAAGTCTTTTGTATTGACCAAACAAGTACCCGATTTCTCTACCTCCGACTCCAATATCCCCGGCAGGCACATCGTTATTTGGACCTATATGCCTAAATAATTCAGACATAAAGCTTTGGCAAAATCTCATAACCTCAGTATCAGATTTACCCTTTGGATTGAAATCAGAACCTCCTTTTCCCCCACCCATAGGGAGTGTTGTTAAGCTGTTTTTGAAAACTTGTTCAAATGCTAAAAACTTTAAAACACTCAAATTAACACTTGGATGAAACCTTAGACCTCCTTTATAAGGGCCAATCGCCGAATTCATTTGAACACGGTACCCCCTGTTAACTTGAATTTCCTCATTATCATCAATCCATGCTACCCTGAAAGAAATAACTCTTTCAGGCTCAACCATTCTTAATAGTACATTTTGTCCATAATATATATCTTTAGTAACAATGTATGGTATTACTGTTTCAGCAACCTCTGTAACAGCTTGCATAAACTCAGGTTCATTATGATTTCTAGAACTTACCTGGTCTAGGAAATTTTGAATAATTTTTTTCATATATAAATTTAAGATTTTTCTGACCTATACATAAAAATTACAATTTTTTATGTAAAAAGTATCGAAACAATATCCTCTATTTTTTCAACTGATATTACATCAATATTTTTAATTGTTGAATCTACTTTATTATTACCCGAAATAAAAATCGATTTAAAACCAAGTTTAGCTGCTTGTTTGATTCTGGAATTGATTTTTGAAATTGGCCTAATTTTACCAGATAAATCAATTTCTGCGGCAAAGCACATGTCTTTTTTAATGCTTTTTTCGAAGTAGCTTGATAGGATTGAAACAATAATACCAAGATCTAAACCCGGATCGTTTATCGAGATACCTCCTGTAAAATTTATAAATACATCTTTAGATCCTAGTGCGAATCCTGCTCTTTTTTCTAAAACTGCTAGAAGCATATTTAATCGTTTTGAATTAAAGCCTGTACAACTTCTTTGAGGTGTTCCATATACTGCTGAGCTGACTAATGCTTGTATTTCAATTAATATAGGCCTAATTCCTTTCATGGTAACACTAATAGCCTGCCCACTTAAATTATTATTATCCAAATTAATTAATAATTCATTTGGGTTTGAAATAGGGTGGATGCCCTTAGAGTCCATCTCATAGATGCCAATTTCATCAGTTGTTCCAAATCTATTTTTTTGTGATCTCAATATCCTGTATATATGGTCTTTGTCTCCCTCAAAATTTAATACTGTATCTACCATATGTTCTAGTATTTTTGGACCAGCAATTTGTCCATCTTTAGTTATGTGTCCAACTAAAATAACAGGGATATTTGTTTGTTTTGCATAATTAATTAGCTCTGAGGTAGTATGCCTTATTTGAGATACGGTACCTGCAGCACTATCAATATTTTCACTTTTTAGAGTTTGAATAGAATCAATTACAATAAATTG
>ERZ802830.394-NODE-394-length-43861-cov-12.2455_pt1 | contig 43861 bp, 48 predicted proteins | sample MGYA00345654_ERZ802830 | MGnify/ENA primary metagenome ERZ802830 (study PRJEB30503, sample SAMEA104212375) | marine metagenome | biome: Westerlies Biome; feature: [SRF] surface water layer (ENVO:00010504) within the epipelagic zone...; material: water...
CGGGGCGTGGCGCAGCTTGGTAGCGCGGGTGCTTTGGGAGCACTAGGTCGCAGGTTCGAATCCTGTCGCCCCGATTAGTCTTGTCATCTCAGCATTCGTAGCTGTTGAGACGTTTCTTATCGTTGACAAAGGTCAATGTTTGGTCAGTTGTCAATGGAACGGTGGAAGTTCTTACTGCCCTAGCCATCCTCCCCTTTTTGGCTGCCCTCGTCGTCGGAGCTCGTGAAGCCGAAGAAGCCAGCCGCAACAGCTAATCCCAAACACACTTGAACACTCGAATGTGAAGGTTCGGGTCTGATAGGGGTTGTATCGGTGGTACTCGCCTGAATTCCGTTGCTAAGCCGGAGTCAGAGCCCTTTAATGCAATGCGCTGGAAGCTTGTCCTGGCCAGTCTCATTCTGGGAAGTTTTGCATCGACATCCAAGGCCGACACCTCCAGCGTGACCCTGCAAAGCGGTCAGTCCATCATGCAAGCCAATGCTTCTCTCACTGCATCGGGATGGCGTCCTGCACCTGAACGCCCAGTTCTTGACTTTGAGAAGACCCTGTCAGGAACTGATCTACGGGCTCTAGCGTCTTGCTCAGGGACAGGGCCAGGCTTTTGTCGGTACGACTATCAACGCGATGGTCAGCGTCTGTTCGTTGTCACAGTTGCTGACGGCAGCCGTCCAGACAATGCTGGCATCGTGTCGCAGTGGTGGACTGAACCCTGAGGGCAGCCTGGTCTTAAGCCAACCCGTTGACAAGACGAAGGGTTCCCCAGAGATCGAATACACAGAAGACGATTCCGATCACAATCAGATCCCAGGCTTTGTGGCGCAGGGCCCAAGGAGCAAGAAACACTTCGGCAATTCCATGAAGAGCTGTGCCTAGGGCAATGTGCTCGAGCACCAGCAGTCCATGGGCCAGGAGAAAAAGACCACTGGCGACGAATCGCATCGACACCGTCCAGGAAGCTGACACCCTCGTCCTCAAACAGGACGCCACACTATCCGGTTCACTCTGGATCGTCCTGGACTGAAGACCAGCGCAAGAGTCGCTCCTGCACAGAACCATCCCCCATGAGATCGAGCACACGTCCGCCGGGATCCCAGGCCCTTCCGAGCGGACAGGGCTGCACAGGATCAAATGAGGCAAGCGTCGAAGGGCAACCGAGCAAGGTGAGCTGAAAGTCGGGGCTTAGCTCGTCCTGCCAATGCTGATGAATGTGTCCGAACAGCACAGCCCTGACCGACGAAAACATTTTCAGAACATCCATCAGCTGCGCTCCATCAAGGAGACCGATGCTGTCCATTGCAGGATCACCAATCGGAACAGGAGGGTGATGAAGAGCAACCACCACGAACTTTCCGAGGGTCTCTGCCTCCCTGAGCTGACTGGTGAGCCAAGACATCTGAGCACCACCGATCAGTCCGGCGCATCCCCCTGCTCGGTGACTTGAGAGAACAAGCACACGCCACCATCCCTTATCCACCATCCCGGGAGCTACGACCCAGCGGCGCCCTAGAACGGCCCGCAGCCGTTGGGGATGATCATGATTGCCGGCCAACAGGCCAAAGCGAACTGCACTTGCAGAGTTTTTTGTGATCGCATCGTCAAGCGAGTCCCGCAGCCGCACATAACCGCACCAGGTTTCGTCGTGGCAGCAATCTCCAGTGACCAGAACGAGGTCAGGCTGTTCATGCAAGGCCCGATCGAGAGCCTTTCGGAACAAAGACAACGCTGATCGTCCGCGAACCCTCCCATCGGCTTGCGCCACCAGGTGTGGATCACTGAGTTGGATCAGTCGTGGCATGAGCAGCGTCAGGAAGGCCAGCGCCAGGCACTGCGTTCCAGCATGGTCTGTTCAGGAATTTTTGTGGATCCCACAGCTCACGCTCCAAATACACCCGGTGACAGCCGTCACCATCCGCTAGAGCGTCGATCAATCTGGGGGAGTGGGCGATCACCCAGACCTGCGTGCGTTGAGAAATGGAACGAATCAAACGGGAGAGACAAGCCATCAGATCACCGAGGGCAGCGGCCACGATCAGCGTGAGGGCACGGACAAGATTGGATTGATCGCTGCCGTTGGCCCATAATCTCAATAAACATTACTATTGAGAATCGCTGCAGGATTCGGTTGCCTTCTGCTTCCACCCAACCTGAGGTTGGCGGGTCCTTAAAGCAAGGGCTCCATCAAGAGGGACGTCGACTCACACCCCAGCGACGTCGGATCCTGGAGCTGTTCGAATCGCTGGGAAGTGGACGACATCTCAGCGCGGAGGACGTGCACCACCAACTGCTGGACCTTCAATCAAAGGTATCGCTTGCCACGATTTACCGCACATTGCGACTGTTGGTGGAGATGGGGTTTCTCCAAGAACTGGAAACCAGTAACGGCAGTCGGTTCGAACTCGCTGACGCCGAACACATCCGCCATCACCACCTCGTTTGCGTGCGATGCGGACGCACAGAGGACTTTGAAAGTGAAGCTGTTCTGAATGCAGGACTGAAAGCCAGCACAGGATTTGGATTTGACCTCATCGGGTCCAGTCTCACAGTGAGCGGCATTTGCCCTCAGTGCCAATGAAGCGGGATCAGTGATGCCCCTTCGGATGCTCCGAGCACGGCATCCAGAAATTCCCCATTTGATGGGCCCCCTTGCAGCCAAGGTTCTTGGCTTGGTCTTCGGCGAGCTCTCGGGTTGGATAGGCGAGAGTACGAGGATCGTCTTCGGTAGCGGACTGTGAGCCTCCACCGCCATGGTGCGCGTTGTGATCATGAACACCAGGCTGTGCTCCCATTCGCACTAAACCCATACTCATCGGTCCAGCGGTCCACACCCCCATGGTGTTCACTCCAACTGCCAGCAGACCCATTCCCACGATCGAGAAATTGATCACCCCCATGGCCACAACGCCAATGGAGACAACACCCATCGGCACGATTCCGATGCACACAACGCCCATCGGCACGATTCCAATGGACACTGTTCCCAACGGAGCGATACCGATGGCAAGACGTTTGGGTTTGCTGCCGCAATGGGCCGGCCCCTGATCAGACAGTTGTGAGGCGTTCATGCTCCCATGATGACGTTTGTTCCCACCGCACCTTCACCTCGCCAAGTTGGATGTGATGAATATTGGTCAACTCCAAGCATTCCACGAGGTTCTCGTGATCACCCCCCTGAGATTCGAGCAGGGAGCGGAGGCGGTCCTTGCCGTTCGCGAACAATGCATCGTGGTCTTGAATCTCACGGCCATGGAACCGTCTTTGGCGCAAAGAACTGCCGATTTCGTTTCCGGGGGAGTCAGAGCACTGGATGGCCAGGAACACCGGGTTGGAGATCAGGTTCTGCTCTTTGCGCCAGCAAACGTCGACGTGAATCTCAGCTGAGCGAACCGCCACAGCTGGAACCTTGTCCAGCTGTGCAACCGAAGCAGTGATCCGCAACGGCAATCGGCTGATCGACCAAGCCATCCTTCGTTGTCAACAAATCCTCGAGCACAGCTGGCTCTGCGCCGACTGAACAACCAAGTTGTTGGTTGAAATCGCAGTCATGAAGTGCACCGGTCCAGCTGACGCTGATTAACGTCCGACACATCACCCCATCCAGATTGTCTGAACAATGCGCCTCTCGAAGGAGGGTTTGATAACCCTCTAGCTCTCCGCTGACCTCCAGGTCTCGAGCAAAACGCTTGATCGGCATGTTGGCAAGCGTCAGCAGATGATGAAAAGAAATCCCGTGGGATCCCTTCAATTGCTCCCTGTATTGCTCTTCCAAAGACTGCTGGGGCGGAGGCAAGGAAGGACCTGATGGGTTGTAAACAAGATCCAGCTCCAGAGGAGATCCAGGCATTCCATATCCCAAGTGATTCAGCACTTTCAAGGCATCAAGACTGCGCTCGAACACACCTCTGCCCCGCTGCAGATCGACCCGTTCCTTTTCATAACAAGGAAGCGAGGCCACGATGCGCACACCTGACTCGGCGAGGAATTCAGCTAGTGATTCCTGCCCAGGTTCCGACAAAATCGTGAGGTTGCAGCGATCAATCACCGCAACGCCTAGGGCGCGGGCGGCACGTACAAGGTCTCTGAACTGCGGATGAAGCTCGGGGGCACCCCCTGTCAGATCAAGGGTTTTCAACTGGCAGTGCCTCAGGACCTGCGGAATGAGCTCCACCTGGTGAGACTCCATCATTTCCGTACGCCAGGGACCTGCATCCACATGGCAGTGACGACAGCTCTGATTACAGCGGTAGCCAAGATTCACCTGAAGTGTTTCAAGGCGTCGTCGTCGTAAAGACGGGAATGGCGAGGGCAGAACATTCATGGCGTCAGGATTCAATTTTAAGGACGCCGCTATCAATGATCCGCAGCCATCCGGTCGAGTAACGCCACCGTTCAAGCATCACCTTGGGTCTGTCGGTGAGCAGCACACGGCTTGCACTTCCCTGCTGGTCACGCGTCACGGTGAGGCCACAGGCGGACACTTTTTGCCAACGTCTTTGATAGAGGATTTCGCTGTAGCGACGTCCAACACGTCGAAAGCGTCGACCACGAACCGATCCATCCTCCGACCAGGTCTCCAGCTGCAAACCACCCAGAGGGGCATCGCCACGCTGACCCTGGCGGATCACCAGAGAACTGCCAAGACGAGGAAGAGCGCAGTCTGCAGAATTCAGCAAATTGATCCATCATCGGTATGCGATTTTGAGCTGCAGCTGTGCGCATCTGGCCGCTGATCGCACTCGGAGTATTCGCCGGGATCGCCGGGGGAATCAGTGCCCGCATCTTCAGTGGCGGAGCCTTGAACTGGCCTGAGCCGTCAACTGAACTGATCACGGTCCTGCGCAAACAGCCGCCGCCCCAACCCCCATCACGGGATGAGATTGCTCGCTTCGTCCCTGATCAACGTGCCGAACTCGTCCGAGCGAACGGAGACCCCATCGCAGTTGAATACAGCAGTGTGATTTTGGATCCACGCTGGATTGATCTGGAATTTTTCGGAGGTTGGAACCGGGAATTCGAAGCCAATGAGGATCCCGAGGCCCTGCTTTTTTTCACCGGCCCAACCTTCGAAAAGCAGTTCGGCCGGGGGGAACTGGATATGGCTCTCCATGGCGATCTGATGCTGAGCAATGGAACCTGGCGGGCTGGAAATCGAGCGGCGGCGGCTGGAAGGGCCTACATCGCCATTACAAGTGAAGGAGAACTGGTCTTCGGATACGGGGATCTCACACCGTCTCGAGAGGAGAAATTCCGTCTCTTTGTTGGTGGATTGCATGCCTTCAGTCATCAAGATCAGATTCCTCCAGCCGACTATCGCGGTGTCTATGGAGAGATGAGGCTGGCCGACGTTCGCATCATCTATGCACTGCGATCCGATGGCGCTCTTGAAGTGATTGAGACAGCCGACGGTGTCCATTTCAATGACCTCAAGCTGCTGGTGGAACAACGCAACTTCACGGCAGCCTTTCTGCCCGACCATGCCTCGAAATCCCGGCTGATCGTTCCGGGCACCAGGCCGTGGAGTGAGGAACAGGCCGTCTGGGTGAGTGGAGGCAAACCTTCCATCACCCAGTTGCCGTTCATGCTGAGAGTGCTCGCCCGTGATGCGCTTCCGCAAGCGCGATAAACCAATTCACATACCGCTCCGGGCCTTCAGGGATGCAGACATCAAACCGCAGTGAGTCGTGTGGATCACTGATCCCCTCGAAGCAACCATCAAGCAGGGAAGGACGATCCACTTCCCCGCCGCTGCTATCGACGAGGACAACGCGGTTGTGGTGCCCATAACTCTCTCCAAGCTCCTGGAGAAGGGTGAGAAATCCGCGGTCACTGCCACCACGTAACCAACCCTCCCCTGAAGGACAAGGCGTTGAGGTAACGGTGTCGCCAACGCCAACAAGGTGGGGCATCAGGTCCTTGGCAATGCGCTCATGGCAGAGCGCGAGCAGTGCCCCATGGTCGTGTGGAGCTGTACGCACGTTGAAGTTCTCACCCAAGGGTGCCTTACCAGTTCGATTGGCAATGTGGCGATTGATCAAGACCAACAATCCAACTTCCTTGATTGCCCCCCGCAGCATGAACTGAATATCGGTGCTTCCCACATCGCCGGCTTCAGATGGTTTGAGGCGCTCAAGACCTTCCTGATCCCGTCCAAGGTTCGGAGCCACATGCAAAAAGAAGGAATGGCCCAGACCTTCGGCTGCTGCCATCGCCATCAACTGATCCATGAGCTCCTGAAGCATCGCCTGCAGCTGCCGTTGCCGAGCCACGTCATTCGGAATCAGGCTGAAGAGGCTGTTGAGATTGATGGTTGGCGAGACCTGGGTGTCGAGGATCGCCCGCTGAATCTCCATGGCCATCGCTTCGTCTCCGAGCTCGGGCATGACGGAAGGAAGGCGCTGGGCAAGAAGACCTTGCATACGCGTTGGCACCTGGGCGAGAAACGCCATCTCCGCATCACTGACGCCTGGATGGGTGAGCTCTCCGTAACAGTCCTGCAGCTGCACGCCACCAGCGGCCAGTCCCGGGAGGTAAAGGCCTTCCCGTGCGGCCGTTGCAGCATCACCAAGGGCAGCCTCCACAAGCCGGTTCACGCCACGGCGGCCCTCATGCTCTCCGTTGGTCAGAACTTGAAAGCGACCCTTCAATAGCGCGGCCGCTCGCACATAATCCGCTGGCATCCGGCGGGTGAGCGGATCCTTCACCAGCGGCATGCAAACACCGTCCAGGTCCTGAACGATCAACAGATCAGAACTGGAGAGGAGCTCCTCATGGAGTTGGGCAAGATCCATCCGAAACACCTCGATCGCTAAACCGGTCGTCACGATCCCACGATCAGGCCATCCAGCCAATCACTCACTGGAGGCAGCTTGCCGGAACGGATGAGATGGATCGTGGCCACTGCTTAGGCTTAGGCATCAAGGCTTGATCAAAGGAGATTGCGCCGAACGCATGAACACGGCCCTGAACAGCAACGGCTTCTTCCCTCGCAGCTTGGATGGCGATCTGGTTCGGCAACGCATCCGCGATCTTGAGTCAGGGAAAGTGGGCTTCTACAGCGTGGGGTTGTACCCCGCCTCACTTGCCTACAACTGCGCTATGCAGCAGGACGAACCTGCGTCACTGCTGCTGGCTGCCCGCCCTGGGAGAGAACTTCTGGGTGCCTTCTCCCAGGATGCTCTCGATGGGATGGACCCGGATCACGTTGCCAGCGTGGAGCGGATGGGAAGTCATCTCCAAAACGGTCAGCGCTGTCCCAACACCCTCAAGGACCTGTTGCAGCGCTGCGAGCTGGTTGTTCTCAGCGCAAACAGCAATCACGTGGAGGAAGACCTGCAGGAAGCCTGCCGATTGCGTGAGGAACTCGGCCGTGAACATGTGGTTCTGGCCTGCCTAGCCGGGTCATTCAGCCACGACCACATCGCCAACGAGTCGTATGTGCTCTGTGAGAAAGTCCCCAATCTCGGATTCTTCTCCGGATTCCATCGGCACGGGGCACTGCGCAACCCCCACGACAGCTTCACGGCCAACTTCTGCCACCCCAGTGCCCTCACAGCCCTGCTTGCAGCACGGATGCTGGATCGCCTCTCCCCGAATATCCAGGTCTCACCTGGGGTTCACAACATCGAGGGGCAATACATCAAAGCCGCCAAGAACATGTCATCGGTGTTCGCTGGTTTCGGCTACACCTACCACCACGACAATCCCGGGGTTCTCCCCACCTTGCTCACCCTGCTGCTGGATCAATGCCTCGATCAGGCAGCCACCGTGTCGATGGCTCGCCGGAACAGGCAAAGCCTCTACAACCGGCAACCCTTTCCCCTCACTGAACTCGGCTACGGGGTCCAGAGAATCGAAGCCGCTCTTGTTCGAGGAGGGGATATGGAGAAGGTGCGGGATCACACCTTTGCCCAACTCACGGCGATGGTCGCCGATGTCCGCGGCAGCATGATGCGTCCTGTTTCCGGAAAGCCAACCCGGAATTTCCAGGCAGGACAAGTGCTCGCCGAACACATGCGCGCGGAGCAACGCTGCCCTCAATCCATGGAGGAACTGGAAAACTGGTGCGAAAACGCTGGCTTGCGCAAGGGAGGACTTGAGGGACTCAAAGCACTGCGCTACTGGCCTCAGATCGCCCGAAAATATGCGATTCCCGTCCATGACGCCTCCATGGTGAACCTTCTGTATATGGCGATCTATGGCCAATCCAGCACCAAGGATGTGGCCTTTTCGGTGATGACCGAAAGCCGGGAGCTTTCGAATTACTGTCAGGAATCTGTTCGCCCCACGCACAGCCGTCGCTACGCGGACGCGCTTCAAAACCTTGATCAGCCAGAAGCGATGGACCTGGTGGTGAATGCGGTGATCGCTGACAACGCTCGCCGGTTAATCCGAGACGACTCAGGACTCGAGGAGTCGGAGGCCAACGCCGAGCCTCCCGCCTATCTCAAGGCCATGAATGTGATTGAGAATGCGCTCTGAACCGATGGCTACACAGGCGGAAGCATCACGCAGGAATCAGCAATCTCGCGGTAGGGGTCTGGATCACAGCTCAGCACGACCACCTGAAGCCCAAAGTCAACAGCTTGGCGCAACATCGTCAGGACTGAAACCAAACGCTTGGGGTCGGTGTTGGTGAAGGCATCGTCGAACAGCAGGGGCAGGCAACCGTCATGACTGCTGCGCAGGGTGTCGGCCATCGCCAGGCGCAGAGCGGCATTGAACTGCTCCTTCATGCCTCCACTGAGCTGGGCAAAATCAAATGACCGCCCGGATCGTTGCAGCCGCAGGGCATTCAAGCCTTCAGTGGGATCGACATTCAGCTCACACTCGTCCGAGGCCTCCAGGAGTAGAGGAGCCATAAAGCGATTGATGCTTTGCCTGAGGGGCATGGAATAGCGCCTGGACAGATCCCGTCGCGCCTCCTGGAAACGCCTCAGAAGCAGCTGGCGCGCCTCAGCCACCAAAGTTGCCTGCTGTTCAGCCCGGATCGCCAGATCCCTTGCGGCTGCTGTCTCCTCAACCAGCGCGTGCAAGTCGCTACGGCCGAGACGATCGCAACGCTCAAGCAGGCCACCTTGTTCACGATTGAGATCCTCACGCCGACGGGAAAGAGTGTGTTCTTTCTGTTCAAGAGAGGCGAGCTGCATCTTGGCGTCGGCCGTTCGATCAAGACCAGCCTCGGCAGCCAGCGCGAAAAGCTTGGACTGCTGCACGCGGCTTGTCTCCATCAGAACGTCCAGCTGACGCTGGATCTGTGCCGATTCACCGTGAGTCTCCACCAAGGCTTGGCGTTGTTGGCGTCGTTGAAGCTGCTGGGCTTCCAGGCGTTCCACAGTCACCCGTCGCTCTTGCCGTTCCGACTGAACAGCGATCAGGGTGCGTTCCAGGGCCTCAAGGCCCGCGCGAAGCGTCCGTGTCTGCTCCTGGACGGATTTATAGGAGGCCCGGCAGTCGAGGAGTGCCTGATCTAGAGCCGTGGCATCCATCGTGAACGCTGTCTCCGGTTCGAGGTCCTGCTGAAGGGCTGACAGTTTTTGCCGCAGGGTTTCAAGGGATTCATTGCCGTCACCTTGGGCAGGACGCTGCTGATCCAACTGCTGGAGGCGCGCATTCACAAGAGCGAGCTCCTGGGTGAGTTTTTGCTGCTGAAGCAGCTGCTCCCTGGCCTCATCCAGGGATGACGCGCCCCACTGACGCAGTCCTTCGTCGAACGCCGCCTGGAGTTGTGAGCGCTCAGTGGTCAGTGAGACCATGCCTGTGCCTTCTCCGGGAATCACCTGCACCATCACCCCCCCACCAACTTGGAGTCGGAACGCCCCGGAACGCTGCAGGGTCTGTCCTTCCAACAACGCATCACCATCGAGCACCACCTCCTGATCAGCCGCTTCCAGATGAATGGACGACGCCATGCTGTTCAGTCGGATCTGCAGTTCTCGAAGACGCTCCTGCAAACGCTGCAGGGCAGACAAAGCCTCGTTGGTTTGTCCCGGTGCAGCATCAATCTTGTTCCGGAGTGATGTCTGTTGCGATTGAAGCTGTGCCCGCAGATCATCCCGTTGTTGATGGTCACGAATCCGGGTTTCGAGGGTCCGGAGCTCCTGCTGTCGACGCAGTGCATGACCGCGCTCCTCAAGCGCATGTCGCTGCTCTTCTAGAGCGTTGAGAGAGGCCTGCCTCATTTTGAGTTGCTCGGACTGCTGTGTGGCCAGCACCACCGCTTTCTCCAGATCGTGGCGGTGGGCCTGGATTGAACAGCTTGTCGACTCTGTTTCGGCATCAAGAGACTTCAGGCTCTTGAGTTGCTGCTTGAGCTGTTGTTCCTCCTGAATCAGCGGTGCGAGCGACCGCTGCAGATCGAGCAGGGTGGTTAGCCGGCTGCGCTGCTGTCGTAGTTCAGGAACAGCGCCAGTTTCAAGATCTCGCAGGGCCTGCTCATTGCGATCGAGCTCTTCGCAGGCCGATTCATAGATCTCCAGCTGTTGGCACGCGTCCTGATGGCGCTGCTCAGCCTGCTGCAACTCCTGACGCCGCTTCCAGAGTTCGCTCTGCTGCTTGACGCCACGACTGGTGAAGCTGGAGGCGACCAACGCCTCCAGCTGATCGTGAATGTCTTGATCCAGGGGTGATTGCAGTGATTCCGAAGCCTGGCTCTCCAAGGCAGCAATGAGGCCATTGAGGTCGTAATGGCTGCCATCGAGATCAAGAAGATTGCGGCCTGCAAGCCCTTGCATCACCCAGAGATGGGCCCAGCGGCTGGGCAGGACCCGGTTCACTTGCCGACTGCCGATGATCTCCTCAACACCGAGCAGTGAAGCCAGGCGATCCTCGGCTTCTCCGCCCAGATGCGCTGACGCACCGATCCGACTGAGGCGGCAGGTGCCACCGGAACCACTGAAAGATTTCTGCAGAGACCAGTGATGCCCATCCGCTTCGAAGTCGAGTTCCACTTGGGGATGACCGGCATGCACCGCGGAGCGCAGATCACGAACGGCGGCACCGGTAGCTGTGGCACGCACGAACAACGTGCGATGCATGGCCTCCACCAGTGAGCTCTTCCCCGTTTCGTTGCCACCGCCGATCAACGTCAACCCCGGAGCAAACGCCACCTCCAGTTCTCGGTGGCGGCGCACACTCTCCAGCCGGCAGCGGATTAAGCGCATGAAGTGGCGACGCAGAGCTGATGGAGTTCAATCAAAGCCTGCTCGATCAGTGGGTCAGCACCACCCTCGAGCTCTTGTTTCAAACCTGCCGCAATGCTGCTGAGGAGAGGACCATCGCTCCGGTTTAAACACTGATCGAGTTCTCCATCGGTTGGATGTCGCCGAAGCTCACCTCGCAAGCGCAGATGCAGAAGCTGCTCTGAAAGCTCTTCAAGAAGTGCTTGCAAACGACGATGGGCGTCCAAGCCAAGCCGGCCGTTCAGTTCAAGTCGCAGTAGATCCCTGCCCACGCGACTGCCGATGCAAGCGTCGAGTTGATGGTGCAGGCGCTCCAGATCGGGCATCCCCTGGAGCTGCATGGTGATCCGATGCCAAGCAACCCGCCCTGTCGTGATCATCTGAACCCGAGGATCGTCCCCCCTTGTGAGGTCGGCCAAAATCACCTGCGACCGCTGATCATCTGGACCCGTTGGGAATCGATCAGGCTCAGGTGTACCGCTGTACCAGGCATTGCTCTGAACCTGCATCAATCCATGCCAGTCACCGAGAGCGATGTAATCGAGCTCTCCGGTGGGAAGTTGCTCCAGGTTCAAGGAATTGACATCAGTCCCTGAGCCGAAGCCCTGCACCGATCCATGGGCCAGCAGAACGCGTGGAGCCTCTGGATCCAGATCCTGCCAGTTGAGCTGATCAAGCCAGCGCATCGGACCGACACTGTCGTGACGACGAAGCAGGGGACAGGGCAACAGGGTCAACCCCGCTCTGCTCATGGGCTCGGGTTGGGTCAGAAGCTCCAGATTCGGGGCCCGTTCACGCATCCGGCGCTGAAGATCCTCCCGCCGCCAGATACCACCCGCACCACCGTGGTCATGATTGCCGGGGATCACAAGAACAGGGCACGGCATCGCACCGATCAGCTCCATCACCTCCAAGACCTCCGCGGCCGGAACGGTTGAGGAATCAAAAAGGTCGCCGGCCACGAGCAGGGCATCCACCGATTCATGGCGGGCAACGTCGCCGATGCGGCTGACGACCTCGACACGTTCTCTCTGGAGACGAGCCTGTTTCTGAGGATCAGTAATCCATCGGTAGGGCTTGCCGATCTGCCAGTCAGCCGAGTGAAGAATGCGGGGCACGCGCTCCCTTGATGCTGTCGGAGCCCATGGTGCCGCCTCCCCGGCTGTTTTTCCGCACACTCCTTACTGGCAAATCGGCTGGAAGACGGCATGGTTTCGCTGTGAGACCCAGGCGATACACCGTGACCAAGGCTCCCTCTGGCTCCAGCACATCCCTGGAGACCATCGCCGGACTGTTCCATCCACCAGAACAGATCAAGGCCATCGATCAGCTGGGGGCTGGAAACGTGAATGACACTTTCTTGGTCACCCTGGAGGCCACCGCACCGAGGCAAGCCTTCGTGATGCAGCGTCTCAACACGGACGTGTTCGAGAGCCCGGAGCTGGTGATGCGCAATCTCCTGCGCCTTGGTGATCACGTCGAGCGACGATTAGCTGAGGAACCACCTGAGCTTTCGGGGCGACGCTGGGAGATTCCAAAGGTTCTTCCCACCCTCGATGCCGACGGGCACTGGGTTGAACACGAGGGTGAATTCTGGCGATCGATCTCTTACATCGGAGCAGCAACAACAACTGATGTCATCAAGGATGAAGCCCATGCCTGGGAGCTGGGTTACGGCCTTGGGATGTTTCACCACCTGATCAGTGATCTGCCCACGGAAGAGCTGGCGGACACCCTTGAAAATTTCCACATTGCACCGGCGTATCTGGCTGAGCTCGATGCCGTTATCAGGAGAACAGCTCCCATCACAGACGCCAGAGTGAATGAAGCACTTGCCTTCGTGGATGCGCGTCGTGAAGGCCTAGATGTGCTTGAGCAAGCGTGCGCCAGGGGTGAACTGAAGCGCCGACCCATTCACGGAGACCCGAAGATCAACAACGTGATGATTGATGACCGCACCGGGCATGCGGTGGGGTTGATCGATCTCGATACGGTCAAGCCCGGATTGCTCCATTACGACATCGGCGACTGTCTCCGCTCCTGCTGCAACCGCCTCGGCGAGGAAACCGCAACGCCGGAGCAAGTGGTTTTTGATCTTGGGCTCTGCCGCTCGATCCTGGAGGGTTACCTCAAGGTGGGGCGATCCTTTCTCAGCGATGACGATGTGCGCCACCTGCCTGCGTGCATCCGCTTGATCCCCTTGGAACTGGGTTTGCGTTTTCTCTCTGATCACCTTTCAGGCGACACTTATTTCAAAACCGAGCGAGCCGGTCACAATCTGGATCGGGCCTGGGTGCAGTTTGCTCTCACCCGCTCGATCGAGCGGCAGTGGGATGAGCTGGTTTCCCTGATCGAGAGCCTTCACGGAGTGAACTGAAATGGCACGCCATCCTGTGATGGTGCGTCAGGTCTGCCCGCTGGTCCCCTTCTCTCCAGACGCATCCCCGACCCTGCTGGCCAGTGCCGAATTCGTATGGGAAGAACACAACACCCTCGAATTGAGTTTCAGCCTGAGGCCAACGCAATTGGGGCAGCAGCTTCCCATGCTGGATTTCATGGACACTGCACCTGGCTCGAGCCAGGGCAGCGGGCAGCGCCTCGATGGTCTCTGGGAACACACCTGTTTTGAAGCGTTTTTTGCCCAACCCAACCAGGATCGTTATTGGGAGCTGAATGTTTCACCAACGGGCGACTGGAATCTCTACCGATTCGAGAGCTATCGGACTGATCGAGTGCGCGAACAGACTCCCAAGCCAATGATTCATTGGCAAAGCTCCAAGCGGGATTGTCGCTGCACCATCGTGTTGAGCCTTGATCCCTGGTGGACTCCGGTGCAACTGCCGGAGTTAGCGATCTCGATGGTCCTGAAAGACAGTCACAACGACCTCAGCTACTGGGCTTTGTCTCACCACGGAAACGAGCCAGACTTTCACGACAGGCGAGCCTTTCTCAGCGCATGACCCGGTTCCTCATCCGTCGTCACCACTGGGCGACTCTGCTACTGGGTCTGCCGCTTCTGTTCACGCCTCTCACCGTTGCCTGCAGGCAGCTGAACGCGCCGGCATCGGAGCCCCCTGAAGCCGTCAAGCCAACGCTGGCTGGCGTTGGAATTGAACTGCCAACCCGATCAGACCTTCCCGTGGCCCCGAACGGAAACCACTACCCCCTGGTCCCGGCCAAAGCAGATAACACAGCCTCTCTTCTGGTCAGCATCGAAACCGCTTTGGTGGACTCGGATCACGATCCAGCGGAGATTCCTCAACTGGCCCATCAACAACAGGTCATCTACCGGGTGTTGTCCCATAACCCGGTCTTATCTGAAGCGGTGCGGAATCGTCTGCCCTCGCGGTGGCAATGGGTGTTCGATCAACACATCTCCGCAAGACGCTCGTTCCTGGCCATGCACCGCGGACCAGCCTCCACAACCCTGCCCGCGTGGCGGATCCAGGCTCCTGCACCACAGGAGGATCTTCTCAAGGCCTACCGCAGCGCAGCGGATGCCACCGGAATTCCATGGGAAGTCCTGGCCGCTGTGAATCTTGTCGAAACCGGAATGGGCCGGATCGATGGTGTGTCCGTCGCCAATGCGCAGGGACCCATGCAATTCCTGCCCACCACCTGGGCCGAGCCTGGAATCGGCAGAGATGGAGACATTCGCGATCCATGGGATGCCATCCACGCAGCCGCGCGATACCTGGTGCGTCGTGGCGGCCTCAACGACATCCGCCGTGGTCTCTGGGGGTACAACAACAGTGACCATTACGGCAAGGCCGTTTTGCATTACGCCGCGTTGCTCCAACGGGAACCACTCACCTATCGAGGCCTTTACAACTGGCAAATCCATTACGCCGCCTCAGCGGGTGATCTCTGGCTGCATGAGGGATATGCAGCAGCGTCACCTGTCCCTGTGGCCGAGCATCTGAAGCGCTATCCCCACAGTGCGCCTCCTCAACCTGCAAAACCCAACTGAACCCTGCACGATGGCGACCAGAAGATGGTCAGCCCCTCACCTTTAAACCTCATCCCTGAGTCAACTCGCTGGCGCGATCGGCAACACGTTGGAGTGATTCGATTTCGCTGTGTATGGCGACTTCGCTGAATCAATCGGTGCAGCTTTTCCCCAGAGGATTCACCAACCCTGCAATTTCTGAGCGCCTTTGGGGTCTTTGCCGCCGAATACCTGATGCGTCCAATCGGGGGACTGGTGCTCGGCCCCATTGACGACATGTTCGGACGACGAATCTGTTGCTGCTCCTGCGGATGATTCAGGGTCTTTCAGTTGGGGGCGGAAGACTCCGGCTCGATCCCCTGAAGTGCGAAGACATCCCCCCAGCAAACGCGTGGTTCCTCGCAAAGGGAGACCCCATTTGCTTTGCAATCAGGCAAGCCATGGTGCTGCTTCCAATCGTTTTCTATTCAGGGATCACCCCCCTGCTCCACCCGCTTTTTCCTGGGGGGATCGCGATGCGCCAGTTTCTCCTTCTCTCACAGCCTCGTGGTGGCCGTGGTCGGAGGCACCGCCTCACTGCTGTCTACCTGGCTCAAGGATCTGAAGGGCTGGCCCAGTGGGCTGATTCTCTACCTGCTGATGCAGGCCGATCCCAGCGTTCTGGGCCTGGTCTTCCAGCCCCTGGCATTTACGCTTCCAGGAACAGGACTGAACAAGCTGCGTGTCCAAGGAACTCACCCATCGCGCCGATGAACTGGCCTCTCTTGGCTGGTCAGCGGAAGACGTGAACCGCTACGCCGAGCTGTGGGACTACCGGCAACGCTGGGGTGCGATGAACCTTGAGCGGGAAGACCGCCTGTTTCTGCGCAAAGCCGAGGCTGCACTTCCTGTACTCGTCACAGGAAAGTCTGCAGCGAAAAAAAACACCAAAGACAAGTCGTACTACCGCTGGCTCACCTTTCATCTGGATGCCATGACGGCATTCGAAGCCCAGATGACCATTCCCGATGGAGCCCGCGGGGCATGGCCGATCCTTCTCGAGGAGGAACTTCGACTTCTGGATCATTACCAGCCCGTTCTCGGATTGCCTGACACCCTGAAAGCCAAGGCGTTCGATGCATTCCGTGAGCTCATGGGCGAACAGGCAGCGGCTCTGCCTGAAGGAAGCATGCAGATGGGCAGTTACGACTTCCAGAACGCGTTACTCGTTCTCAAAGAGAAAGAAAACAGCAAATGGCGCCATCTGCGCGAACAGAGCGGCGAGCAGCCCTATCCAGTCCTCTTGCCGGGAGTTGTTGACACCTTCCGTACCGACGTACGCAGCCAGTTCACCCCCCTACTCCGTGAGACCCTCCCATCGCTCAAGGACAGCGACAAGCCCGAACCCACAGAACCAACAGCCGGTTGAGTCGCGGCCGAACGACCAGTGGCTAGAAAAGGGGATAGACATCAACGACGCCGTGACGGATCAGCGTTTCGAAACCCTCCAGCTCCACGCAGGCCAGGTTCCTGATCCCACCACGAACGCCAGGGCTGTTCCGATTTATCAGACCAGTTCCTACGTGTTCAACGACGCCGAGCACGGCGCCAATCTGTTCGGACTGAAGGAATTCGGGAACATCTACACCCGTCTGATGAACCCCACCACCGACGTGTTCGAGAAGCGGGTGGCGGCTCTTGAAGGAGGTGTAGCCGCTCTGGCCACCGCCTCCGGCCAGTCCGCACAGTTCCTGGCGATCACAAACTGCATGCAGGCTGGTGACAATTTCGTCTCCACATCATTCCTTTACGGGGGCACCTACAACCAGTTCAAAGTTCAGTTTCCTCGGCTGGGAATCAATGTGAAGTTCGCCGAAGGTGATGACGTTGACAGCTTTGCGGCACAGATCGACGAGGGCACGAAGGCGATCTACGTGGAGGCCATGGGCAATCCTCGATTCAACATCCCCGATTTCGAAGGTCTTTCTGCCCTTGCACAGCGAAACAACATCCCACTGATCGTGGACAACACCCTCGGAGCTTGCGGTGCTTTGCTCCGGCCAATCGAACATGGCGCGAATGTCGTGGTGGAGAGCGCCACCAAATGGATCGGTGGCCATGGCACCAGCCTTGGTGGAGTGATCGTGGATGCCGGCACCTTCAACTGGGGCAACGGCAAATTCCCTCTCATGAGCCAGCCGAGTGCCGCATATCACGGACTCATTCACTGGGATGCCTTTGGTTTCGGCAGTGACATCTGCAAGATGCTGGGTCTTCCTGATGACCGCAATATCGCCTTTGCGCTCAGAGCACGCGTGGAAGGACTTCGGGATTGGGGGCCAGCCGTCAGCCCCTTCAACAGTTTCCTGCTTCTCCAGGGACTCGAAACGCTGAGCTTGCGAGTAGAACGCCATGCACAGAATGCAATGGCGCTAGCCACCTGGCTGCAAGCCCATCCCCAGGTGTCGGATGTCAGCTATCCCGGTTTACCCGGTGACCCGTACCATCCAGCGGCAAAGAAATACCTCACCGGCCGCGGCATGGGCTGCATGCTCATGTTCTCGCTCAAAGGTGGCTATGACGATGCTGTTCGCTTCATCAACAGCCTCAAGTTGGCGAGTCATCTGGCCAACGTTGGCGATGCCAAGACGCTGGTGATTCATCCAGCTTCAACAACCCACCAGCAGCTGAGCGAAAGTGAACAAGCCTCAGCCGGTGTCACCCCCACCATGGTGCGTGTCTCCGTGGGCCTGGAACATATTGATGACATCAAGGCTGACTTCGATCAGGCCCTTGCATCAGGTGGTTGATGGGGAGGAGTAGCTGAATGGCGCTGATCCTTCCGCCCAACTATCACAAGATCACAGCGGTTGAACGCAACCGCATCTCCTGGATCGAACCGAAGGAGGCTGAACGACAGGACATCCGTCCTCTACGAATCGGCATTCTGAACATCATGCCGCTGGGAAAGCAGTATGAGTTCAACCTCCTCCACCCTCTCGGCCTCTCTGTGCTCCAGATCGAGCCGATCTGGATAAGGCTGCAAAGCCATGCCTACAAAAGCTGGGATCAATCCCATCTCAAGGACCTGTATGTGAGTTGGGATGAAGCCCTTGCCAAGGGCCCGCTCGATGGCCTGATCATCACCGGTGCCCCCGTTGAACATCTGCCCTTTGAAGAGGTCACCTACTGGCGAGAGCTGGTGGCTCTTGTGGAGGAGGCTCGCTACACATGCGCCAGCACGCTTGGACTCTGTTGGGCTGGATTTGCTTTGGCCTATCTGGCCGGCGTGAACAAGGAGACCTTCAACCGCAAGCTGTTTGGGGTTTATCCAATGCGCAGCCTGGTTCCAGGCCACTCGTTGATGGGCACCCAGGATGATCAATTTCTCTGTCCCCAAAGCCGCCATGCCGGCTTGCCAGACGCAGCCATGGAATCAGCGCAACGGCAGGGACGGCTGCGCCTGCTCGCCCATGGTGAATCGGTTGGCTACACCATTTTCGAGACCCCCGATCAGAGGCAGCTGATGCATCTCGGGCACCCTGAATACAACGTTGGCCGCATCGTCGCTGAGATGGAGCGAGACAAAGCCCGAGGTGACGTACCACCACCGGAGAATTTCAACGCAGACCATCCCAGGACCCTCTGGCGTTCCCATCGGAATCTGCTGTTCCAGCAATGGCTCTGGTTCTGTTACCAGCGGGTTTCATTACTGGGATAACCGCCGACCAACCACCTCGATGCATCCACTTGATCTGTACGACCAATGGCGGCGACGTGTCCTTCGCTGGCTGCCGATTCGACAGGCGTTTGACCGGACTCCCGATGACGTTGCGCCCCACGGATCAGAGGACTGGTTGTTGGAGCCCATCGATGTCGATGAAGCCTGTCGACTGTTCCCGCACCTTGAAAAAGACCGGGCGGTTCTGCAGTACCAAAGGTTGCGTCTGCAGATCAGAGAACAGGACGGCCGAGGGTTCTAAAACGCGAACCGTTCAATGGCAGAACTCAATCGAGACCTGACGAGCTACTTAGAAACCTTGACAGGAAGTTGAGCTTCTGCAGGCCTGGCTGCAGCACGGTTCAACTCCCGTTCCAGCGATTCAACCCGCCTCTCGCGCAGGCAATGGCGGCACCCTCCAGTTGTTTGCAGATGCTTCTCCGGAGTGATGGTGATGGGGTGAACCGGATGCTTACGGCATCGGATTTTCACCGGACTCTTGTAGCTTCTCCATTGGATCTCCGAGTAATCGAAACGGTCACCGAAGCGCTGCTTTGCCCGCTCCAGGAAGATCTCGAGGGTAATTCGTGCTGCCATTCGGGCAATCTATGGACGAATGGATTCGGAACTCCTCTGCTGTTATCCGTCTTCACGTCGACACGATGAACTGGACCCTTCAGTCCCACTGGCTTCCCCAGGAGTGCTGTCGACAGTGGATGGAGCGGTGCAACGAGCAAATCAACTGGGAGCAGACCAAGGTCAGGGTCTATGGGCGGTGGCACAAGGTGCCGAGGCTCACAGCATTCCTTGCCGATCGATCGGTGTCCTATCGCTACAGCGGCGCTCTTCACCGGGGCTCAGGTTGGCCGCCGTGGTTCCTCCCGCTGCTCGAGAAAGTATCGAAACAGGGCAACGCACCCTTCAACGGGTGTCTGTTCAACCTCTATCGCAACGGCGAAGACCGGATGGGTTGGCATGCCGACGACGAACCAGAGATCGACGCTTCATTCCCGATCGCCTCACTCTCGTTCGGGGCAACGCGAGACCTGCAGTTTCGTCACCGACAGACTGGGCAGCGACTTGATCTCACGCTCTCAGATGGCGACTTGTTGCTGATGGATCCTGAGTGCCAGAGTCTGTGGATGCACGGTCTTCCGACCCGCCGCAGGATCACAACGCCGCGACTGAATCTCACCTTCCGTGTGTTCAGAACAGACGATTCAGTACAACGCTCCACAGAGGCACACTGATTAACGCGATGAGCGTGCTTCGCAGAATCAACTGTGCGGAAGCCGATGCATCACATTGCCCAGATTCCGCTATCAACAACACCGAAATTGCTGTCGGAGCAGCGGCCTGAAGCACCAGAGCTTTCTTGGCGAGGAGAGGCAATGGCAGGGGAAGACTGATCAGCAGCATCAGCATCGGAAACAGCAGCAGCTTGCAGACCAGGGGAGACAGCAGACGCTCGGGCACAGCCGAAGGCGCGCGCGAGGAAATGGTTCCCAAACGCATCCCCACCACAGCAAGTGCCAGAACAATCACCACCCGAGAAGGCAACCACAACCCCGCACTGATGGCGTCATGCCATGGGGTGGCCAGAACGATCAGGGCCCCGATCAGACCGCGCGTCGCAGGGCTGGCCATGAGATGGCTTGCCAACGAGCCCCAGTCGTAACCATGGCCTTGATGGTTGGCCTGGTGCAGCCAAAGAGGGCCCAGTCCCCAAGCTAGAAGCGTGGCCCCGAAGTCGTAGCCGATGCTCACTGGAAGCGCCTCGGATGGAAGCAGTGCCAACGCAGCGGGAATGCCGAAGTAGGCCGTATTGCCGATACAACTGGCCAGCTGTCGGTCAGGCATGGCCAGAGCGTCAGTGATGAGCCCCGACCCACGCAACAGAGCAAGCATGAGCCCGATCGCTGTCACGGAGAGCAACGCCATCAACAGAAGAGAGCGGTTGAGCCCACCGTGAAGCAGCAACCCCATCAAGCTCAGGGGAACGCCAAAACGCACCAAGGGTGTGGCCAGCGGAGTGATCCATTGCGGACGACAACGACCGATCAGTGCCCCTGTCAAAAGACTGGGAACCATCTCCCAGAGCAGACTCAGCACATTTCACCAAAAGAGAAGGCGAACAAAGACATCAGACCTTGCAAAAATCGCTCACCTTTTTCTAGAAGTTGCTTCGCCATATAATTATGTCGTACAGGTTCAAAAAGAAGTCGTTATTTTGCACTAGCCCCATATGATCTGTAAAGAAAAATATCGCATCGTACCACGGGATAATTGAGTTGTTATACGGAGAATCAATATCCCTTTTCTTCGTGTTCTCCAAGGTATAAGCGCTCGCCCTTAAGACCGCTCCATCGCCAGCTTTTTCTCGCTTCGCTGACCATGTTTTGTTCTCTGTATTGACAGTCACTTTCGATTCCGTGGGTTTGCCAACACCAGCAAAAAGCCAAAAGTAGAGACCTTTGGGAGATTCAACTTTTTTGTCCAAGCGTGAATGGAATAACCTTGCATTGCCAAGTAATTTTGCCTGAAGGCGTTTTGCCTGGAGATATTTTGACGATGGCCGTTCTGCTCCTTTGGAGGAGATTTGGGTCAAAACTTTTTCTTGATTTGGGTCAAGCAGTCCCCAGCTCATATCTTGCCATAATTGCGGATCAAGAAGATCAACCTCTTTACCCTCGTGGTTGGTCGCCTGGGAAATATCTTGTCTTGGCAAGAGCTCGTACATCGAAGGCCATGTACCCAGAACTGCAGGGGGATATTTCAAAAGTTTAATTTGATGCAAATAAAAGCCATTCGTGAGATCGCTCAATGCCTCTACCGAGCCTTTATTTGGCGGTGCGACCATAATAATATTTTCAATTTTATCACTGCCGCGCCAATCAAGTTCAGGAGGGTTGTCGGACGTGCCAAGACCTTGATTACCGTAGCGAAGATAATATCTAGAGACAAGACATCCCATCGAATGGCAAATTAAATCAAATTTTTGATTGTCGCCAAAATGCTTTTTAATCATTGGATTTTCGGACTTTTCCCTGACAAACTTGTCTAAAATGACGGCATTTTCCGCATTTGACTTGCGCCAATCATATGCAAACTCGAACAACGGAGTTCCTTCGTTCTTTGTATATCCAACCCTGGACAACACCTCCTTTTCAGAAATGTATCCCGCGGCGATCATGGATTTTTTTATTGTCGCGTAGACGGCAAACTCAATGGACGAAAAAGGGAAAAAGCTGAGTCGCCATGTTTCCAGGACTGACTTGGGTATGGCCTTGTTGAATTCCTGAGCGGAAGATGTATTTTCAGGCTCTAAAGGAAGTGACAACAATTGATTGTCTTTTTCTGTTGATGGCCAATACGTGTTAAAACCATAGGACCCCCAGGCCGTTTTTCCGCTTTCTGCGTCTACAAGTTGAGTGCCGCCAATTCCTGGCACAACGATGATCGGATTTGAGGTTTTTATCTTAGGAATAATTTCATCTGTCAGCGGCCCAAAGGTTGGGGTATACACGGAGTCGACTCTTGCACAGGCAGTTAGCAGGCCTACAGCTGAGAGCAATAATGATGTCTTAAAACGACTCAGCATTGCCACTAATTACAAAAAGATTCGCGTAGCGATGTCGTTACCAATTTAAGCCAAGCCTTGGACATGTGCCATTGACATCCTTGGGCTTGCTGATAGCTGTGACTGCAGTCGTGTTGATTAAGTTGAGGCCGTAGCACAAGCCAAATCAGCTTCCCCAAGCCGACTCCCCAGATCGGATCCATGTCGCGGATGAAGTGTGTCGCAAGTTGGGTTGATTTGATGATCAGAAGTGTTTCATCTTTGGTGTGTGCAGCGGCTGGGCTTCAGTTGAAACTGCCGGTGATCACGGTTAGGCATCGATCACAGCGAAATTGTGATGCAGCTTGTCGCCAAGACTCAGCCGGGGGTGACCACGTTCCTTAAGGGGTTTGTCCAAGGGTTGTTGCCAGCCTCCAGCCGACAGCAGTAGACGGCTGCCGGCTGGCACTGCAGATCAATCCATTCGAAACAACTCCTGTGGGCAAAGACAAGATCCACCAGCACCCTGATCTGCACGCTCTGCTTACGCCTGATCGCCAGCACATCGGCCAAATCCTGGGCTGAGAACAGAAACAGAGACAAATCAATGCCGCGTTTGGCTTGATCCTGCTGCTGAAGCATCAGCGCGAGGTCTTGATGGGAGGAGCATCGCGCTGCGGGTGGGGCAAACGAAGACACCAGGCCTTGTGCCAAAATCCTCACCGTCCTCTTCTGACCGGCAGCATGGCCTTCGCTGCACCGTCCTGCCTGATCCAGCAACATCTTCTGCAACTCAGCACTGCGCTGATGGAACGCTGTGAACAGCTGCAACTTCATCTGGCCGAACAGGTCGACCAACTTCCGCTCGGCAATGAAAGCTGGCTTCAGACGGAGCGGGAACTGGTTGCCGCTGAACAAGCTCTGGATCGACTTCATCACGCGTCTCAATGGGCCATCTGATTGAGAAAACGTTGAGAACGTTCTTCCTTGGCATGGGTGAAGAACTCTTCAGCATCGGTTAGTTCAACAATCCGTCCCGCATCCATGAACAACACCCTGTCCGCCACCTCACGGGCGAAACCAAGTTCATGGGTGACCACCACCATCGTCATTCCATCGGCAGCCAGTTGCCGCATGGCATCGAGAACCTCCTTCACCCGTTCAGGATCAAGGGCGCTGGTGGGCTCATCGAACAACATCAACTCTGGATCCAAGGCCAACGCTCTGGCGATGGCGACCCGTTGCTGCTGTCCACCACTCAGCTGAGCGGGGTACTTGAGTGCCTGATCAGCAATTCCCATTTGATCGAGCAGAGCATGTGCCCGGCGTTCAGCCTGGAGCTTGGGGATCGACTTCACCTGAATCGGCGCCAGGGTGATGTTCTGAAGAATCGTGAGGTGGGGAAACAGGTTGAACTGTTGAAACACCATGCCCACACGACGACGGATTCTGCGGATCTGACGTTCGTCGTGGTCGGAATCCAAAGGAATACCAACCACTTCCAGGGATCCGGAATCGATTGACTCCAAGCCGTTGAAGGTGCGAATGAGCGTGCTCTTCCCCGAACCGGAAGGTCCCATGACCACAAGGACCTCACCATGGCGAACAGTGAAGCTCACATCGTCAAGCGCGCGATTCCCGGCTTTGAAGCTCTTGTTGACTGACTCAGCACGAACAACAACGGTCATGAACGGCGGGCTGCAATGAGATTGGAGGGGTCTTGGCGTTCAAACTGCCGCGCCATCAGTGCCATCGCAGTGCAGAACAACCAGTACAACGCCGCGAGCCAGACATAGACCTCCAGGTGGCGTCCGATATAGGCCGGATTGGCCAGCAAACTTTGGCTGATCCCAAGCAATTCCACCAAACCAAGAATGGCCATCAGACTTGTGTTCTGAAGTAAACCAACAGCCTGGTTCGTGAGCGCAGGAACGGCAATGCGCAAAGCCTGCGGAAGAATCACCAGGCGCTGGATCTGCCATGGTCCGAGTCCAAGTGCAGCAGCAGCTTCGATCTGCGTCGGAGACACCGCCTGCAGTCCACCTCTTAAATCCTCAGCCACATAGGCAGCTGCAAACAAGGCAAACGCCACAACCGCACGAAAGACACGATTGATTTCGATCTGAACAGGCAGGAACAGCGGAAGCAGTAGCTGGCCAAAGAAGAGAACAGCAATCAGCGGAACAGCTCGCATCCCATCGATGTAGATCTTGGAGAGAAGGCGTGCCGTAGTGAGCTCGCTGCAGCGCCCCAGAGCGAGAAGAATGCCGAGTGGAAGAGCAATCAATCCACTGAACAATGTCAGCAAGAGGGTCAGAACAAGACCTCCCCAGAGACGGGACGGGACGGGAGCAAGCACACCACCACCGGCCAGCAGCCACAGCCCGAGGGGCATCATCAACAGCCAGCTCCAGGACAGCATTGTGCTGTTGAGGCGTAACCGCTGCAGGAGAAAGGGCTGAGCCAATGTGAATCCCGTCAGCAGGACCAGCAGCGCGAGCCAAAGGATTGGCCTCCATCGGGACGCTTCCGGGTAGCCACCGACTGCGAAGAGCGGCAGATTTCCTGAGACCACCGACCATTCGGCTTGTTGAACAAGCCAGAAGCCTGTTGACCAGATCGCCCAGGCAATGCAACCCAGCAGAACAACACTGAAACAAGCTTGAACAGGATGACGGCGGAAATGACGCAACCCAACGCGAAGGGACGAAGACCTTGTCAATGCTCAGACGCCAGGCTGGTCAGAGGCAGTCTGAAACAGATTCAGGGCTGAGAGAAACAGGGCGACACCGAAGAGAGTGCCCAAAGCCCAGAGACTGTCCGTTGGCCACTCAAGAACGAGGAGCAACCCCAGAATCGACGTAACCACACCATCCACAACTGCCAAACCAGCAGCAGCACCAGGGGTTGTGGCGCCAGAAGCCAGTTCCATCACCCCTTCAACAAGGAGAAGAACGCCTGCGAACAGCGTGAGACTGATTTCACTGTCGATCGGGTCGACCAAAATGAAGACCGCGCCACCGATGTAAAGAAGCGCAGACAACACTCGAAACAGCTTGCCCTGAGATGTCGACTCAGCACCAAGGCGAAGTAGTTGTCCGATTCCGGCGGAAAAAGCAATCCCACCGATACCGATGGTCAGCAATGTGGCTGAAACGAATGGGAGAAGAATTGCTGCAATGGCCGCAACAACCAATAGAACAGCGGCAATACGGCGCGAGCTCATGAATCCAACCAAGGATGATCAACGCTAGGTGCGCTTCCCCTTGTTGAGCACAGAGTGATTGAGAATCTGCATGCTGCTGTTGATCAGCAGGTTGAGCAGAAAGAAGCTCAGCAATAAGAGCAGAAACCCTTCAATTGCACGTCCCGTCTGGGTGATGGCCGTATCACTGACGGCATAAAGATCTGCGTAGCCAACAGCGATCGACAAGGTGCTGTTCTTGGCAAGATTGAGATATTGGCTGCTCAGAGCGGGGAGAATGGCAGGAAGAGCCTGAGGCAGAACCACGCGTTGCAAGCCCAGACCCTCACCGATTCCTAGGCTGCGAAAGGCTTCCCACTGTCCCCGCGGAACGGCATCCAGTCCTCCACGAACCACCTCGGCGATAGCAGCGCCTGTGAAAACACTGAGACCAACCAGCACAGCTGCGAACTCAACGCTGAGATTGAGTCCCATCACCGTGATCGCCTGATTGGAGACTCGGATCAGTGCCCCGAGGGGAGCCAGCGGTTCGGATGGCAGACCGAGAAAGGCCACGAAATACCAAAAGAGCAGTTGCAGAAGCAGAGGGATCTGACGGATCAGCCCTACATAAAGACCTGCAAGTGCGCTGAACAGTGGGTTGTTGCTGCGAGATGCCGCGCCTGCAACCACGCCCAAGACCGTGGCAAAGGCAATGCTGCAGGCGATCACTCGAAGACTGTTCAACCATCCCATCAACAAAGCCCAAGCCATGCTGTCGCCGGGTTGAAACGGCAGGAGATGCTCGCTGATTGCAAATCCTGCTGGCCGACTCAGCCAACGAAAACTCAGTCCTAACCCTGTACGGATCAGATTGACGGTGAGATTGTTGATCAGAATTCCAGCCAGGGTGAGCACTGCCACCAACAGCAGAACCTGGATCCACCAGCGTTGACGACGCGTCATTGGAACGGTGGAGCAATCAGAACACCACCATCCCGATGCAGCTGATTTAGTCCTCGCGGGATGGGGACGGCACTCTGCGGGCCGAGATGGCGGTCATAAATCTCGCCATAGTTGCCGGTGGTCTTCAACACGCTGACAACGAAATCATTTCGCAGCCCCAGCTTGGATCCAAGCTCTCCATCAACCCCCAAAAAACGCCGCAAAGCAGTTTTGCTTGGATCGCTCGTGGCTTCCTGAAGCTTGACGTCCACATTGGCCTTTGTAATTCCCATCTCTTCAGCAGTGATCAAGGCGTAGACCACCCAGCGCATGGCATCAGCCAACCGTTGATCCCCTCCGGAGGAAAGGGGTGCCAAAGGTTCCTTACTGAGAACTTCAGGCAAAATCTGATGGTTGTTCGGTTGTGCAAATCCGGAGCGAGCTGAAGCCAATTGGGATCGATCCGATGTCATGGCTGAGCAACGACCCTGCAAATACCCAGCCACCAACTGATTCAGATCCTGATATTTGACCGGTTTGTAAGCAATTCTCTTGGCTTGAAAGACATCATTGAGGTTCTGCTCCGTCGTGGTTCCCGATCCCACACAGATGGTCTTATCTCTGAGATCGTCCAGTCCATTGATACCGGAATTTCTGCGAACCAGAAGACCTTGACCATCATGAAAGACAACCGGTGCAAAGGTGACGCCATTCCCACCTGATGCATCACGGCTGAGATTGAACGTTGTATTTCTCGACAGAAGGTCGATTTCACCTGTTCTCAGAGCCGTGAAACGCTCAGGTGCCGTCAATGGTCTGTATTCAACCTTGCTGGAATCCCCGACAAACGCCGCGGCAAAGGCTTGGCACATGTCCACATCCAATCCTGCGTAACGGCCATCGCGCTCCAAAAAACTGAATCCAGGGATCTTGCCGCTGACGCCACAGCGAAGTTCACCACGCTGCCTGATGAGATCAAGACGAGACGCACCACCCTCTCCAAGGGTGGCGCAGGCGTACAAACCGAACAGCAAGACGCCAAAAGGGACAAGACGACAACACTGCACCGCGCGAATAATCAAAGCCAACCCAATTGTGTCAGAGATTGCACATAGCTCTGAATTGAATTCAGCGCTTTACTGGACTGAACTTAGTGTATTTAAGGTTTTTTTGAACGTAATGCTTCGATCCCTCCAGGGATCAGTAGTGCTAGGAGCAATCGGTGCTCTTTTAGCCTTCTCACCCGCTGGAGCCTGGGAGATGGGTGACCGCCAGGCTTACAACAACAAAATGACCATTCTTAAAGTCATGTTGGAAAGCGCTCGGGAGCGAGCAATTGCCAGTGACGACCTTGAGACAATGTGTCTCATCATGAGTATCGGAAACGATGTTACCGAAACCTATCTGCGGGCTAGCACCGGTGAGGAAATGATTCAACAACGTCTCAATGGAATGCGCAACGATCTCACCGCATGTCTTGCATTGCTCTACAACCGCCGCTGATCAATCAGCCGTGTGCACCCTCCGGTTGAGAGCCGATGCGCTCAAACAGGTCACGACTTTCTGTGTTTAGCCCTAAAACCTCCACTTCAGATCCACCTTGTTTTAGTTTCCTGATCAACTGATTGAGTGCTCCAACACCACTCTGGTCCCAGATGTGCGCTGACGTCATATCAATGATGATTTTCGCTGGATGGTCATGCACATCAAAACCTTGAAGAAAATAGATCTTGCTCACGAAAAATAGTTGACCTGTCACCACATATCGACGCAGATCTGGAGCAACATCCACAGGCTCCACTCGAATCACTTTCGCTACTTTTCTGCTGAACAGGATCCCGGCCAGCGCCACACCGGCCAACACACCCAGTGCCAGGTTGTGGGGGGTGGTCAGCATTGTCACAGCAAAGGTCATCAACATCACCGCTGTATCACTTTTCGGAATGGAGCGGATCTTGCGCAGGCCAGCCACATCCGCGGTGCTGACAGCGATGCTGATCATCACGGCAACCAGTGCAGCCATGGGAATCTGCTGAAGCCAGGGTCTGGCCAGAAGGATCATGGCTAGCAGGCTGACGCCTGAGAACAGCGTGGAAAGCCGCGAACGCCCCCCGTTATCGATGTTCATCACGGATTGCCCCACGAGGGCACATCCCGCCATCCCCCCGAAGAACGACGAGACAATATTGGCGATGCCCTGCCCGCGTGCCTCCCGGTTTTTATTGGACGTGCTGTCAGTGCGGTCGTCGAGAATGTCCTGGGTAAGGAAGGTTTCCATCAGTCCAACCAGAGAGATAGCCATTGCCGTTGGCAAAACGATCCCAAGGGTTTCCAAACTGAAAGGCACGCGCCCATCCGCCAATGCACCAAAGGGGATCTGAAACACAGGCAGACCTGAAGGCAAATCACCAAGGCTCTGAACGGTAGGAATGTCAAAGCTGAAGCTCATTGAAATCGCAGTGAGCACAACAATGGCCACCAACTGTGATGGCAAAGCACGGGTCAGTCGTGGGAGGCCATAGATGATCAGAAGTCCCAACAGCACCAACCCCCAAACCACAGGCAGCTGAGCACCTTGAGGGAGAAGGTCGTGCGCATGGCCTGCAGCCTCCGCCTCACCGAAATGGAGATTGATGCCGAGTTGGGGGAACTGAGCTTGGAAAATCAACAGTGCCAGAGCATTGACGAAGCCGCTGAGAACACCCAGAGGCACGAAACGCATCTGATAGGCCAGGCGCAACCAGCCCCACAACAGCTGCAAGAGGCCTGTGACGATCCCTGCCACAAGCAGGTAAGTCAACCCCAGTCCGGGCCCCCGGGATTCACCTGTTGCCACAAGGCCTGTCATCAACAGGGCGGTGGATCCCGTCGCCGACGTGATCATTGCGGAACGCCCACCGACAAAGGCGATCGTGATCGACAGGCAGAAGGCTCCGAACAAACCAACCTGGGGGTCAACGCCTGCAATTCCTGAGAAGGCAATGGCCTCGGGAATCATGGCGAAGGCCACCACCAAGCCGGAAAGAAGCTCCTTGCTGGGGTTACCGATGAGGGACTCCAACCGCAGCGCCGCGGGTCCGGTTGCCATAAAACAATCTGTGCGTGAGGCGACCGTATCTCAAAGCCGGCACAGACGTTGGTCGGGATCGAGCTCGACCTTCAATTGCTGGAGTGATGGCAACCAGGATCCAAAGGCATCCTTCAATTCCTGGTCATGACAGGGAAGATGATCATGGAGCTGAGCGAGATGAACCCCTGGGTTCAGCGCCATCAAGGCATGGCTCACACAATCCATCCATTCCAAGGCATGCTTCCGTCCAGGAAGGTCCCCAGGTGTCCAGGCCGCAGTGATCCAGGGTTTCCACACTGCATCGCGATGAATGAAGGATGTCGAAGCTGCCGCAACAGTGCCGGTTGCCCCACCCAGTTGCTGAGCGCTGATTCGGCAGGAAGGATGCGGTCTCCTCATCATCTGCTCCCGAAGACGATCAACAACTGACTCGGCCTGCTCACCCCAACTGCTGCCGAGCCTGCCGAGCACCTCACAGTGGAAAGGCGAGGGTTTTTGATCACTCGTCAGCCGGCCGAAAACCGGAAGTGACAGCTGATCAGCACAGATCTCAGCGGCTTCCCCCGCCAACGCCGGGAGCAGATCAGGTGTGCCCCCATCGGGAACACATTCCACGGCGTAGACCTCGACGTGGTCACCCCAGGACCATTGGAGACTGGCTGAAGGGGGCCACTGCTCTGCCGAACGGATCCAATTCGGCAATGCATCAACAGTGATGCGCTCCTGCAGAACGGCCAAGGGCTTGATCGGGCGAGTCCTCAGGTCCAGTCCTGTCACGACGGCAAGAAAAGGTGCCGCTCCAAGAAGGGCACGCCAGTACCTGGCAGCCCGTTCATCACCGATGACGTCATCACGGTGAACATTGAAAGCAACACCATTGCCCCAGACACCCTCGATCCGCTGGATGTGGTCCATGGCCAAACCTTGTAAGCGACTCAGCGGACCCATGCCACCGGTGAGAAGGAAGCCAGATCCAGGCACTCCCGACAGCCCGATCGGCAGAGCGCGTTGATGGGAGCGCAGGCCTTCCAGCAGTTCAGCCATGGTGAGGCCGGTACCGATTGTGACCAGAGAAGATGCCTCGTGATACCGGAGCTCCCGGTAATGCCTTTTGAGATCAAGCGTCCAGAGTCCATTGCCAGCACAACGACTGCTGGTGCCACCGGAGCTCACCAACAATGGGGTTGGATGCAGAGGGTGAGCCAGAACGGCCGGAAGTAGATCAGGGTTAAGGCTCAGCCGTCCTTCAGACCTTGCATCCTTAGCCAAAGCATTCATGAGATCACGCGCACTGGAGACGAATAGGTTCGTTGCAGATGCACCCTCAGTGTGACCCTGCCGCTCGATGCTCTTTCTGATCGGAAACATGGTGTTCTGATCTGCGGCCATGGGAGCCGGAACCGGCTGGCGGTTGAGGAATTCGAAGGCCTCGCCCACGGCCTGAAGGCCAGGCTTCCAGATCTTCCTGTGGAGTACGGATTTCTTGAATTTGCACAACCCATTCTCCGTGAAGGACTCGATCGCCTCCGGGCCCAGGGAGTTGAAAAGGTTCTGGCCATCCCAGCGATGCTGTTCGCCGCTGGCCACGCAAAGAATGACATTCCATCGGTCCTTAACACCTACAGCGCTGAAACGGGTCTGGACATCGATTACGGACGGGAACTGGGCGTTGATCGACTGATGATTGCGGCGGCGGGGGCACGGATCCGCGAGGCCCTTTCGGCGGCGGGTCCATGCCCAGCGGCGGACACCCTGTTGGTCGTCGTTGGACGTGGATCGTCCGATCCCGATGCCAATTCGAATGTGGCCAAAGTGACTCGCATGCTGGTGGAAGGCTTTGGCTTCGGCTGGGGCGAAACGGTGTATTCAGGCGTGACATTTCCCTTGGTCGATCCAGGTCTGCGGCACGTCGTGAAGCTGGGGTTCAAGCGAATCGTCGTCTTTCCCTATTTCCTGTTTTCAGGGGTCTTGGTCAGCCGGATCCGACAGCACACCCATGGCGTTGCGGATGATCACCCCAACGTCGAATTCCTTGACGCCTCTTATCTCGGAGATCACAGCTTTGTGCTCGACACCTTCATAGAGAGGGTGAAGGAAGTGCTGGGGGGAGAAGCGTCCATGAACTGCTCGCTATGCAAATACAGGGCACAGGTGCTGGGGTTCGAGCAGGAGGTGGGTTTGGACCAAGCCAGTCACCACCATCACGTGGAGGGCCTGACAGAAGCCTGCGACCTATGTGAAAAGGAGTGCACCGGCGCCTGCCAACCTGACGGAATCCCAATCCCGCTTGGAGGCGCCCACCACCATCATCACAACCATGATCACGGACATCACCATCCTTACCCCCACGCCGACCACCCCCTCGGACCGAGCACACTTCGGCGGGCCCCGTCAAAAGAAGACACACCTGAGGCTGAAAGCTGAAGCAAATCAGTCATATCTCCATGCTCACCCGTCTCTGTCTCGACGAGTCCAAGAAGACACAAGATCATCAGCGAAACTAATCGGTCATTGAATTTGTGGAGAAGACGGGTCTTTTTCCACTGATTGGCGAACTTTTCCACAGCTCTTCTCATGAAACGGCTGTTCCAGCGATGAGGCTGTGGTTATTTCAAACTGCAACCAAATCGACTTGACAACTGAGACTTTTCCGCTGAGGGAGCCGATCAACACCGCAACTTGCGCAAAAAACACTCTCATGGCAATGAGTCTCAATCAAGATCAGGATTTGATCGCATAGAAACGCCTGCTTTGACGAGAAGGGGTTTGTTGTGGCTTCCTTGCGTGTGAATGATCGCTGCCTGAAGGGCTTAATGGACCGCAACCACCTGGAACGCTGCATTGATACGGAAGTACCCCTTAATGAAGCTGAGGCTCCTTTTGTGAGTCTTGAAGCGGAAATTCCTGAAGTTCTCTACAAGGGCCTGAAGGAGTTCATCGTCTCCAATCCTTCTTGGGACCAATACCAGGTCATGAGCTCAGCACTCGCCCATTTTTTGTTTCAAAATGGTTGTTCCGAAAGGGCTGTCACGCAGCGCTATCTCGATGATCTCTTCAGCCGCAAGCAGGCTTGAGAGCTTCCAGGCAGGCTCGACGGGTGATGGCCATCATTGTGAGGGTTGGGCTTTGCCACCCGGATGAAGGCCAGCAGGCACCATCCACCACCAGCACATTCCGGCACCGCCACAGACGGTTGTAAGCGTCAACCACACTCGTTTGTTCACTGTGGCCCATGGGCGCCCCACCCACTTCATGGATGTAATAACCCGGCGGAGGGGAATCCTCCTGAACAGCGATGGCTCCACGAATGAGTGGTTCCACGAAAGGGAGATGAATCAAATCAGGAAGTGATGCAGGCGTACCGCCGGCAACGCCAATGCAGTCCTCGATTGTCCCTTGCATATGGGTCACCATTGCTTTTTCGTTGTCCCCCCAGCGACAGCTGATCATGGGCATCGGCACCCCAAACTGATCACAACGATCGGAGAGCGTGACTCGATTGGTCTCTGAGGCCAGGACCTCTCCATGGCCAATCAGAAAGCCGAGGCGTTGATCCGGGTGACGCTTCAGCCACCAAGGGGGATCAAAGCGATTGATCGCCCCCCAGAGTCCATATCCCCGCAGAAACGAACGCCCCTTGCAGTAGGCAGGATCATTTCCGAACGGCAGGAAAAAGCTTCCCGCACCGGAAAGGAGGCTCGAAGGATCATGCACCTGCATGGGCTTGCGGCCGGTCAGCGATGGCACCGAAAAGAATCGGCAACAGGACACGTGATCCATGAGGCCCTGTCCCAGCAAGCACGATGGATCGTGGAAACCGCGGGAATCCTGCTTTTGCTCCGATTGCAAAAGCAACCGAAGGCTGGCGATGGTGGAAGCGCACAGCACAATCAAATCGGCCTCGAGCAAACGCTGCTCTCCGCTGGAACGATTCACCACAACGACGGCTCGGGCTTTGTCCTGTCCGGGATGCAGCACCAAATTCACGGCCATGAAGCCACTGAGCATCTCCACTCGGCCCGTGGCCATGGCACGACGCAAAGTGGATCCGTTACTGCTGGACTTGGGCCAGGACGACTGGGAACCAGCCGCGTGTGCTTCAAAACCGCGGGAGTGAATGAATGGAACATCCCGATGCCTGAGCAAGGCGGTCCGGAAGCGCTCTTCCTCAGGGAGCAGGGGCAGAGGAGGTGCCAGCAAGCCATCGGGAAGATGCTGGAGGCCATCGGTGTTCCCCCTCACCTCAAACAACCGCTCTAAAGCGCCGTAATGAGGGTCAAGATCCTCGTGACCAATCGGCCAGCTTTCCCCGTAGCCATCGGCATCAGCGGCCTTGAAGTCATAGTCAGAAAGACGCAGAGTGATTCCACCCCAGGTCAGGCTGCGACCACCCACCTGACGGCCTTGAGTCCAAAGGAAAGGCTGATCCGCGGGAGTGCTGTAGGGGTACTGATATTCATCGGCATAGAGCGCTGGATTCTGCTTCCAGTAACCAGGATGCTGGGATTGCCGTTGATGACGGCCGCTCAACAGCCCCTCGGCTCGCCGACAGCTATTTATCGGTTCTGATCCCAGTGCTTGTTCAGAGGAAAGATCAGGGCCTGCTTCTACAACAAGAACGCGAACGCCTGCTTCGGCAAGGGTCATCGCAGCCACACCTCCGGTGGCTCCGGATCCGATCACGATGGCCTCAAATGGATGATGCGGCATTGGTTTGGAGTCGATCCAATTCAGGGCGCTCGATTGTCAGAGAATCCAGAGGAGTTGCGATGTTGCGATGGCCAAGAAACCCTGCAAACATCTTCTTGCCAAAACGAACAATCGCCAAAAAGCAATAAAAAAACCCCACGACTGTGGGGCTATTTTGGAATTGGTGGCGGGGGGGAGATTTGAACTCCCGACCTTCGGGTTATGAGCCCGACGAGCTACCAGACTGCTCTACCCCGCGGTGACTCAATCATCATACAACTTGGTGTCGAACGACACCACGAATCTCGTTTAAGAACGCAGCTCTCCTTCCACCACGAGCTGAACCCCAGCGTTGAGAAGGAGGAGTTGCTCCTCCAGCTCCTGAAGACCGCTGGGCGTGAGCCAATCCAACTGGCGCAACACATGCAAAGCAACAGCCTGCTTGGCGCGACGAGCACCATCGACCACCTTGATGGCAACACCGAGGCCGTCGCCTGTTCGACTCAGGCATTGCATGCCCTCAGCACCTCCTTTGCTAATCACCTGCTTGTGTGAGCGGCGCATCAGCTCGGTATCAAACCGTCCCTCCCCTGCCACAATCTCGGGGTGAGCCAGCATGGCCCGACTGATCTGCTCCATCTCCGCATGAGTAGAAGCACCGAGATGGGCGTAGAGGAGACCGATCTGGGCTAACTGCAATCTGAGAGTGGGAGCTCCGCAATCGTCCCGTTCCGCCACGAGCTCTTCCACAGGTAGACCGAGCAGTTCAGCAACACGACGATTCACCTCTTGCTGAACGGGATGATCTCCACGCAGATACGTGTCGAGAGGCCAACCCATCTTCTTGGCTGTAATCAAGAATCCGGCATGTTTTCCGGAACAGTTGTGTTCGAGAGGACTGCGAGCGCCATCAGGAATGGGGCATTGGAGATGGTGACTGTCCAACTCGGCATTCCACAGCAGACGAAACGCCTCCCTGGCATGGGATGGAGTGCCGGCATGAGAAGCACAGCTGATTGCGATTCCACGTTCCCCACAGCTGTAAGACTCCGATGCTCCGCTGCTCAATAAAGGCAAAGCCTGAAAGGGTTTGAGTGCAGAACGAACGAACGTCTCATGATCCGGCTCTCCGGCTCTCATCAACACACGACCGCGGCTGTCACACACCACGACATGAACCCGATGGGTGGATTCAATCGACGCGCCTCGCTTCAGGTGCACTTCCAGTGGGGGAGTCGCGGTCGATCGAGCAGAACCTCTGTATCCGGATGGAAGCGGCATGAAAGTGACGATGTCCCTCGGATTCAGAGAGCTTGACAGATGCTCGCGCCCCCAAGCATCAGACCGGTAACAAGCGCCATTGCACGGCCGAGGCGGCCGAGAATCGGACGAACTTCGTGTTGGGCAAGAAGGAGATCACGCTCGCGCCAGGACAGGGGCTTTTCCCAGACCTGACCGTCGTACCAACCTGACTCTTCATATTCGACTTTCTCTGACAGCAAGCGTTTATGCACATAGCTCCATCCAAGCCATTGACGCACCAGAAGCAGCATCGGCAGCACCAGGGCTGCGACACCCCCCGCCAGACACAGTCGTACGGGGTCATGACGAAGGGTCCAGCTTCCACTGGCCACAAGAACACTGACCGGTGAGATCAAAAGCCAATTGATCAGAAGAGCCCGGTCGAGATCATTCTGCGACTGACAAGGCCACGAAAAAAACCAAGAACGGGTGAATTCAATGAACTCCTCCTGGGGACGCTGCTCAGGAGGAACAGGACAGGACACGCTGGAGACCATGAAGGGATCTCAGTCCTCGGTGGATGTGGAGGTTAGATGGGGACGGCGATGGCCGTGGCTCCAGAACGCTTCCAAGTCGTAGTAACGGCGCTCTCCTGGCTGAAGAACATGAACGATCAGTTCGCCGTAATCCAAAAGGGCCCATCGCCCTTCATTGATGCCTTCCTTGCGGAGGGGCAGGCGCTGAGCTTCGTCCTCCAGCCGATCTTCGACGGAACGGGCGATTGCGCGAACCTGAACGTCGCTCTGTCCACCAGCAATCACCATCCAGTCCGCCAAGCTTGAGACTTCATCCACGCGAATCAGCTGGATATCCACAGCCTTGCGGTCATCACAGGCATCAGCTGCCAGTTCAGCCAGCTGCTCACTATCCATAAACGTTCTCACTGGTGACGGATTGACGGGACCCCTGTTGCTGGGCCATTTCGGCCCGCGCCTTTCCAGCACTCTTGCGCAAAGCCTCGAGACGGTCCTCATAAAACCCCCTCTTCTTCTTCTTTCTGGTCTTCTCCACCAGATCCTTGAGAGCGCCACCGAGGCTCTTGTATGCATTCGGAACGCTGTAACCGAAGCGGCAGGCGAGATCGATCGCCCGCTCATCTGCCGCAATGGCATCTCGCAAGCGCTTCTCGGCGTTGTTTTTCAGGTAGAGCCGGTAACCCGCGAAACCCGATAACCCCAAGGCCATGATCAGCAGGAGTCCATCCTGGACCCAGAGCTCGCCGATCGCACCCCCAAGACCGATGGCCAGCGCTGCCATCTCCCAACCATCCCTGGGGATGGTGTCGTTCTGAATCCGCCCCACCTCATGCCAGAAGAGCAAGTTGCGGTAATCCAGAGCCAGGCTGTCCCAGGCATCGAGATCAACCTGGATCTCCACTTCGTCGCGACCGATTTCCTCCAGGGTGATCAGAGCAGGATCAACTGCTGCTGCCGCCTCAACGAACACCCAGCTCTGCATTTCGGGAGGCAGCAGCCCCTTCAGGCGCTGGAGTTCGCTCATAATCGTCAATGATTCACCTGACCCTCAAAGTTAGCGACTGATCAGCTCGCACTGTTGTAGGCGCGAGCAAACCCAATGGGCTGCGTGGGAGACTAAGCATGTTTGGCCACTGACGATCTATGCCCAGGCGGAACGATCTGCATCGCATCCTCCTGCTGGGTTCGGGGCCAATTGTGATTGGCCAGGCCTGTGAATTCGACTACTCAGGAACACAAGCCTGCAAAGCCCTGAAGGCAGAAGGATATGAGGTTGTTTTAGTTAATTCGAATCCCGCCTCGATCATGACTGATCCGGAGATGGCGGATCGGACCTACGTCGAACCGCTCACTCCAGAGGTTGTCACGCGGGTGATCGAACGGGAGAGACCGGATGCTCTTCTACCAACAATGGGGGGACAGACAGCGCTGAACCTGGCTGTTGCGCTGGCAGAGGACGGCACTCTGGATCGCTTCGGCATTGAATTGATTGGTGCTGACCTCAAGGCGATTCGCAAGGCGGAGGATCGGCAGCTCTTCAAGGAGGCCATGGAGCGGATCGGTGTGAAGGTTTGTCCTTCGGGAATCGCTTCCTCGATGGACGAAGCAAAGGATGTTGGAGCCTCCATCGGCACATTCCCTCGCATCATTCGTCCTGCCTTCACGCTGGGAGGCAGCGGTGGAGGCATTGCCTACAACCCAGAGGAGTTCGACGCCATCTGCAAGAGCGGCCTGGATGCAAGTCCGGTTTCGCAGATCCTCATCGAAAAGTCACTTCTCGGCTGGAAGGAATTCGAACTTGAGGTGATGCGCGATCTCGCCGACAACGTCGTGATTGTCTGCAGCATCGAAAACCTTGATCCAATGGGGGTGCACACGGGCGACTCGATCACAGTGGCACCCGCCCAGACGCTCACCGATCGTGAATACCAGCGCCTGCGGGACCAGTCCATCGCGATCATCCGTGAGATCGGCGTCGCGACAGGTGGCAGCAACATTCAGTTCGCGATCAATCCTCAGGATGGCGACGTTGTGGTCATTGAGATGAACCCTCGAGTGAGCCGATCGTCTGCTCTGGCCAGCAAGGCCACGGGGTTCCCGATCGCAAAGATCGCTGCAAAGTTAGCCGTTGGATACACCCTCGATGAAATTCTGAACGACATCACAGGCAAGACACCGGCCTGCTTTGAGCCGACCATCGACTATGTCGTCACCAAAGTCCCCCGCTTCGCCTTTGAAAAGTTCCGCGGGTCACCAGCCGTTCTGACCACGGCGATGAAATCCGTTGGTGAAGCCATGGCGATCGGCCGATGTTTCGAAGAATCGTTCCAGAAAGCCCTGCGATCTCTTGAAACAGGCCTCTCAGGCTGGGGAGGGGATCGTCCTGAACCAACGCTTGAGCCAGCCGAACTTGAACGGTCCTTACGCACCCCTTCACCCGAACGGATTCTCAGTGTTCGCTACGCGATGGTTGCAGGTCGGACCGATGCCGAGATCCATTCCCTCAGCAGCATTGACCCCTGGTTCCTCGCCAAACTTCGCCGCTTAATTGATGCCGAGGAACGGCTTCTGCGCGGAAAGCGTTTGGATCAGCTCTCAAGCGACACCATGCTTGAGCTGAAACAGCTCGGCTTCTCTGATCGTCAAATTGCCTGGCAGACAGGCAGCAAGGAGCTTGAAGTCCGCGCCCGTCGCAACACACTCGCCATCCAACCGGTCTTCAAAACCGTCGACACCTGCGCGGCTGAATTCGCTTCCTCAACGCCATATCACTACTCGACGTATGAGCGACCAGTGGGTCGCATCAACACCAAAGGAGATCTGGTTTTTCAGGCGCCAACAAGCGAAGTGTCAACTGACACCCGACGCAAGCTGATGATTTTGGGTGGTGGTCCGAACAGGATTGGCCAGGGCATTGAGTTCGACTATTGCTGCTGCCATGCCTCATTCTCCGCGCAAAACCAGGGGTACTGCACGGTGATGGTCAACAGCAATCCGGAAACGGTCTCCACCGACTACGACAGCAGCGATCGCTTGTACTTCGAGCCTCTCACCTTCGAGGATGTGCTGAACGTGATTGAAGCGGAGCGGCCGGCAGGGGTCATCGTTCAATTCGGTGGTCAGACGCCCCTCAAGCTCGCTCTTCCTCTCCTGAGATGGTTTGAAACATCGCAAGGCCAGACAACCGGTACTCAGATCTGGGGGACCTCCCCTGAATCAATCGATCTTGCGGAAGACCGTGAACAGTTCGAAGCGATTCTCCGAGAACTGGAGATTCGGCAGCCACGCAATGGCCTGGCACGCAGTGACGGGGAGGCCAGGGCTGTCGCTGAAACGGTCGGATACCCAGTTGTGGTCCGCCCCTCATACGTTCTGGGCGGTCGCGCCATGGAAGTGGTCTACGACGAGAGCGAACTCAATCGCTACATGAACGAAGCCGTTCAGGTGGAGCCAGATCATCCGGTACTCATCGACCAGTACCTCCAGAACGCCATTGAGGTTGACGTGGACGCCCTCTGTGATCAGGAGGGCACAGTTGTGATCGGAGGGCTGATGGAACACATCGAACCGGCAGGCATTCATTCCGGTGATTCCGCCTGCTGCCTTCCATCAATATCTCTGGGGGCTGAGGCGCTGAACACCATCAAAGCCTGGACAAAAGCCCTGGCGCTTCGGCTGAACGTACGGGGATTGATCAACCTTCAGTTCGCCGTGCAAAGAGCCGAAAACGGTGAAGAGAGGGTCTTCATCATCGAAGCCAACCCGAGAGCATCAAGAACCGTTCCTTTCGTCGCCAAGGCCACGGGGGTGCCTCTCGCTCGCATAGCAACACGGGTGATGGCAGGAGAGAGTCTCGCGACCATCGGGTTGTTGCACGAACCAAGTCCACCCCTCCAGGCGGTGAAAGAAGCAGTGCTGCCGTTCAGACGATTTCCAGGGGCAGACTCGCTTCTGGGCCCTGAGATGCGTTCCACTGGAGAGGTGATGGGATGGGCTCCCGACTTCGGAATGGCTTATGCCAAAGCCGAGATCGCTGCGGGTGATGCCCTGCCAACGGAAGGTACGGTCTTCCTGTCAACCCACGACCGGGACAAACCTGCGTTGATCCCCGTGGCGCAGCGCCTAATCGCGCTCGGTTTTGATCTGATCGCAACCTCTGGAACCGCTCAGACCCTCTCTGCAGCAGGGCTATCGGTGACCCCTGTGCTCAAGGTCCATGAAGGTAGGCCAAATATCGAAGACCAGATCCGCTCAGGAGGAGTTCAGCTTGTGATCAACACCCCCATTGGTCGCCAGGCCGCCCACGACGATCGCTACCTCAGGCGTGCGGCCCTCGACTATTCCGTACCGACTGTCACCACCCTGGCTGGAGCACGTTCAGCGGTTGAAGGAATTGAGGCTCTCCAGTCGAAGAGCATTGAGATTCATGCCTTGCAGGATGTTCATGCAGGCGCTGAATCCCGGTAATGTCAAAGAACATTGACCCACGTCTGTGACCGTCAGCACACCAGCGCTAATAACACCAGGCAGTGACTGCCGCGAAGCATTCAGGGCGGCCTATGAAAACCGTTACACCTGGGATCCTGGCTTCTCCGGATACAGCGGACGTTGCATCTGGCAACAGGGCGAGCGCACTGTCGAGGGCCGCTTCCAGGTTGGTGCCGACCTGAAAGCCAAGGTGACAGGAGTTGACGATGCAGAGGTGGAAAAGGCCATGGCATCCCAGCTCTGGGAAGTTGCCATCCACCGCGTTCGGAGGACCTTCGATCAGGTGCACGGTGACAACACCTTCACCGCAGGTTCAACCACGGATGAAGGATTAGAAGTGTTGGTTGGCGGCAAAGGGGAGGGTGACCGCTACTGCATCAAGAATCGGGTTGTCACCATGGTTCACCGCCATATTCACGGCACAGTCGTCACGATTCACACCGGCAGCACGACGGACACGGGGAGCGGTTATCTCAGTCGTACATACACCAGTCAGTACGCCGATCCCACCACGGGTGAGTTGAAAGGCGGAAAAAGTACGTTTGATGACAGGTTTGTACCTCTCAAGGGAGAGGGTCCTTGGGTCCTCGCCTCTCGGCGTGTCATTACGGCTGCAGGCTCCGGCGAAGACGTCTCTGAGCAGACATTCTTGTTTGAAGACTTACAGCCTCTGGCGTAAAACACGAAAAGCTGGGCATACTGGCCACAGCTATTGATGAATATTGGACTCCTTGCTTGCTGAAATCAATGGTTTCGTTTGGGGCCCGTTTACCCTTTGGCTGATAGGTCTTACCGGATTCTATTTAATGTTGGGGCTGAAGTTTCAGCCCCTGCTCAGAATTGGGTTTGGATTTCGCGAAGCGATTACATCCATTCGCAGTAGTGGTGGTGAAGGTAATGTCAGTGCATTCAAAAGTCTGACAACCGCTTTAGCGGCGACGATTGGCACTGGAAATGTTGCTGGTGTTGCAGGTGCTATTGCCGTCGGTGGTCCTGGAGCCGTGTTCTGGATGTGGCTCATAGCCCTGGTGGGTATGGCCACGAAATACGCCGAGTCGCTGTTAGCAGTTCACTACCGCGAAGTGGATGAGCTGGGCGAGCACGTCGGCGGCCCGATGTATTTCATTCGCAACGGTCTTGGCAAAAATTGGGCCTGGATGGGCTGGTTGTTTGCTTTCTTTGGTGCCCTTGCTGGTTTTGGTATCGGAAATGGTGTACAAGCCAACGCGATGGCCGAAGCCCTGCAAGCGTCATTTGGGGTACCACCATTGCTCACTGGAATCGTGGTGGCCTCGATCACCTTGGCGGTTCTGATTGGTGGCATCGAGCGGATTGGTCAAGTCACTCAGATTGTTGTGCCAGTGATGGCAGCTGTGTATGTCATCGGTGCGCTAATCATTCTCGTAGCCAATCTTGACCAGATTCCTGGAGCATTGAGTCTCATTTTTTCCAATGCCTTTAATGGAGAAGCTGCTGCTGGTGGTTCGCTCGGTGTGGTGATTCAACGAGGAATTGCTCGGGGTGTGTTCTCGAATGAGTCAGGGCTTGGTACGGCACCGATTGCCCAGGCTGCAGCCAAGCCTGGTGATCCTGTTCTTCAAGGCTCTGTAGCGATGATTGGAACGTTCATCGACACCATCGTGATTTGTTCAATGACCGCTCTTGTGATCATTATCAGCGGCTTATATTCCCAGGCTGATTATGTTTCTGGGGCTAAAAATGTTTCTCTAACCATTAATGCGTTCGGAACTGCCCTTCCTGGGTTTGATTGGATTGTTGTTTTCGGCACAGTTTTCTTCACGTTGACAACGATTTTGGGATGGGGTTACTACAGCGAGAAGTGTCTTGAATTCTTGGCTGGGGTCAAGGCAATCCGTCCTTTCAGGCTGGTTTGGGTTGCTGTGGTGGTATTCGGTTCTGTGGCTTCAGGCGGTGCGGTCTGGACAATTGCTGAAATTCTCAATGGACTCATGGCTATTCCCAACCTGATTGGCTTGCTGTTGTTGTCTCCCGTCGTGTTTCGCTTGACACGTACCTACGATTTCAAAACTCGCCAGCAACAACCAACGCTCCGTTGATCGTTGTTTCGTTTACTGCTTGATGTCAAAAGAGGTGAGACTTCCTTGAGTCACTCGCTCAGCTGCATAGCCGTCAACTGAAGCCCTACTGCCAGTACCTCAATGATCCCAACCACGGAATGTTTAAGTGCAACGCGCCAATCGGTGTGGTTGAGAGGTTAACGGTGCTGAACGATTTCTTCTACAAAACGGCTTTTTGGCCAGGGCTCAGCAGCGAAGGCCGCGCAGGAGATGCAGTCCTTTAATGGCCTCTCCAAGCAGGCCTGCCAATTCGCTGCCTTTTTTGGCATCGTTCTGTGGAAACCATCACACTCGCGCCAATCAGGCTGATCAACCAGCCAACGGAGGCTGCGAGTAGCAGGATCCGTTGCAGATCTCCCAATCCCACATCGGGCAACTAGTCGACTCAGCAGTCGCTTCAGCACCAATTGGCCGTTGACAAAAATCAGCATTCGGAAAGTACCGATCAGTCGGGAGATGGAGAGGTCAGCACCTTTCAGGGATTGATGACTGTGCTTGCAGCAACAATCGACGCCGGGGGACAAGGGACTGTGTTTTGGATGTGGCTCGCTGCATTGCTTGGGATCGCCACGAAATATTTCGAGTGCATGTTGGCTGGATTCGGGATCGGCAATGGAGTGCAATCCCTTGAGATGGCAGGCGTTCTCAGCAGCTACGGAATCCCAGATTGTCGGAGGAATTCGACGCATTGGCTGAGTGGCTGGTGTTGTAGTTCCTTTAATGGCTGGGATTCCAGCAGCACTTCAGGTAATTGTGCAGGATGCCTTCACCGCTAAAGCAACTGCAGGAGGTGCTGTGGGTGTGGTGATCCAGAAAGGAATCTCCCGAGGGGTGTTCTCCAATGAGGCTGGTCTTGGCACAGCGCCAATTGCTCAAGCCTCCGCCCGCCCTGGAGATCCTGTGTTGCAGGGATCGGTGGCGATGCTCGGCACAGTGATCGACACTCTGATTATCTGCACGATGACGGCCCTCGTCATTGTGATCAGCAGCAAATATCTCTACTGCGGCCAGGGAGTGATGCTGACAAAAAGTGCATGTGATTGGGCTTTTCCGGGTGCTGGCCACCTCGTGAGCTTTGCGACAGTTACGTTCACAGCAACCACTATTCTCGGTTGGTAATTTTATAGCGAGCGTTGTTTAGAGTTCTTGGCAGGCGTTAAACCGATTCGTTGGTTTCGCCTGATTTGGATGGCAGCAGTTGTTATCGAAGCAATCGACAGTTTTGA
>ERZ802830.395-NODE-395-length-43818-cov-33.2294_pt1 | contig 43818 bp, 41 predicted proteins | sample MGYA00345654_ERZ802830 | MGnify/ENA primary metagenome ERZ802830 (study PRJEB30503, sample SAMEA104212375) | marine metagenome | biome: Westerlies Biome; feature: [SRF] surface water layer (ENVO:00010504) within the epipelagic zone...; material: water...
TCCCTTGCTTCAGCAGCTTTTTGAATTTTAAGTACTATTTCTTTTGATATATTTGGATGTCTTTCAAACCAGTCTGTTAATTTTTCATTAACAATTCCTTCTATCACTGGCCTTACTTCTGAGGACACTAATTTGTCTTTAGTTTGTGACGAGAATTTAGGATCTTGAACTTTTACTGAAATTACTGACGTCAAGCCCTCTCTAATATCATCACTATTCGGTTGAACACTTTGCTTCTTAGAATTTTTACTTCCATCAAGATAACCATTTACTACTCGAGTAAGAGCTGAACGAAAACCTGATAAATGAGTACCTCCATCTTTCTGTCGAATATTATTCGTAAATGTTAATATTTGCTCATAATAGCTATCATTCCACCAAAGAGCACAGCTAAATTCAATTTTATTTTTTATACCTTCAATAAAAATTGGTTTTTCGATTAATGATTTTTTCGATTTATCTAAATATTTAACAAACTCACCAATACCTCCCTCGAAATGAAACAATGTTTCTTTTTTATCAGCTGATCTATTATCTAAAAATACAATTGTAATTTCAGAATTTAGAAACGCCATTTCTCTAAATCTTTGTTTGAGAACTTTGCTATCAAATTCAATATTTGAGAATATTTCTTCGTCAGGAAAAAATGTTATTTTTGTTCCATTGCGTTCTACATTTTTATCTATCTGACTAAGGGGATTGATTGCATCGCCATGATTAAATTCAATATAATGCTCACATCCTTGTCTAAAAATATTGAGACTTAGTTTTGATGAAAGTGCGTTCACTACTGAAACTCCAACTCCATGCAGTCCACCCGACACTTTGTAAGAGTCTTGGTCAAATTTGCCGCCGGCATGCAATTGCGTCATGATAACTTCTGCGGCAGAAATTTTTTCTTCAGGATGAATATCTGTTGGTATTCCTCGACCATTATCTTCAACTGAAACAGATCCATCGGAATTTAATGTGATCGAGATTCTATCACAATGTCCTGCGAGAGCTTCATCAATTGAATTATCAACAACTTCAAATATCATATGGTGAAGACCACTGCCATCGTCTGTATCACCAATATACATACCAGGTCTCTTTCTGACTGCCTCGAGACCTTTTAATACTTTGATTGAATCTGCGCTATAGTTGTTAGAGGGTGTATTCACTAAATTATTATATAATATTTTTCATCTCAAAGAAAACTGTTTGATCAGTAATATTTGTAAATAAGTCTCTTGAAACACCTGAAAACAAAACTTGAGATTCTAATTTTGATAATTCTTTAAAAAGGTATTCCTTATGCATGTCATCTAAATGGGCCATGGCTTCATCAAGTAATAATATAGGTGAGCGGCCCAAGTTCTTATTTTTAATCAAGTATGCAACTGAAATAATAATTGATAGCAAGATTGATTTTTGTTCCCCAGTTGAACAGTTTTTAGCTTCAATATCACGTTGATTATTATTCCAAATAGAAATATTGACCTTGTTTATGGTATGTGTGGTTTTATTTAATTCTGTATCCAATGCTCTTTTAGCTTCTAAAGCTGAGCTATATTTACTAACGAACTTTTCCTTATCGTCTAAAAACTCACCCAAACTATCTAATTCATGAACAAGTTCTATTAAACATGAAGTGAATGGCTTTTTAATTTCTGAAAGCTGGTGATTTAAGATTTTCATGAAATTCATTCTGTCATTGATTATCACAAATGATATCTCTGCAATTTTATGCTCTAATATGTGCATCCAATCCGACTCATAATTAATTTTTTTTAATAGAGACAGTCTTTCCTTTAATAGCCTTTGCAATTTTGAAAGATTTTTTAAGTGATTATTGTTAACATTGAAGTTTAATCTATCAAAAAAACTTCGTTTTTCAGAATTACTTTGAAGCATAATTTTTTCCATTATGGGAGTAACCCAAAGTATATTTATATAATTTAATAATTCTGAATTATTTATTTTTTCCTCATCTAGAGTGATAAAATTTTTTCTTTTATCCTCGTTAGAAAAACGTCTGTGTAAAATAATATGTCCAGTGTCGTATTTTATCTCTAATTTTATCTCGAAGTATCCTTCACTATTCTTGAGAAAAGGCATCTCGTTCAATTGAGTATTTTTTAATCCCCTTCCAGGAGCAAATAATGATATGGCTTCTAGTAAGTTTGTTTTTCCAGAGCCATTTTCTCCTGTAAGAACAATGAATGTCTTTAAATCAGAAATATGCGTATTCTTATGATTTCTAAAATTAATTAATGTAATTTTTTCAATACTAACATTGGGGTTCATTCAAATACGCATTGGCATTAAAACAAAGAATAAATTTTCGTCAGTTTTATCTAAAATAATAGCAGGTGATATTGAATCGAGTAAGTTTACATCTATTTCATCACCATCAACCTCATTACAGATATCCAGTAGATACCTAGAATTAAAACCAATATCAACTTTTTCATTACTATAACTAATATCAATCTCTTCTTTTGCGGATCCCTTAGATTGACTTTCAACGCTGAGATTTAGTTTATTATTTTCAATTGTTAATTTAATTGCCTTTGATTTTGTTTCCTCATTAATTGCTACAGCTGATACTCTATCAATAGCATTTTTAAGTTCAGAATTATTTGTTTTAAATTTTTTATCATTATTTTGAGGAATAACTTTTGTATAATCAGGAAAAGTGCCATCTATTACTTTTGATATTATTTTCAAATTATTAAATGAGAACTTAATTTTATTTTCGTTTAAAGATACGCTTACGTCACCATCAGCATCATCTAATACCTTTCTTAATTCAAAAACTGTTTTTTTAGGGATGATTATTCCAGTAATTTCTTCAGCACCTTGGGGAAGAGGAATATCGTATTGAGCCAATCGATGTCCATCAGTAGCTACGGCTCTTAAAAATTTAATAGAATTACTCTCTGCTTTGTGAAAAAAAATACCATTTAAATAGTATCTTGTTTCTTCATTAGATATCGCAAACTTTGTTTTATCTATCATCCTGCTTAGTTCGTCAGCGCTAATTACAAAATTAGTAGATAAATCTTTATCTGAAAGTATTGGAAAGTCCTCAGTCCTTAACGTGGAAAGATTAAATTTAGACCTTCCACACTTTAATATTAGCTCTGTGTCTTCATCACCCATACTCAGTATTACGTCTGATCCAGAAGGCAATCTTTTAACAATTTCAAAGAAAGTTATTGCAGGAACAGAAATTTCCCCTGAGTTCACTATTTCTGCATCTATTTTGTCGGAACAAAAAATATCTAGATTAGTAGAGGATAGGCTAAGCTCGTTGTTTTCTGCAGATAATACAATATTAGATAATATTGGTAATGTATGTCTAACCTCAACAATTCCATGTATATGATTTAGAGCTTTTAAAAGGTCAGAACTGTTTGCTTTAATTTCCATAAATCTAATTGATTATTATTACTGTAACATATTTCTTCAATTTTTTGAATAATATGAAAATAACTAAACTGATGTGATCATCTGGGTAATTAAATTAATATCCTCATCAAATTTTGGATTATTCTGTTTTAATTCTTCAATCTTTTTAACTGCATGTATTACAGTTGTATGGTCTCTGCCTCCAAATTTTCTACCAATCTCTGGCAAAGATCTAGTGGTCAATTTTTTTGTAAGGTACATCGCCACCTGTCTTGGTCGAGCAAAAGTTCTAATCCTTCTACTTGAAATAAGATCATCAATTTTAATATTAAAATAACTTGCAACCTTATTTTGAATCTCATCGATTGTTATTCTTCGATTGCTAGATTTAAGCAAATCTTTAAGAACTGATTTTGTTAATTCGATATCAATCTTTTTTCCTAATATATTTGAAAAAGTGAATACTTTATTTAAAGCACCTTCTAGTTCTCTTATATTTGATGTTATTGTTTTAGCTAAAAATTCTAAAATATTTTCATCAAGTTCAAATATACTATTTTTATTTTTTTCTCTTAATTCACTATACTTATTTTTTATTATCGAATATCTCAATTCATATGTTGTTGGCATTATATCAACAACTAAACCTCCTGATAATCTTGACTTCATACGATCATCAAAACTGCTAAGTTCACTTGGAGACCTATCGGCAGATATGATAACTCTTTTATTCAAATCTAATAATGAATTAAAAGTGTGAAAAAATTCTTCTTGAGTTGAATTTTTTCCAATCATAAACTGAATGTCATCTATAATTAAAACATCAGCAGATCTAAATTTCTGTTTGAAAGTCATTGTGTCTTTTTGCCTAAGTGATTTTATAAACTGAAACATAAATCGTTCAGCTGATAGATAAAGTACTTTACTATTTACTTTCTCTTCACTTATCTGCCAAGCTATAGCATGTAGAAGATGTGTTTTGCCTAGTCCTACTCCACCATAAACATAAAGTGGATTAAATTCGTATGTATCATCCGAGCAAAGTCTCTTGGCTGATGCAAAGGCAAGTTCATTGGTAGGACCCGTTATAAATTTGTCAAAAGTGAATCTCTCATCTAAAGGCCAATCGTCTGATGAATTTGAATTAAATGAGGCCTTAATCTGATTATTTTCCGAAGATATATCCTTATTTAGGTTAAGCATATTCGAGGTAAGTGCATTATCTATGCTAATTTTTACTCGTTTAATATCAGGATTTTCTTGATTTAAAAAATAGATAATCTTGTCTAAATAATGTGAAGTAATCCAGTCTCTGATAAACCTTGTCGGAACTGTAAAATATATAATATCGTTGTCTAAGTTTTTTATAGATATATTTTTTATCCAGCTATTAAATATTTCATTTCCATATTCAGAATTAAGTTTTTTTAAAACAATATTCCATTGATCTCGAATGCTAGATTTTGAGGGCTGTGCATTTTCTAGATCTTGAAACATTAATTATGAACTCCCTCAATTTTACTCATTAAAATTGTATCCAATTTTAGATAAAAGCATAATTTTTTTTTGCACTTTTTTTCATTTGGAAAAAACTATTCCAAAAAGCACCTACTGAATTCTAATTATGAATCCAGACCTAAAAAAAATAATTTGGATAATTAAAATGATTATTTTTAATTAAATAAACTTAGCGTTATTAAAATTGAATCGCAATAAAAAATATTATTTACTTGGTGCTAAATTTTAATACGAAATTAAACTCTATTGTTTCCACATAACATCCATTATGGGCCTTAACATACGGAAAAAGTTTGATGAATCTATTTTAGTGATTTTATCTTATTCGATAGTCGAGAAATTTTTCTTGCTGCAGTGTTTTTATGAACAATCTTTTTTGAAACGGCAGACATCATTTCGGACTCAGCTGATCTTAGAGCAGTTTTTGCTGCCGATTTATCACCACTCACAATATTTAGTTCAACTTTTTTAATAAAGGTACGATATCTATTTCTCACTGACTTATTTACATCAGTTTTCTTGGATATTTCTCTTATTTTTGCTTTTGCAGATTTAGTATTAGCCATATTCTTTCGTGTTTACTATTTTTGACAGCTACTACAGTAGAATGTCGATCGCTGGGCTATTACTATGCGTATTATGGGCAGCTGACAAGATTTATTTCTACATTTTTGCCCATCACGTCCGTATACTTGAAGTTTATTCTGATAATGGCCTAACTTGCCAGAAATCATCGTATGATCATTGATACTTGATCCCCCCATTTGAATTGATTTTTTAAGCACTCTCTTAATTGAACGTACTAATCGATCACTTTCAGATATTGTAAGTTTGTTGCCTATTTTAAATGGACTTATTTTCGATAAATATAGAGATTCAGATGCATAGATATTCCCAACGCCTACAATATACTTTTGGTTCATAATTATTGACTTAATTGATGATGCTTTATTGCTAGCAATTTCATGCAAATAATTTTGATTAAAAGATTTACCAAGTGGTTCAACGCCCAAATGTTTAAGAAGCTTTTCTTCTAATAGCTTGCTGGTTTCTCTCAGCAATATGCAGCCAAACCTTCGCGGATCTATAAATTGCAATACTAAATCATTGGAAAAATGTAACTGAAAATGTGTGTGTTTAATCGATTTTATCTCTTTTTTTTTACCAATAATTATTCTTCCGGACATACCGAGGTGAATAATAAGAGAATAGTCATTCGATAACCTTAAAATTATGTATTTTGCTCGCCTCTCTACATCTAATAGTGAGCTTTTATTAATTTTATTTTTTAGGTTTATTGGTACAGGATATCTGAGTTTTTTGACAAATACCTCTGTGTCTTTGATCTTTAATCCAATAAGTTTACTTTTTATCCCATTAACTACAGTTTGAACTTCAGGCAACTCAGGCATATATTTTTATATATTAATTATTAGTTATAAAATAAAAGATACTTAATTTATCAAATATTTATTAGATGGAAACAAAAGAAGTCTTTAATTCAGTTGCGAGTAAATACGATATTATGAACGATGTAATGTCTATGGGCGTTCATAGGTATTGGAAAGAATTAATGATTGATTGGCTTTCACCTCATGAAGAAATGAAAATAATTGATGTCGCTGGTGGCACAGGAGATATTTCAAGGCGCTTCCTTAAAAGAGTTAATGGAAAAGGTAAGGCTATAGTCTGTGATCCGAATGAGAATATGGTTGAAGCAGGAAAAAGAATAAAGCAGTATTCAAATGATATTGAGTGGGTAGTCGCACCAGCTGAGGAACTGCCTTTTGAAGATAATACTTTTGATGCTTATTTAGTTTCTTTTGGTGTTAGAAATTTTAGTGATCTTAAAAAGTCCTTGCAGGAAGCAAAAAGAGTTTTGAAACCTGGTGGTAGATTTCTATGTCTTGAATTTTCTAAGGTTAAAAATGAATCTTTATCTAAGGTATACAACTTATATTCTTCATTAATTCCGATATTTGGAAAAGTTATTGTTGGCGATGAAGAGCCTTATAAATATTTAACTAGAACAATTAAAGAATTCCCATCACAAGAAGAGTTTCTAGAAATAATTAAAAGTTCAGATTTTGTAACAGTTGACTACCGCAATATTTTTAATGGAGTAGTTGCAATGCATTCAGCAGAAAAGAAAGAATTATGATAAATAATTTTTTTTTTCTATTAAAGATAATCAGAATATTTAAAGCACACGACATATTACGACTAATAGGTCAAAATGTGAGATACAGAATTATTTACACAATAATCACTCAACTTTTGTCTATAGGAGTTTCTAAAAATAAAGAACTAATGAATGACTCAGACGGAGTTAGGGTTGCTAAAGCATTAAATGAGCTAGGCCCCTCTTTCGTCAAATTGGGCCAGCTAATTTCAACACGGCCAGACATTGTTGGAAATACTATTGCAGATGACTTGTCTATTTTAAGAGATAATTTACCACCTTTTTCAAAAGATATTGCAATTAAAATTGTAGAAAGTGAGTTTGGAACAACTATAGATAAGGTATTTACTGATTTTAGCGAACCAATTGCTGCGGCATCTATAGCTCAAGTTCACTTTGCAAAAATAAATAATAATGGGGTTGAAACTGAAGTAGCGGTTAAAATACTCAGACCTCAAATTGAAAAAATCATAGAACAAGAAATGTCACGCCTAGAATGGCTGACTTCTTTCTTGGAGAATTTTAAGGAATTTGAGAGATTAAGGCCTAATTCAATTATAAAAAAAGCAAAAGAAGTGATCAAGTTTGAACTGGACTTGAGATATGAGGCAGCAGCTGCATCAGAACTTAGAGAGAATACTCAATTAGACGGGAGTTTTTATGTTCCACTAGTTTATTGGGAAAAAATTACTCAAAAAATACTTACCATGGAGAAAATTAATGGAATCCCAGCAGATAAAATCGAAAAACTTAATGAAAATAATTATGATATCAAAAAATCAGCTGAGAATTTAATAGTAAATTTTTTAAGACAGTCAATCAGAGACGGCTATTTCCATGCAGATCTTCATCAAGGTAATTTATTTTTAAATAAAAATGGAAATTTACTTGCAGTAGACTTTGGAATTATGGGAAGGCTTGATAAGAAGAATAGATCTTACCTAGCAGAAATTATTTACGGATTTATAAAGCAAGATTATTATTTGATAGCTAAAATTCATCAAGAAGCTGGACTAATTGATAAAAGTCAATCTACTGAAGACTTTTCACAAGCTTTGAGGTCAATTGGAGAGCCTATAATTAATCAAAAAGCAAAAAATATTTCTATGGGCAATGTATTAATTCAACTTTTTGATATAACAGAACAATTTAATATGTTTTTACAACCTCAACTTCTTTTGCTGCAAAAGACTATGATTACTGTTGAGGGCGTAGCAAGAAAACTGGATCCTGAAATAAATTTCTGGGAAGTTTCTAAACCTGAAATAGAAACTTGGCTTAAAGATGAACTGGGAATAAAAAATAGATTAAAACAAACACAGGAAACGCTTCAAAGTATTGCACGTAAAATGCCAGATATTCCTGATTTTATCTCAAGAGCCGATCAAGCTTTTAATATCATCACTGAAGGCAATTCAGATAATACACCCCGAAAGACTAATAGAAAGTACTTTATAATTGGCGGAACGGTCTTAATTTCAAGCTTGGCTTTAATTATATCATTGATATAGAATACTTTTTTATAATTGTATTTACTTTTCAAGATAAACAAAAAAGTATAACTCTACGGAATGAATAAAACAAAAAAGGTATTGTTAATCATTACTGGTGGTATTGCCGCTTATAAATCGCTTGAAATAATAAGGGGTCTTAAAGCCAATAACATTGATGTTACTTGTATTCTAACAAAATCAGGTTCAGAATTTGTAACACCCTTATCCATTGAGAGCTTATCAGAAAATAAGGTTTATACAGATCTATTCAACTTAACTGATGAACATGAAATGGGTCATATACAACTTTCCAGACAAGCTGACGTCATTCTTGTTGCGCCTGCAACAGCAAACATCATGTCCAAAATTGCGTATGGGAATACAGACGATTTAGCATCAACTGTTTTGGTGGCTACAAATAAACCCATAATTGTTGCACCAGCAATGAATGTAAGAATGTGGCTTAATAATGCAACACAAAGAAATATTCAAACTCTTAGGAATGATGGCATAAAATTTGTTGGACCAGAAAATGGTGAAATGGCTTGCGGGGAATATGGTGAAGGCCGAATGAGTGAACCGAGTGAAATTATAAAATATACAAATGATTTTATTAATAGTTTAGATTTCAAACCACTTAGAGATTTCTCAGCTCTTGTTACATCTGGGCCAACAAAAGAAATGATAGACCCTGTAAGATTTATTTCCAACGAATCTTCTGGGAAGCAGGGCTTCACAATTGCAGAAAAATTATCATCATTGGGTGCTTACACAACTTTAATCTCTGGACCAACTAAATTACCTAATCCCAATGTCGATAAGGTTGTTCATGTGTCATCGGCTGATGAAATGATGCTCGAATGCGATAAAGCGTTACCTGTAAATATTGCTATCTGTGCTGCTGCAGTTGCTGATTATAAAGTTATGAAACAAAGTGAAACCAAAATTAAGAAAAACGGTTCAAGGTTAGACATCACATTAGAAGAGAATCCAGATATTTTATCTAGATTAAGTAAACGTAATGATAAGAGACCAGACCTTGTAGTTGGCTTTGCAGCTGAAACTGAAAAACTAGAGGAAAATTCAAAAATTAAATTGGAAAAAAAGGGCTGTGATTGGATTCTCGGTAATAATGTTTCAAACGGACAAGTTATTGGTAAAGATACAAATGAGATTCATTTTATATCTAAATCTGAAACCGAAAACTGGAAACAGATGCGAAAAGAGGAAGTTGCTGAAAAATTATCTCATAAGATAGTTCAGCATCTAAAGAGTTAGAAACTTGTCCATTAAAAAAAATTCTATATTCATTAAAAAAATATCTGATATTGAAAACTTTGAATTACCTAAGTATCAGTCAGAAGAGGCTTCAGGAGTTGATTTATGTGCCTCAATAAAAAGTGATATTACAATTCCCCCATGGGAAAAAGAAATAATCGCATGTGGAATTTCAGTTTCTATGCCAACAGGTATGGAAGCTCAGGTAAGACCAAGGTCTGGCCTTGCTTTTAAACACGGAATAACTGTTTTGAATACACCAGGTACCATTGATAGTGATTACAGAGGAGAAATAAAAGTAATATTAATAAATTTAAGTAAAGAAAAATTTATTGTTCGTCCTCTAGAAAGAATTGCTCAAATGGTTTTCTCAAATGTCACTAAAGTAGAATTTAAAGAAGTTGACAATTTAGATGAGACTAATCGAGGTCAAGGTGGATTTGGATCTACTGGTAAATAAAAGTTACCTAAAGTCTTTTGCCAAGGCTTCTTTCACTTCTTTAGAAAGCACAGTACTATGAAGATAGTTATCGTGGTCTGTACCAATCTCAATTCTGCTGCTTGAGTTTTTAAATTCCTCAACTTGCTTATCACTAAATTTAAAATGAATAAAATGAACAGATGAAGTTTTTCCTGAATTATCTGTACGATCTACATCTTCCTCAGGTGTCGCGTATAGTTTTGTCCCATTAATACTTATAAATAACTTATTCTCAACATTTCCTAAGGACGATAAAACTTTTTTTCTTGTGTTTGGGTTGTCGATTTCAAACATATAAGTTGCTACAAGTTCTGAGCCTTGTGGCACAAGAGGGTTATAAGCCTCTAACTCATCTTTGAGTTGTTCATCACCACCTTTTTCTATGTAAAGCATCTCTTGAATTTGAGCTTTCATAGTAAAGAAATTTTCAAAGTAAAACGTAGAATGAGGTCCAAGTTCTACTCTCCTATTTTTTTTCATCTGAACTACCTCTTTTCTTATACTTCTTCTTTCTTTCGCATAAGCGCTATATTCAAGCAGATCAGAGGATTCAATTTTTCTATTTTCTATAGTCATAAAGATTTATGTAGTGCCTAACTTTATAAAATCAAGAGAGATTATATGCTTGAGCTACTACTTCTATTGGATGCATTGAAATATAATTAGAGTCTTTGTCTTCGTTTAAAAACTCATTAAGGTGCTTGCAAGCAAGTGGGCAATCTGAAACCATTAACTTATTTTTCTTATTTTTAATTTGTCTAGCTGTTGCTTTGCCGTACTTATTTGCGGACTTTCGAGTTTTCTTCATAACTCCAAAAGTTCCTCCATGCCCTGCGCACTTTTCTACAACATCAACTTTTGTATCAGGTAATTTCTTTAACATCTCCATAGCTTTATTACCCATGTTCTGAGCTCTTGCGTGACACGCATTGTGAACAGTCACTCCTCCATCAAGAGAATTAAGACCTTCAACCAACCCCTCTTTTTTACTTATATCAACAATGAATTCATCAATATCAAAAACATTTTTTGAGAGTTTTTTTACATTTTCGTTATTAGGATTGAGAAGTGGCCACTCAAATTTAAGCATGAGTCCACAACTCGCAGTTAAAGTAACGATTTGATATCCCCGGTCTATCAAGCTACAGAGTTCTTCAGAAACAATTTCTGACTGTTTAATTACTTTTTCATGCTGAGCTTGCTCTAAATGTGGCATGCCGCAGCATCCGGGATATGAAGAAATAGTTTCAACACCATTATGGTTTAGTACTTTTTGAGCAGCGATTCCAACCTTTGAATTATTGAAATTTACATAGCACGTTGAGTAAATTGCAACTTTTCTTCCAAAAGCAGGTGCACTTGCGTTTACTTTAATATCAATTTTCTCTGATAATTCGTGGAATGTCTTTTTTTCGAACTTAGGTAACTCAGCGTCTTTATCAATGCCACTTATCATCTCCAGTGGACGCCGTGTTAGACTATTTTTTTTATCAGAACTCCAGTTTGCAAGAGTGGGAGAAATTTTGGCTAGATTAGCGTTGCGATCTATTTTAGCCAACTCTTTAGGAATTTTTGGCAACTTATTTTGCTTATCCTGAAAAGTTCTATAACGCAACATAAGGTGAGGGAAATCAATGTTAAACTCATGTGGTGGAACATATGGACATTTAGTCATGAAGCACATATCACAAAGTGTACATTTGTCTGTAATGTCTTCGAAATCTTTCTTGGTGAGATCATCAACTGATTCATTTGGAGAGTCATCAATCAAATCAAATAACGTCGGAAAGCTATCACAGAGATTAAAACATCTTCTACAACTATGACAAACCTCAAACTGCCTTTTCATCTCGGCGTTTAACTCTTCTTCGTTGGTGTAGCTTTCAGAATTCCAATCTACTAGATCCCTAGTAGGTGCAGCGAGACTTCCTTCTTTTTTATAATCCATTATTTAAGTTAGGGGCTGTTTATAACAGCCCCAAATAACTTAATCGATTGAGTCTAGTGTTTTTTGGAATTTACCTGCGTGAGATTTTTCAGCTTTTGCTAATGTTTCAAACCAGTCGGCAATTTCATCAAAACCTTCTTCACGTGCTGTCTTTGCCATACCAGGATACATATCTGTGTACTCATGCGTTTCACCTGCTATTGCAGCTTTTAGATTATCTTCTGTTGATCCTATTGGTTCACCGGTCGCTGGATCGCCAACTTCTTCCATGAATTCTAAATGACCATGAGCATGGCCAGTTTCACCTTCGGCAGTAGATCTAAATACTGCAGCTACATCATTGTGACCTTCTACGTCTGCCTTTTGAGCAAAATATAAATATCTTCTGTTTGCTTGACTTTCACCAGCGAATGCTGCTTTCAAATTATCAAGTGTTTTACTTTCTTTTAATTCAGTCATGTTTTCTTCCTCAACAATAATTAATTAACAATTAGTTTTTATATAAGGTTGATTCAAATTTTGTCAACACTTTAGAATCATTCTAAACTGATATTGATAACTATTATCAATTACTTATCGAGGTGAACAATAACTTCGATCTTATTAATCTTTTTATTTTTTGGAGTCTTAGGCAAGCCATTTACTTTTATGTTCTTATTAATATCAATTAGGAATTGTTCTTTTTCAGAATAAAAATGATGATGATCATCTGTGTTTGTATCAAAATAGACTCTATCAGCGCTAAGAGTAAGTTTTTTCAAAAGTCCATTTTCATAAAAATCGTGAAGTGTATTATAAATTGTGGCTAGTGATATTATGTGCTTTCTTTTAGCAAGCTCCGTAGACAAGCTTTCAGCAGTTACATGCTTATCGGTACCATCGAATAAGTAGCCTGCTATTACTATTCTTTGCTTTGTTGGTCTCAAAGCATTAGATCTTAAAAACTGCTTAATATCATTCATAATTTTACTATTTATTAAAATTTAATGTATTTTACAATAATAATACATTAGTCTAATTAAACTTCATATAAAACAATGAGATAAATAACCTTAGTGGAAAAAAAATCAAGCTTTACAAAAGAAGAATTACTGGAATGCGCTCATGGAACTATGTTTGGGATTGGCAATGCAAGGCTTCCCTTGCCCCCAATGTTAATGTTTGACCGCATTACTAAAATCACAGATGACAGTGGAAAATATGAAAAGGGAGAGATCCTTGCTGAGCTAGATATTAATCCAGATCTTTGGTTTTTTGATTGTCATTTTGAGATGGACCCTGTGATGCCTGGATGCCTAGGATTAGATGCAATGTGGCAACTCGTAGGTTTCTATTTAGGTTGGATTGGTAACCCTGGACGGGGAAGAGCTTTAGGCTCTTCGAGTGTGAAATTTGGTGGAGAAATATTAAAGGAGTCTAAGCTTGTTGAGTATAAAATCAACATGAAGAAAATAATAAAAAGAGGCGTCATTGTTGGCGTTGGTGATGGCTCCGTTTTAGTAGACGGTAAGGAAATATATACAGCAGAGGGGCTCAAAGTTGGCCTAATCAAATAATGAGAAGAGTTGTAATTACAGGAATAGGAATAGTCTCATCTTTAGGAAATAATAAAAGTGAAGTAAATGACTCACTTTTTAATACAAAATCTGGTATCGCGTTTGACGAGTCTCAAAAAGATATGGGATTTAGAAGTCAAGTTAGTGGGCAAATCAATTTAAATTTGGAAGAGTCAATCGAAAGAAAATTCTTAAGGTTTATGGGTGATGGGGCAAGCTACAATTATTTAGCGATGAATGAAGCTATAAGTGACTCAAGTTTAAGTGAAGATGAAATTTCTAATAATCAAACAGGGTTAATAATGGGGTCTGGCGGCCCATCAACTAAAAGTCTGTTAAGAGCATTTGATATTACAAGGGAAAAAGGCCCAAAAAAAATTGGACCCACTAGTGTTCCCAAAGTTATGTGCAGTACAAACTCTGCAACTTTATCAACATATTTTAAAATTAAAGGAGTTAACTATTCTATTAGTTCCGCTTGTTCAACAAGCGCCCACTGCATAGGTAATGCATATGAGCTTATTCAATTAGGTAAGCAAGATAGAATTTTTGCAGGTGGTGGTGAAGAACTTGACTGGACTTTATCAGCTTTATTTGACGCAATGCCAGCTCTTTCGTCAAAATATAATGATGATCCAACTAAAGCTTCGAGGGCTTTTGACTCTCATAGAGATGGTTTTGTAATTGCTGGTGGAGGAGGTGTGGTTGTTCTTGAAGAGCTAGAAACTGCAATAAAAAGAAATGCAAAAATATATGCAGAAATTGTAGGCTATGGAGCGACTTCAGATGGCTATGATATGGTTCAACCTTCAGGAGAAGGTGCGGCAAGGTGCATGCTTATGGCAACTAAAGATATAGAAAAAGTTGACTATATAAATGCTCATGGAACCTCAACTCCTGTTGGAGACAAGGCTGAATTAAAAGCTATTAAAGAAGTTTTTAAAAATGAAATTCCCTTCATAAGCTCTACTAAGTCATTAAGTGGACATTCACTTGGAGCTGCTGGAGTACACGAGTCAATTTACACTTTACTTATGATGAATAACAATTTTCTATCAGAGTCAGCAAATATTGAAGAGTTAGATGAAGATGCTAATGGAATGAATATATTGACTTCTCGCATCGATGAACAAATTAATACAGCAATGAGTAATAGTTTTGGTTTCGGTGGAACTAATGCTTCTTTAGTTTTTAGGAGGTATGAGTCATGAAATCACTGAGTGGTAAAAAAGGTATTATAATGGGAGTTGCAAATGATCATTCGATCGCTTGGGGAATATCACAACAACTTGCTAATGAGGGAGCTGAACTCTGTTTTACTTACCAAGGTGAGTCTTTAGAAAGAAGAGTAAAGCCGTTAGCAGAATCGATCAATAACGATTTTTTAATTGAGTGTGATGTCTTAAAAGATGGTTCTATAAAAGATTCATTCAAACTCATTGAAGAAAGATGGGGAACTATAGATTTTATTTTACATTCCATTGCTTTTTCAAATAAAGATGAATTAAAGGGTAAGTATCTAAATACCTCTAGAGAAAACTTTTCGAACACCATGTTGATTTCATGTTTTTCATTTACTGAAGTTGCTCATGAGGCTGAAAGACTTATGAAAAATGGAGGATCTATGGTTACCTTAACCTATGACGGCTCCCAGAAATATATTAGGAATTACAATGTAATGGGAGTTGCAAAAGCCGCTTTGGAGTCAAGTGTGAGATATTTAGCGGCTGATTTAGGACCCTCAAACATTAGAGTTAACGCTCTCTCTGCTGGTCCAATGAAAACTCTTGCAATGGCTGGAATATCAGGTGGCAAAGATATGATGAAATGGTCTGAGAAAAATTCTCTTATGAATAGAAATATTAACCTCGAAGATGTTGGTAAATCAGGCCTGTATTTACTGAGCGATATGTCTTCAGGCGTTACAGGTGAAGTTCATTACGTAGATTGTGGGTATAATAAGGTGGGAGTTCCAAAAGAAATTTAATTCTTCTCAGACAAAAGTGAAAATTGTTTTGATACTGTTCCCTGTTCTCTATCTAAAAGACTAGTTGGATAATCACCTGTGAAACAATGATCTGTAAATTGGGGTGTTTCATTATCTCTTTTTTCATAACCCATCGCTTTATAAGTTCCCTCTAAAGAAAGAAAGAATATTGATTTTGAACCAATGACATTATTGATTTCCTCTAATGAGGATTTTGCCGCTATTAGCTCATTGTAATCTGGCGTATCAATTCCATAAAAATCTGGATGCTTAATAGGAGGGCATGCAATTCCAAGATGTACTTCTTTAGCTCCAGCATCATAAACCATCTTTATAATTTTTTTTGCTGTTGTGCCTCTTACTATTGAATCGTCAATCAGAATAACTTTCTTATTTTTTATATAAGAAGAGTTTGCATTATGTTTTAACTTTACCCCAAATTGCCTAATAGATTGTGACGGCTCTATGAATGTACGGCCTACATAATGATTTCTTATAATGCCTAATTCAAATGGAATTTTAGACTCTTGAGAGTATCCAAGTGCTGCCGGTACTCCAGAATCAGGTACCGGAATAATGACATCAGCATCAATGTGGTTTTCTTTTGCAAGCTCTTGACCTAGATTTTTTCTATAAGTGTAAACAGTTTTGCCCCCTACTATACTATCAGGTCTTGAAAAATATATTCTCTCAAAAATACATGGCCTCTCTTGAACTTTAGGGAATGGCTTTATACTTTCCATTCCATCTTCAGATATAATAATTATTTCACCATGCTCAACATCTCTGACATATTTAGCGCCTATAATATCTAGTGCGCAAGTTTCTGATGTCAGCACGGGCGCTCCATTAAGATCACCAAGAACAAGAGGGCGAATACCATAAGGATCCCTTACTCCAATTAATTTCTTATTTGTTAATATTACTAATGAATAAGCCCCTTGTATTTTGAATAAAGCATCTATTAATTTATCAACTGTTTGCTGCCTACTTGATTTAGCTACAAGCTGAAGAATTGTTTCTGTGTCAGATGTTGACTGAAATATGGCACCATCTTTAACAAGAGAATCCCTCAAAATAGATGCATTTGTTAAATTTCCATTATGCGCACATGCAAAACCGCCTGAGGATAGATCTGCATATAGTGGCTGGATATTTTTTAGTATTGAGTTGCCAGTTGTGGAATATCTTACATGACCTATAGCGTTGCTACCTAAGAGTCTGTCTATAACTTCTGTTTTATTAAAGTGGTCACCAACTAGGCCAGGTCTTCTAACGCCATGAAATTTTTCTCCATCAAAAGTGACAATACCCGCACCTTCTTGACCTCTATGTTGTAGTGCGTGCAACCCTAGAGCTGTTAAAGTTGATGCGTCTGGACTCCCGAATATACCAAATACACCACACTCTTCATGAAGTTTATCTTCAGAAGTATCTATTTGGATCATTTCAAATTTTTAAAAAAATTATTCTTCAGTATCCTTAATTGATAATTTAACTTTACCTTTATCAAAACCAAGAACCTTTACCTTGACTATATCACCCTCATTTACTACGTCAGTAACTTTTTCAACTCTTTCTTTTGAGAGTTGAGAAATATGAACAAGGCCGTCCCTTTTTCCAAAGAAGTTAACAAAAGCACCAAATTCCATAATCTTAACAACTTTACCTTCATAAACCTGTCCCACCTCTGGCTCTTCAATTATAGAATTGATTAGTTCTTTAGCCGCCTCAATACTTTCGTTATTAGTTCCAGCAATTTTAACATTTCCATTATCACTTATGTCAATCTTTGCTCCAGATTTTTCTATAATATCCTTAATTGTAGAACCACCTTTACCAATTATTTCTCCAATATTGTCCCTTTTGACTTTTATTGTCTCACTACGAGGGGTGTAAGGACCTAGTTCTGTTCTGGCTTCAGAAATTTCTTTGTTCATTTCATTAAGAATATAGTCTCTCCCACCCTTTGCTTGTTCAAGGGCTTTCTCCATAATTTCATAGGTGATGCCTGTGATCTTAATGTCCATTTGAAGAGAGGTTACACCTTCCTTGGTTCCAGCCACCTTAAAGTCCATATCACCAAGGTGGTCTTCATCTCCTAAAATATCTGACAGAACTGCAAAATCATCACCTTCTTTTATTAAGCCCATTGCTATCCCTGAAACAGAATTTTTGATAGGAACTCCTGCATCCATTAATGCAAGTGATGAACCACACACAGTTGCCATAGAAGATGATCCATTTGATTCAGTAATATCTGAGACTAATCTAATGGTATAATCAAAATCATCTTTTGATGGTAAAACTGCCTTTAGAGCTCTCCATGCAAGTTTTCCATGACCAATTTCACGTCTACCTGTTGCTCCTAGTCTTCCTACTTCACCAACTGAATATGGTGGAAAATTATAATGAAGCATGAAATTTTCTTTGTATGATCCTTGCAATGCTTCAATTCTTTGTTCATCTTCGCCAAATCCTAAAGTTGCCACAACAATTGCTTGAGTCTCTCCTCTTGTAAATAAAGCAGATCCATGCGTTCTTGGTAGCCACGATACTTCCGACGAAATATTTCTTACTTCATCTAACTTCCGACCGTCAATTCTAGATTGATTATTTAATATTTGAGATCTAACAACATTTTTTTCGATTTTTTTAAAATATCCCATCACCTCGTTGATGCTGTATTCCTCGTTTTCTTTATATTGATCCTCTAAACTTGACTTAATTTCAGAAAGCGAACTTTGTCTTTCCATCTTATCAACAATTGAGTAACTCTTCGCAATTTTATCTTCACAAGTTTTTTTAATTTCATCTAACAATGACTCATTAATTGTATGACTGAACTCCCAAGGGTCATTTGCGCATTCCTCAGCAAGATTGATTATGATTTTTATAACTTCTTGCATTGACTCATGACCAAACTTTACTGCTCCTAACATTATTTCCTCTGAAAGCTGCTTCGCTTCAGATTCAACCATTAGTACAGCGTCGCTAGTGCCCGCAACGACAAGATCAAGATCTCCATCATCATTTATTTTTGGATTCAATGTATAATTTGATCCATCATAACCCACTCTACATCCACCAATTGGGCCCATAAAAGGAACTCCAGACAATGTTAATGCACTTGAGGCCGCTATCATTGCAACAATGTCAGGGTTGGTTTCTCCATCATGCGAAAGTACAGTTAATATAACTTGAGTTTCATTTTTAAAGCCTTCTGGAAAGAGAGGCCTGATTGGACGATCAATTAATCTTGAGGTAAGAGTTTCAAACTCTGTTGGTCTTCCCTCTCTTTTAAAAAAACCACCTGGAATTTTACCAGCAGCATAAAATTTTTCCTGATAACTTACTGTAAGTGGGAAAAAATCTAAATCTGGTTTTGGCTCTTTAGCTGCTACGACATTTGCCATAACAACTGTATCACCATAGCTAACAATTGTTGATGCTGTTGCCTGTTTTGCTACTTTTCCTGTTTCTATTTTTAGTTTCTGGTCGCCCCAGTTCATTTCTCTTGAAATCACTTCTTTCATATTCATTCATTCCTTTAAATTTAATATAGTTCATTATTATTTTCTAATTCCTAATTTATCGATTAACTTGTCATAAGAATCTTTATTGCTTTTCTTTAAATACGCTAGCAAACTGCGTCTTTGATTTATCAATCTCATTAATCCTGTTCTAGAATGGTTATCTTTTTTATGAGATTGAAAATGTCCAGTTAGATTGGTAATTCTCTCAGTAAGAATCGCTATTTGTACTTCTGGAGAACCTGTATCTTTTTCTGATCTTGAGTACTCATTTATGAGTTTACTTTTACTTTCACTTTTTATCGACATCTCTTATCCTTTTACAAATTGAAAACCCTTACAGGTTTTATTTTTCCCTCTATAACTTTGCCAATGCCTAAAAGTTTTTCATCGGATATAATTAATAAAGTATCTTCAAATATATCTTCATTAAAGTAATCAAAGTTTAGTCCATTTCGAAATTTCTTACTTAAATCTCTATTTAGTTGTACTGCCGGGATGTCGTCCAGTACATCTTGAATAGAATGTATCATCTCAAAATGATCGCCAATATGTACTAATTCAGCTAAATTATCTAGTAAAATAATATTATTTTCACCAAATTTTCCAATTTTGATCCTTCTTAACTCAGAAACATGAGCAAATGTATTAAGCATTTTGCCTAGATCTCTAGCAAATGATCTTACATAGGTTCCGCTAGAGCATTCCATAGTAAATATGAATTCTTCTTTTTTTTCCGTAGCTGAACAAGTGAGATTCTGGATATTTACCTCTTTAGATTTAATTTCAAAGGTTTTGTTTTCTCTTGCCAATTTATAGGCCCTTTTGCCATTTATTTTTACTGCTGAGTATCTTGGAGGGACCTGTTGTTGAAAACCAATGAAATTTTTTAGACATACATCAATATCTTTTTTTGATGGAATTGCATCTGAGGTCTGCAGAGTTTTACCAGTAGAGTCGTCAGTGTCTTTTGATATTCCAAATAAAACTCGAAATTGATAGAACTTGCTAGCATTAAAATATGATATACTTTTTGTTGCTTCACCTAGTGCTACTGCCAGCACCCCAGTAGCAAATGGATCTAACGTTCCTGCATGACCAATTTTTTTAATGTTAAGAATTTTTCTTAGTTTCCTGATAACTTCAAATGAACTTATCTCCTTAGGTTTATCTATAAAGATCCACCCATCTTTCATCTTAATCTACATTATTATCTTTAATAAATTTATCAGAGTTTAATAGATTGTTGATATTATTTAATTGGTCAACTGTCTCATCATTTCGAAATACTAACTTAGGAATAAACTTAAGATCTACTAACTTATTTACTTCTTGAGAAATATATTTTTTACAGCTCTTTAGTCTTTCTATAATTTCATCCTTATCTATTTTTTCATGAGTTAATACATATACATATGCAATTTTAAGATCCTTATTCATTTCAACATTAACAACGCTTAATGGAAAATTAAATGATGGATTAATTGGAAATTCATTTCTTACAAGAACTTCACTTACTGCTTTTCTAATTATTTCAGAAACTTTTAGGGATCTATCAGTGGTTTCGTATTTCCTTTTTAGGATCACAGTGACTGTGCTATTTCCTCAACACTAAATACTTCTATATTATCTCCTATTTGGAAATCGTTAAATTCTTTAACACTTATTCCACATTCTGTTCCAGCTTTAACTTCATTTGCTTCATTTTTTTCTCGTTTTAAACTGAGAATATCACCATCATATATAGTTTCTGAATTTCTTGTTACTCTTACTTTAGCATTTTTATTAACAGAACCTTCAACAACAATACAACCAGCAATTGAGCCTATTTTTGAAACTTTGAAAATTTGTAGAACTTCTGCTTTACCAATAAAACTTTCTTGAAGAGTAGGCTTAAGTTTACCGCTTGCAAAATCAGAAACATATTCGAGAAGTTCATAGATAATGTTAAAATTTTGAATATTTAGATTACTTAACTTAGCCTTTGATTTTGCCTCTTTTGTTGCTGTTGTATTAAATGAAATGAGTAATGCGTTAGATGCTGACGCAAGAGCAACATCACTTTCATTTATAAATCCTACACCTGAATGAATTACTTTTATGTTTATTTTATCACTATCAATGCCTTCAATTTGATGAACGATAGCTTCTGAAGATCCTCGAGTATCAGATTTCACCACAACTTCTAATATTTCCTTTTTACCATTTAATGAGCCAAATGTTGTATCTCCATCTAGATTTTTGATCTTCTTTGGTAACGCTTTATTAGTTTTTATTTCACTTCTAATCTCACATAATTCTCTCGCTTTTTCGTCACTTTCAACTGTGACAAAACTATCTCCAGCCTCAGGAGGGTTATTTAATCCTAAGACCTGTACAGGCATAGATGAAGTTGCCTCTTTTAAATTTTTTCCCTTATCATTAAGTATTGCTCTTACCTTACCGTATTCACTTCCTGCAACAGCAATATCTCCAACAGATAATTTTCCATTTGTAATAATTATATTACATATTGGACCTCTACCTTTATCAACATTAGCCTCGATTACAGTAGCTTCAGCAAAAGTTTGATTATTTGTCTTTAGCTCTGAAACCTCTGACTGAACAACAATTGAATCAAGAAGTTTGTCAAGGTTGTGTCCTGTTTCTGCTGACACTTCAATACATTGTACATCTCCAGACAAATCTTCAACGATTAATTCCTCTGATAATAATTGTTCTTTAATTTTTTGAGGTTGAGCCTCCTCCTTATCACACTTATTAATTGCAACTATAATTGGGGCATTTGCGGATTTAGCATGGGCTATAGCTTCTTTTGTCTGAGGCATTACTCCATCATCAGCGGCAACAATTAAAATTACTATATCAGTTACATTTGCACCTCTTGCTCGCATATCTGTAAATGCTGCATGTCCAGGAGTATCAATAAAAGTAATTTTGCTTCCATTATGCTCTACTTCGTAAGCGCCTATATGCTGAGTAATACCACCGCTTTCTCCTGAAACAACATTTGCATTCCTGATTTTGTCTAATAAAGAAGTTTTTCCATGATCAACATGACCCATTATGGTAACAATAGGTGATCTTGGGTCTTCTTTTATTGCCTCAATGTCCTTAGAGATTAAATCTTTCTCTATTTCCTCAATATTTTCTCTTTTAAAGTTATGGCCAAATTCAGTTACTAATAATTCAGCTGTATCTGCATCAAGAGACTCATTTATTGTAGCCATCATTCCCATTTTCATTAGTGATTTAATTAAATCTCCTGATTTTTCTGTCATTCGATTGGCAAGTTCTTTCACTGTTAAATGTTCTGGAATGTAAACATCTCTTACAATTTTTTTAGCAGGCTCTTGATCTGATAGGCTCTTTCTTGTCTTTTGCTTAGCTCTTTTATATGCAGCTAAACTTCTCGTTCTTTCGTCTACATCACTCAAGGCAGTGACAATAGTTACTTTTCTCTCTCTGATTTTTTTTCTTCCAAAGGTGCTGGATGGCTTCTTTTTTTCTTGAAAATCTGTTTCTTTATCTTGAATAGCTTTCTTCTTCTCAGTGTCTTTTTTATCGTCTTTTAATTCAACACTAGACTCTGAATTATCCTCAATTTTTGTACCTTTTTCATTTGTGGACTCTTCAGCTGAATTACCCTTTCTTATTTTATCAATAGCATCATTTTTTTCCTCTTTACTGTCAGCTTGTAAAATCTTTTTTTGTTCATCTTTAGTAAGTGGTTTCAGAATTACACCAGATCTTGATTTCTTATCTGTAATAGTATCTTCTGCTACGTTTGATATATTGGTAACTTCTTTTTTATTTAGTGATGCCTGTTCAGACTTCTGATCTGTATTAGTATTTCTTTTATACCTTTTTTTTTCTACAATTACTGTCTTGCCTGCCTCAATCCCTCTTTTGTTAGAGATGATGGGTTTCGAACCCAACTTAAGACTTAATGTTTTTTTTCCTTTTTTTATCTCTTTATTTTCAGTCATGAGAGTCCTTTAGATATATATGACTAATCAAGCCATATTTTTCTTGCCTCCATAATTAATTGATCGCCTTCATCTTTATTAATATTAAATTCTTCGAATAGACCAGTAACTCTAGAATTTTTATCACTTCTATCTTCAAGGTATCCGATTAGATCATCAGTGGTTAGGCCTGCAAAGTCTTCCAATGTCTTTATATTATTCTCGGCAAGTTTTACTAACATCGCTTTAGATAAAAAACTGAATTCAATTAAATCTTTTGAAACATTATACTCCTCAAGTTTCTTGTTATTTTCTTCATCCAACTCGGACATATATTTCTTTGATCTCTCAACTAACTCAGCTGCAATTTCTTCATCAAATCCTTCGATTGCTAGAAGTTCGCTTTCTTCAGCATCAATTACCTCTTCAATGCTTCCAAATCCCTCACTAACTAAAAGTTGCGCAAGAGTTTCGTCAACATCTAGTGAGTCAATAAATACGTTTGTTTTAGTTGAGAAGTCCTCTTGTCTTTTTGATGATTCCTCATCTTCAGTTAAAATATCTATTTCATAACCTGTCAGCTCAGTCGCAAGTTTTACGTTTTGTCCCCTTCTGCCAATTGCAAGACTTAAGTGTTCTTCGGAGACAACGACCTCTATTTTATTTTGATCTTCATCTAAAACTACTTTAAGTACCTCAGCTGGAGAAAGAGAAGAAATAGCTAAATTCGCGACATTTTCGGACCAGTTAATTATATCAATTTTTTCACCTTGTAATTCATTTACTACCGCTTGGACTCTGCTACCTCGCATTCCTACACAGGCTCCTACTGGATCTATTGAGCCATCTTCAGTATATACAGCTATCTTCGCTCTACTTCCTGGATCTCTTGCTACACTTTTAATAGAAATAATTCCATCGTAAATTTCTGGGACTTCCTGCATAAATAACTTTGCCATAAATTGCGGGTGAGATCTTGACATAAAAATTTGTGGGCCTTTTAGTTCAGATCTAACATCATATATATATGCTCTTACCCTATCACCATTTCTAAGATTTTCTCTTGGTATAGTTTGATCTTTTCTAACCACTCCTTCAGCTTTACCTAAATCAAGTACAATATTTCCAAATTCAGATCTTTTCACAATACCGTTAACTATTTCTCCAACTCTATCTTTATATTCATTGTATTGTCTTTCTCTTTCAGCTTCTCGAACTTTAGAGTTAATAACTTGCTTTGCTGCTTGAGCTCCAATTCTGCCAAAGTCAATTGCCGGCAATGGATCAAGTAATACGTCACCTAACTGGGCAGCTCCATTAATTTTTTTTGCCGATTTCAAAGTTATTTCAAGAAATTTATTCTTTACTTCTTCAACAACCGACATTTTTCTAGAAATGGATATATCACCGTTCTCTTGATTTATTTCAACAACAACTTCATTTTCTTCGCCGTAATTACTTTTTGCTGCTTTTTCAATTGCTTCTTCTAATGCTGAAATTACAATTGATTTATCAATCATTTTTTCCTGAGCAACAGTCTCAGCTATTCTTAAAATTTCGATCTTATTTGCACTAACCATCTTTTGTTCCTTTTAGCGTAAAAAAAAAGTGGGCTTAACCCACTTTTGCTTGGTTTAGCTATATTTTGAAAGATCTATACACTGCTAATTCTCATAAATCAAGTACCTAAATATATAATGATATCAGAAAGTTAGTTGATATATTTTCTTTCCATTTTTAATGGCTTTTCTTTGGTATCTTGACACGCCATATAATCTGTCATTCTTCGATAGAATCTTATTTTTATTTTCATGAATTATCTTTGAATTTGAACTAAAAATTTCGTTAATATAATTAAAGTAACTTTCAGAATCTGTTGTTATGTAGGAGGCATATTTATTTTTTACTATTCCAATTATCTTAATAATATTTTCTAAATTAACTAATCTTCGTTTGAAATGACGTTTTTTATGCCACGGATCAGGATTAATAATTTTCAATTCATCAATACTATTTTGATTAAGTATATTAAGCAAATATACAAAATTCATACCACATAAACGAATATTTTTAATGTCTTTCTCTAGGATTTGTTTCAATACTTTAGCAACTCCATTAACATATACCTCTGACCCAACAAATAAAACTTTTGGATTAGAAAGAGCGCTTTCAATGAGATGCTCTCCATCACCAAAACCAACTTCTATTATTACTTTTTTGAATAAGTTCGATTGTAGCAACTGCTCCGTACTTGTTTTAGATGAGATATTTAATATTTTTTTATCTAATGAATACTTACTATAGTAATCATTTAAAATTCTTACATTTGATAATGAAAGCTTCTTAGAAATATTTCTTCCATGATACTGATAATAATCAGGAAATTTAGATCGTAAGTCTAACAATAAATTATAATTTTTCTGCTAGATCTAATTTTTCCCAAGAGAAAGAACCATCCGTCATAGGCTCTCTACCAAAATGTCCGTATGCAGCACTTTTTTTATAGATTGGCTTATGCAAACTTAAATGGTCTCTTATACCTCTAGGAGATAAATCAATATTATCAGTTATTTTTTTTATTAAATCATCGTCCTTTATTTGAGATGTTCCATGGGTATCTACATAAATTGATAATGGTTCGGAAACACCAATAGCGTATGCAAGTTGGAGTGTGCATCTATCAGCTAATCCAGCTGCAACTATATTTTTAGCTATATATCTTGAAATGTAAGCTGCAGATCTATCAACTTTTGTTGGGTCTTTTCCAGAAAAAGCTCCACCACCATGAGGAGCGGCACCACCATAAGTATCAACAATGATTTTTCTTCCAGTTAATCCAGTATCACCATCAGGGCCACCGATCACAAATTTTCCAGTTGGATTAATTAGTATCTCAGTATTATTATCCATCCATTCTTGAGGCATTACAGTTTTAATTAATGGAATTACCAGATCACTAACGGCTTGCTGATCAAGCTCAGCATCATGTTGAGTAGAAACAACTATTTTAGTGCAAATTTCAGGCTCACCATTTTTATATTTTAATGTAACTTGACTTTTAGAGTCAGGTTGTATTCCAGTAGTATTTCCAGATTTTCGCTCTGATGCCATTAACTCAAGTATCTTATGGGAATAATATATTGGTGCTGGCATTAAAGATGGTGTTTCTTTACATGCATATCCAAACATTATTCCTTGATCTCCCGCACCTTGATCTTTATTTCCAGATGCATCAACACCCATTGCTATATCTGCAGATTGACTATGAACACCCGACGAGTCAAAAGACAAGTTTTTCCAATGAAATCCATCTTGTTCATATCCAATTTCTTTTACTGCATTTCTTGCTAACTCTTCATAGTTACAATTGTAACCTTCAGGACCACGAACTTCGCCAGCAATAACTACTTTATTAGTAGTAACCAATGTTTCCATTGCAACCCTTGCATTTTCCGGATTTTCTTGTGATAAAAAATCATCAACTATTGAGTCTGAAATAATATCACACACTTTGTCAGGATGGCCTTCTGACACGGATTCACTTGTAAATAAATATTCTTTAGTCATTTTTTTTCCCCAAAAATAATTGATCGATAGCATAGCCAATAATAAAAAATAAAACTATTAAAAAATACACCATCAATTCACCGTACTGCCGATAAATAGTCATATCGATTTTTTTTGGTATTTCTGCATCTATAAAGGATATTTTATCTGAACTGGCCATTCCATCTACAAGGCCAATAGGACTTATCAATGCAGATATACCCATATTAGATGATCTCGCAAGAGGTAGTCCCAATTCAACTGATCTATACAAAACATGTACAAAATGTTGCTTTGGACCACTAAAAGTACCAAACCATGCATCATTAGTAATATTTACTAGTAATTCAGTTTCATTATTAATTTTATTTCGAACAAAATTAGGAAATACAGCCTCATAACAAATGAGTGGCGTAATTGTTTTTTCAAATGATTGATCGTCATTACCGCTCTTCATTGAGTTTAATAATAAAGAGTTTTTTGGAAAAAATATTTTTAGAAAATTAGAGAATGGTATTTTTTCACCAAAGGGTACTAGTTTAATTTTGTCGTATTGGTGGCCATTAAAAGATAATGAATTGTAATATAGTCCTGCTTCATTACGAATATGACCAATGAACCAATTTGATGGGCCTATACCGTCCATTCCAAACGCAGTTTCTGGAAAAATTGTAATCAAGTCTTGTGAGCCCATCTCAGCAATCTTTTTGTGTGACTCCTTTTTCCATTTTTCATTTTGATTAAAATCAGTGTGAACAATTCTTAAGCTAATACCAGACTTTATTACCTCGTAGTTACTTACACGATTGTACCCAAATAGAAATGTTGTCAGTAGTACTAAGCTAGCAATTAGTGGGAATATAATATTATTATTTTTGATCCTAAAAGAAAAAAAACTAGTTGCGCAGAAAACAGTAATTAAGCTAAGACCAAATACTCCAAACAAAGATAAAGATTGCATGAAATATATGGACCACGACCAACTATAGGCAATTAGATTCCAAGGAAATCCTGAAAACATATAGCTTCTTAATAATTCAAAAATTACCCAATTAGCTGAGAAATAAAAAATACGTGAGGTGGACTGAGACCACGAAAGATAATTAATAATTTGCATAAGTGCATAAAATAGTGACAAGGCAAGTGGGAGTATTAAAAGTGGTACTGGAATTAGGTAATATAAATCTTCATTAAACTGTAAAATTGAATTTGAAATCCAATTAATACTAGATATGAAAAACCCAAACCCAAAAAGTAACCCTGTGAGAAAAAATATTTTCTTTTTATTTTGTAAATTTTGATAAATATAATCATTTACTAAAAAAAACATACCTACGGCAATTACTGACATGAAAGGCAAATTAAAAGGCTCAAAGCTGAAAGATAGAAATATCCCAAGCAAAAACGAGGAAGAGTAAATCATAAGTTTTTTATTACTAAAAAAAACTTTTGAGTACATACGCTATTATATGATTTTTATTTTAACTGATTTTATTTTCATTGGATCAGCATCATTGATTTCAAAGGTCACGCCTGAACTATGTTTAATAATTTCCCCCCTTTGAGGAACTCGCCCAGCTATAGAAAAAATTAAACCTCCTAAAGTATCAATATCATCGCTGTTTTCGTTCGATAAGAAATTTATGTTTGTTATTTTTTGAAGTTCATCTATTTCAACTCTTGCACTTGCTTCAATTGTATTGGTAGAAGTTTTGATTAACATTGGCAAATTTTTCTCATCATGTTCATCTTCAATTTCTCCAATTACTTCCTCTATTACATCCTCAATCGTAACTAAGCCGTCCGTACAACCATACTCGTCAATTACTATTCCCATATGTAGTCGTGTGATTTGCATTTTTAATAGAAGATCTAAAGCTGGCATTGAGGGTGGAATTTCTAAAACTTCTCTTTTAATAATGTCCAAAAATTTATTTTCTTTTCGGCCGTCATTTTGATATTTAACTAAATCTTTTATATGAATCATCCCAATGATATTATCTAAATTATTTTCATATACTGGAACTCTGGAATGAGACTCTTTAATAAATATTTCTAATACTTTTTCAAAGCTATCATTAACCTCGACTGCTCCAATGTCAGCTCTCGGGATCATGATGTCTATCGTTCTTATTTCATCAATTTTTAGAATATTTAAAAGCATCAATCTCTCTTGCTTTGAGATACTTTCAGTGCCTTTTTGAGAAGACTCTAGGACTGTTTCAATACTTTCCTTAAGGGATTCACCATTAATATTTTTACTCGGAAATAATCTGTTTATTAAATTTTTAAGCATATTTATTTATACATTTCTTCAAGTATATTTTTTTCAATTGAATTCATTTTATTAAATTGCCTGTCAGTATCATGTTTATATCCTAATAAGTGGAGCACGCCATGTATGGTCATTTTTGATAAATATTTATATTTTTTTATATTTTGTTCATAAGACTCATCAATAATTTTTTCACAAGCGATAACAACGTCCCCTAAGTAATTTTTATTTTCAATCTTCTCATTCATTGGAAATGATAAAACATTTGTAGGTTTATTTTTATTTCTATATTTTTGGTTTAAAAGTTTTATCTCACTATTTGATGTAAGAAGAAAACTAATAGAGATTTCGTTATTAGAAGAAAATTTTATTATTTTAAATATCTGGTTAACAGAATTAGAGATACATTTTTTATAGGAAGGCAAATTTTTATTCCACTCTAGACTTTTTATATTGTAACTAATTTCCACCATAAAGGTTAAGATGATTTATCAAAAAGATCTTTTATTTGGTCATCGTATGAATCATACGCATTTATAATTTTTGTGACCATTTCGTCTCTAACAATATCTTTTGAGCCTAGCTCAACAACTTCAATATTGTCAATTTTTTCTAAGATTTTAACTGATTTTAATAACCCTGAGTCACTTTTTCTATTTAGGTCTATTTGAGATGGATCGCCTGTAACAACCATTCTAGAATTTTTACCGCACCTAGTTAAGAACATTTTTATTTGCGTATGAGTTGCGTTCTGAGCTTCATCTAAAATTACAAAGGAATTATTTAATGTCCTACCTCTCATGAAAGCTAAGGGAGCAATTTCAATTTCGGCAGATTCAATTTTCCTTAAGGCTATATCTGACGGCATAAGATCATAAAGACTGTCATATAAAGGTCTCAAGTAAGGATCTACCTTTTCTTTTAAATCGCCGGGTAAGAAACCAAGTTTTTCTCCAGCTTCCACTGCTGGTCTAGATAGAATTATTCTGTCAAATTTATTATCTAATAATTGAGAAACTGCTGCAGCAACTGCTAAAAATGTTTTGCCTGTTCCGGCTGGACCAACCGCAAAGATAATTTTCTTTTTCTGGAGAATATCTAAATAGTGATTTTGCATTTTACTCTTGCCAATGACATCGAGTTTTGCTGTCTTGGTAACTGTCAAGTTTCTTATTTTGTCGTTTTCATTTAAAGATTGCATTTTTAGATTCTCCTGCATTAAATTAATATTGTTTCCTTTTCTGTTAGATTTTAAATCCTGTTGTGTTTTTAAAATTGCATTTCGCAAAATATTTCTGTATTTTTTTTCACCTTTAATGTTTAGTTGATTTCCTTTTTGAAAGACTTTAATGGGAAGCTGATCTTCAAAATAATTTAAATTTTCATTGTTAACTCCAAATATCTCTACAACATCTAAGTTATCAATATTTATTATGGAAGATCCTGATGGCAGGTCCTTTTGATTTTCGGGTATGGGTTTTATTTGTTTATTTTTCAAATTAAGCGGATAATCAATTTTTAACAAGTACCATATAAACTCTTATGGTTGCAAGACGTAATATCAATATCTTTTTCATGACCTGGCACTAAATCATTGGACTTGATGTAAACAGATTGCATAAATGGCGTTCTTCCAAAGAAATACTCAGGATTACTTGAACTTTGATTCTCAATTAACACTTTTACAGTTTTATTACAAAACTCATTATTAAAGGAGTATTGAATTTTTTTTAATTTTTCTTGTAACACTAGGAGTCTTTCTTTTTTCACTGAAATAGGAGTGCTGTCTGCTTCTGTCGACGACTTAGTTCCAGGTCTTGAACTATAAATAAATGAATAAGATTGGGTAAACTCGATATCATCAATAAGTTTTAATGTATCATTAAAATCTTGATCTGTCTCACCTGGGTACCCAACAATAAAATCTGATGATATTTCTATATCTGGTTTTGCTTTCTTTAACCTATCGATAGTTCTTCGATAAAAATCAGGGTCATATTTTCTGTTCATTTTTTTTAAAATCGATTCTGAACCAGATTGAACAGGTAAATGTAGAAATGGCATTAGCTTCATATTATTTTTGTGTTCTTGAATTAATTCTTCATCCATATTAATTGGATGAGATGTCGTGTACCTTATTCTTTTAACGCTATCAAATTCGCTAATTGCTCTGATCAAATCTGATAGTTTGGCATCATTATTACTTGATTTATCATTATATGCATTGACGTTCTGACCGAGGAATACAATCTCTTTTGCTCCTTTTTGAGATAGTAATTTTACTTCATCGCTAATGGATTTAATGGACCGAGAATATTCAGGACCTCTTGTGTAAGGAACGACACAGAAAGAACAAAATTTATCACATCCTTCCTGGATTGTTACCATTGAAGACACTCCTTGCGGTCTCATTTGCTCAGACAAATAATCGAACTTTTCATTCACTATAAAGTCAGTGTTAATTTGTTTGAAATTATTTTCTAAATCATCCAGCATTTTTGGAAGGAGATGATAGCTTTGTGGTCCAAGGACAATATCGATTGATTTATTTTTTCGAAACATTTCAGAGTTTTCAGCCTGAGCTACACATCCAACGACGGCTATTGTTTTTTTTAATCCCAGTTTATTTACTCTTCCTATATCAGAGTATAATTTATGTGCTGCCTTTTCACGAATGTTACATGTGTTAAAAATTACTAAATCAGCTGATTTAGGGTCTAATTTATTTTTTAGTCCTTTGCTCTCAAGTATTGAAGTTATTTTTTGACTATCATAGACATTCATCTGACAGCCATACGATTTTACATAAAATGAACGGTTTTGCATTTTAGCTAATTTTGAGAGTTTGATTTATGCCCTGAAGTATCTGATTTTCACAATAATAGGTCAAATCTTTTCTATTATTAAAGCTACTTGCATTAAGCTCATTATGAAATACTAGCTCAACTGTAACAGGCCCAGAGCTTAAAAAATTAAACATTGCATCAACCATTGAAGTATCACCGACCCAAGAAATGTGCCTTCTTAAAAAGAGTCCCATTGGTAAGTTATTTTTTCTTGAATAGCATATAGAAATAGGCTGAATATGTATTAGATTTTTTTCATCAAACGCACATTCTAACATTGATGACTTAAATTGCTTAATTCCATTTCCATCAGAAGTTGTTCCTTCAGGAAAGATTATAAAATTTTCACCGTGGCTTAGTTTTTGATTAATGATGTGATTGTATTCAATAATTTTATTTTTATCAGAATTATCAATAAAAAAAGTATTGCTTAGCTTCGCTAAAAAGCCAAATATTCCCATTTTAGAAACCTCTTTTTTTGCAATAAATCTTGCATTAAGTAACGTACCTAAGCAAATAATATCAAACCATGAGACATGGTTTGCTACATAGAGTGTTCCTTTTTTTTTGCGATTATGATTTTTCTTATCATAAGTAATTTTTAGTCCAGTAATAAGTTTAATTATTTGATAAAAATATATTGCGTAAATATTCTTAAATTTATAAGCAAATATATTTAGTAAAATTTGAATCGGAATTGATATAATTATAAAAAATGACAGTAGTAGTAACGTATAAATAAGTCTTATGATTGACATTTAATTTTTATTTTTTTTCTTAACTCCATAAAGCTCTAGACGATGATCTACGAGTTTAAATCCAAGTTCGCTAGCAACCCGAGTTTGTATAGTTTCTATTTCATCATTTGTGAATTCATGTATTTCACCAGTTTCTATATCAATTAGATGGTCATGATGGGTTTCTTCAATTGCCTCATAACGTGATCTACCATCTTTGAATTCTAGTTTTTCAATTGCTCCGTATTCTTCGAATAACTTAACTGTCCTATAAACTGTCGCAATACTTATGTTTTTATCCTTTTTATTCGCACTTAAAAAAATTTCATTTACATCAGGGTGTCCTGTTGTGCTCATCTCAGTTATGACGTCCGCTATTGTATTTCTTTGTTCAGTCATTCTTAAACCTTTTTCGCTGCACATTTTTTTTACATCTATCATAAGAAATAAAATTTAATAGTTACTACTGATATAAACTGGTCTTGGATCATTTGTAAGTTTATTTTTTTTGTTAATTAACATCTTTAATTTTTTAGTATTATAATCGATAAAGTGTATATTCGAATTAAATAATTCAAAATATTTTTTGTCAACAAAGCTCGTTAATATATTATTATCACAAATTATACTTGTTCTTTTGTTAAATATTTTCTTATTTGCTTCAAAATTAATTATTTTAGGTTTTGAAATACATAAATTACCTTTAAAATTCTGAGAGAAAAATTGCATCTTTCTATGAAAGATTAGTATAGTCCTTAAATCAAATAAATTCTCATCGTTAGCAATTAAATTCAAATACTCAAATTTTGAGATTCCTCTTACATCAGTATTGTTGGTAAGCTGAATTGTTTTTGCAAAGGTTAAAGCAGATCTTATTCCAGTAAAACTACCAGGTCCTGTAATAACAAAAATTGTATCAAGTTTTTTTATATTTATTTTTGCTTTATTAAAAATTTTCTCTATTTCTATTACTAGAATTTCTGAGATATTTTTATTAGACTTAATCTTTTTACTTAGAAAAGAATGCTTTCCAATTAAAGTTAATGACATATCAGTTGTGAAGTCTAAAAAAAGAAACATATGGTTGATATTTTAACCATATAGATTAAAAAATGAATTTGATGAATAAGTTTCTGTTATTTTTTCCTAAATACCTGATTAAATTATTCCTTATAGTTAGCTTTGTTGGCATTCCTAGTTTTTCCTTTTCAGAAAATGAATTGGGAGTATCAACTTTTATGTATCATAGATTTGGTGAAGATAGATATCCAACGACAAGTGTTACAAAGGAACAGTTTCAGTCGCATATAAAATATATAATTGAAAATAATATTGATGTAATAAGTTTAGAGGAAATTATTAGTAAATTAGAAAATGACGAAAAGTTTAATGAGAAAAGTATAGCTTTTTCAGTTGATGATGCTTACTTATCTTTTTTCGAATATGCTTGGCCAATATTTAAAAAATACAAAATACCTGTCACTCTATTTGTTTCTACAGATATTATAGATAGTAATACCGCTGGGTATATGAGTTGGTCTCAAATAAAGCAATTTATTGATGAAGGGGGCTCTATTGGTCAGCATACTTCTACTCACCTTCATATGCCATTAAACAGTAAGAAGTATGTGAAGGAAGACTTACTAAATTCACATAAAAGCTTTATAAAGAATATTGGATTTGTGCCTAAGCTTTTTGCATATCCGTATGGTGAAACGAGCTTAGCTATTATAGAACTTCTTAAAGAACTTAATATTAGCCATGCGTTTGGTCAGCATTCAGGCGTGATTTCAAGTTATGAAAATCATTACTATTTACCTAGATTTTCTCTTAACGAAAATTTTGGCACATCAGATCGTTTTGGGTTTGCTGTAAATTCTTTTCCCTTACAGATAGATCAATTTAGTCCTGAAGATATGTTCTTAAAAAATAATAAGCGTCCATTAATTGAACTCACACTAGTTGATGATCTAAACAATAATGAGTTAAATTGTTACTCTAATCCTGGTGGAAATTGGAATTCACAAGAAATAATAAAAATAAGTCCCTTGAAATTTCAAATAAAATTAGAAGAAGATTTTTTATCTGGAAGAGGCAAACTTAATTGTACGTCAAAAATTGATGACAAATGGCACTGGTTTGGATATCAGTTCTTGGTTAAATAATTTCAGTTAATTTAATTTTATTTTGCTTTTCCATTTTTAGATGCTCAAAGTCTTCAAATTTGTTTGTTTTAATTATATTCTTTATTTTTTCTGAATAGTCATCTTCAATTGAATAATTATATAAATAATTAGATAGTGTAACCCCATTTAAGGGAAGATTGTTGTTTCTCATAATATATCTGTTTAATCTAAACTCAGCATAATGATGATTAGTATTTAAATTCTTCATGTATGACGAAACAGAGTCACTCAGGGTATTAAATGATTTAATTTTATAATTTTCACCTAGATCTCTATTTTCAGGAACAATCCCATCCTTATTTTGGTCCCATATATATTGTCCAAATAAAGCATTCCCCTCGATAGCAAAACGAGAAGTTCCCCATCCACTCTCTATTGCCGCTTGAGCAAGAGCGAGCGAAACTGGAATTTTGTCAACTTTTTGTAATAATTTTTCAATAGAGTATTCTTTCAATTTGTATTCTTTCATTTTACTTGATAACCACTTAGCATCACCGCGAGAAATAAAGTCAATTCTATTTGCTAGATTTCTAATTTTATTATTCATGAGTACCAGTTTTTCATTTTCTTTAATGATTATGGGCAGAGCTATTTTTATAAAAAGAGTTTTTCTTTTTTCAGATGATTTAAGTGTTGTTATATTGAATGGTAGTTTAGATATAATGATATTTGGTACTAAGTTTGTTTCTAGTATTGAGTCTAAATTAACGTTTTTGCTTATATAAATTTCTTCAGTAAGCTTGGCGGCATAAAGTTTATCTAAAGTATGATCAAAGTTTTCATTTTTAGAATTATTATTTGGATATAATACTTTAATTTGTTTGTCGTAAACATTTTGACTGAATATTAAAGAAGTTAAAATTGTGAGAACAAATAATAATGCTATTGAGTAATAAATCCTAAACAAAAGAATTAAAGAGTTATCTTTAGTAACAAATAAATTTAGAAAATTCATATCATCTATATGATTTGTTCAACTTTTTTAACTTCGGGAATATGATGTTTAAGCATATTTTCAACTCCATTTTTAAGAGTCAATGTTGCGCTAGGACAGCCAGCACAACTTCCTTGAAGGGCCAATGAAACAATACCCTCGTCATATTTCTTAAATTTTATATCGCCGCCATCTTGCATAACAGCAGGTCTAATTTTTGATACTAAAATATTATGAATATTCTTAACAACTTCTATATCTGCATCGTCAAATTCAACTGTGTTAATTTCGTCAACTTCATTCTCTGTATCTAATATCGGAATGCCTGAACCAATGAAGTCAGATATCTCGTGTAAGATTGTTGCTTTTAATTGATCCCATGTAAATTTGCTTTTGTTAATTGAAATAAAATTTTTATTAAATAAAATTTTATCAATACCATCAATTTTAAGTAACTTTTCTGCAAGCTTTGAATTTATATTTTCTTCCCCAGCATTATATTCAACTGGCTCAGAACATATTTCATGATCATCTAAAATAAACTTCAATGAGTTTGGGTTAGGTGTTGATTCAGTTTGTATAAACATAATAATTATTCAATTTATATAATTAGATTCTATTTTTTTTAAAGAATTCATGTGATAATTTTGTAAGTGTCTGAATTTAACGATATTTTTTAATTAGCTCTTGATGCCAAATCATCAATAACATCATCTTCTAAACCTTGTGGTATTACAACAATTGGAACTGGAAGTTTACCTGATTTTTGTCCAGCTAATAATGTAACCAGTGGACCTGGTTGATCAGCGTCAGCTGCAGCTAAAACTAGAAACCTTATTGCATCATCAGATTCAAGTGTTTCAATAATTTTTTCGCTTGGAATGCCTTCTTTAATTATAACTTCAGGAACTATGTCTACGAGATCATGAATAACTTTAGACCACTTTTGTAATTTTTCTTGAGCTTTATCAGTTGCCTCTTGGCGAATAATCTCTTCAACAGATTGCCATTGTTGGGGATCAAATTGTTCGATGATATTTAATAGGATAATACCTCCCTTTGTATTTTTAGCTCTTTGTGCAGCAAATCTGATAGCAACACTTAACTCAATGGAGTCATCTACTATAACTAAAAATTTTGATCTATGTCTCATTTCTAACAAATCCAACTATATCATATACTTCTTTAATTGTAACATTCGCTTTCTCTGAAGCTTTTTCAGCTCCACTTGAAATTATTTGATTCAAATAAGCTTTATCACTCATTAATTTATCTATTTCTTTTGATATAGGTTTAATGTGCTCAATTATTACTTCAGCAAGATTATTTTTAAAATTTGAAAAGTTCTGTCCTTTATATTTCTCAATTAGTTCAGATTTATCTATTTCTGAAAAACCTGAAAATATATTTAATAAGTTATTAACTTCAAGTAATTTTGATACATCCTCATTATTGTCTGGCATAGGTGTGTCAGCAGTTTTAGCCTTTTTTATTTTTTTTTCTATCTGATCAGCGCTATCAGTTAAACTGATTCTTGAATAATCTGATGGATCAGACTTACTCATTTTTTGTTCTCCATTTTTGAGAGACATTATTCTGGAGATATTTTTATCTATTATTGGTTCAGGAATTGGAAAAAAACCATCACATTCATAATCACGATTAAATTTTTGGGCTATATCTCTTGTTAATTCTAAGTGCTGCTTTTGATCATCACCAACTGGAACATGTGTTGCTTTGTAAAGTAATATATCGGCAGCCATTAAATTGGGGTAAATAAAAAGTCCTGAGCTAGCATTCTCTTTATCTTTACCTGCCTTATCTTTAAATTGTGTCATTCTGTTGAGCCAGCCCATTCTTGTGATGCAATTAAATATCCAAGCCAGTTCTGAATGAGACGAAACATTACTCTGATTAAAAATTACACTTTTGACAGGATCAATTCCTGAAGCTAAATAAGTTGCTACTACCTCGTAAGTGTTATTTTTAAGAAGCTTTGGATCTTGTTTTACTGTAATTGCATGAAGATCAACTACACAAAAAAAACAATCATATTCAGTCTGCATTGATACAAAATTTTTTATTGCGCCTAAATAATTACCGATATGTAAGCCTCCAGTTGGTTGAACTCCGGAGAGTACTATTTTGTTTATATTTTTCATTTGTTAAAAACTTTTTTAATTTCAGTATACGAAAAAGGCTTGTAAAAAGATATTATAAATAAGTAAAGTAGTATTGAAGAAAGGACTAAAAATAAAAGGAAAAAAGTCTCTCCAAGATAAAAGCTAATAAATATTTCATCAAAATAATCTTTAAAGAAATAAATATATATTCCTATAATAAAAGAAGCTAACAAGACTAAGATTGTTGGTTTTATTATTTTTGAACTGAAAATAAAATAACAGTTTTTTTGAAGGTAATAATAAAGAACAAACACGCTTATCCACGCTGAAATACTTGTTGCAATCGCAATTCCTACAAAACCTATATAAATAAAGAGTATTATACTCAATACTGTATTCAAAACTAAATTAAAAAAAGTTACATAAAGTGTTGGCTTAACATTTTCATATGCGAAAAAAATTGGTGTAAAAATTTTCATTAATATAAATGCAACCAAGCCTATACTGTAAAATTTTAGTGCCTGAGCTGTAAGCGCTGTCGATTCAATATTAAATTCACCTCGCTCAAACAGTATGCGAACTATCAGTTCTGGCAGAATAAAAATACCAACAGCTGCAGGAAGTGATAATAATACGGCAAATTTAGTAGTCTCCTCGATTGTATTATAAACCTCAGTTTTTGAATTCTTCTGAATTTTTTTTGAAATTGATGGCAGCAACGCAATTCCAAGTGCAATCCCAATCAATGCTAGAGGTAATTGATATATTCTATCTGCATAATATAAATACGAAATTGCACCAGTTTCATATGAAGCAATTATAGTTCCTATAAAAATATTTATCTGAAGTAGGCCTGAGGAAAAAAAACTTGTAGAAAATAAACTAAGGAAACGTTTTGTGTTTGTTGTAATTAGTGGAGAAAAATAAGTTATCTCTATTTTATTATTTTTAAGTGAAGCTATTAAAAAAATTATTTGAATTATACCTCCAATGATTACAGACCACGATAAAAAAAGTAAAAAATTATTACTCGTTACATAAGCATATAGTATTCCCAATATCATGAAGAGATTTAAAATTATTGGAAGCGAAGCTGACAAGGCAAATTTATTATTTGCATTGAGAATAGATGAATAAATTGATCCAATACTAATTATGACAAGAAAAGGAAATATAATTCTTGATGTATTAATTAGTTCGTCCAGCTTTTCATCGTTCAAGGCAAAACCTGGTGCCAAGAATAAAATAAAAGTCGGCATGAATATCTCAATAATAATGACAATAATGACTGTTATGGTTGTAAAAATAACAATGATATTTCCAGCAAATTTTTTTGCATCTTCCAAAAACTTTTCACTTATCAACTTTGAGTAAACTGGTACGAATGCAGAATTTACTGCCCCTTCTGAAAATATTCTGCGAAATGTATTTGGAAAACGAAAGGCTACAAAAAAAATATCTGCAAATATTCCTGTACCCAAAAAATTTGCAATCAAGATATCTCTTAAGAATCCAAATACTCGACTTACAGATGTAAAAAAAGAATAGATAAATGATGATCTTATTACATTCATATAATTGTTGTTTATTAATCTATTTTCATCTAAATATCGTCAAAATTAAGTATACATTCCCATTTTATAGTTTTTGAATTTGAAACGCAGATAAAAACCTATATAAATGGCCAAAAAGGGATTTATGAAGAAAAAGGATAGAGCAGAGCATTTTAGTGAGAAGGAAGCTTTAGTTTTTCATGCTCAGGGAAAGCCAGGAAAGATTGAAATTAAAGCAACCAAACCACTTGAGACACAAAGGGACTTGTCTCTAGCTTATTCACCTGGAGTTGCGGCACCAGTTAATGCGATTGCAGAGGACACCAGTGCAGTCTATGACTATACGAGTAAGGGCAATATAGTTGCCGTAGTATCAAATGGAACCGCTATACTTGGTCTTGGTAATTTAGGCGCACATGCCTCAAAACCAGTGATGGAAGGTAAATCTGTTTTGTTTAAAAGGTTTTCTGACATTGACTCAATTGATCTTGAAATTGATACGGAAAATGCTGACGAGTTTATTAATTCTGTTAAATATTTAGGCCCATCTTTTGGAGGAATAAATTTAGAAGATATCAAAGCACCTGAGTGTTTCATTATTGAAGACACATTAAGAGAGCTAATGGATATCCCAATATTTCATGATGACCAGCATGGAACTGCTATAATATCTACAGCTGCCCTTCTAAATGCATTGGATCTTAGTGGGAAAAAAATAAGTGATGCAAAAATTGTTGTTAACGGTGCAGGTGCAGCTGGCATAGCATGTTTAGAGCTTCTCAAAGCAATGGGAATGCCTAACAATAATGCAATACTTTGCGATACAAAGGGCGTTATTCACTCTGAAAGAAAAGAAAACATGAACCAGTGGAAATCTGCTCATGCAATAAAAACTGATTGTAGGACATTAGAGGATGCGCTGGTTGGTGCAGATATTTTTTTTGGTTTATCAGTTGGGAATATAATCAGTCAAAAAATGGCCTTATCAATGGCTGATAACCCGATTATTTTTGCTATGGCAAACCCTGAACCTGAAATTACTCCCGAAGATGTAAAAGAATGTAGATCTGATGCAATAATTGCAACAGGAAGATCCGACTATCCTAATCAGGTAAATAATGTTTTAGGATTTCCATACATATTTAGAGGGGCGTTAGATGTTAGAGCTACAACAATTAATTTAGAAATGAAGATAGCTGCTGCAAAAGCAATAGCTGACTTAGCAAAAGAGGATGTACCTGACGAAGTTGCAAACGCTTATCCTGGGAAGCGCCCACAGTATGGTCCTGATTATATTATACCTTCTCCGTTTGATCCTCGACTTATTAGCAAAGTTCCACCTGCAGTTGCCAAAGCTGCTATGGATACTGGAGTTGCGCGCAAAGCAATTGTGGATATGGACAGGTATTCTAATGAGTTATCAGCGAGACTTAATCCCTCAGCTGGATTGTTACAAAAAATATTTCAAGAAGTAAAAGAAAACCCAAAACGCGTTATCTTCACTGAAGGCGAGGAAGAGGACATGATTCGAGCGGCTGTAATATTCCTTAATAATGGAATGGGAACACCAATACTAATTGGTAGAGATGAAATAATTAAAAATAAAATGAAAGAAATGGGACTTGATTTCTTTGATAAGATAGAAATTCATAGTACTAGAAATAAAGCAGAGCACGATAGGTACGCTGAACATATTTATAACAGGCTTCAAAGAAAGGGTTTTTTAAGAAAAGATTGCCTTAATCTTCTTACCAAAGAAAGAAATGTATTTGCTGCCTGTATGGTATCACTTAATGAAGCTGATGCGATGGTTTGTGGTCTAACAAGAAGTTTTGCTGCTTCTCTAGAAAGCATAGAATATGTATTAGATCCTATTCCTAATAAAACAATTTTGGGAATGACTGTTATGTTGTGCAACGGAAGAACAATATTTGTTGCAGATTCAAATGTTCATGATATGCCCAACGCTGCACAGCTTGCAAATATAACGCAGGAAAGTGCGGAAGTTGTAAAAGAAATATTTGGAATTGAACCGAGAGCGGCTTTAGTTTCTTATTCAAATTTTGGTACACCGTATACTGAGCGCTCAGTTTATATGAGGGATGCCATCAAAATACTTGATGAAAGAAAACTTGATTTTGAATATGACGGTGAAATGGGAGCAAATACTGCTTTGAATGAAAATTTGATGAACTTGTATCCATTTTGTAAACTTTCTGGTCCTGCTAATCTTTTGATTATGCCAGCAATTCACAGCGCTAGTATTTCTACTAAAATGTTACAAGAATTAGGTGGAGGAAATCTGGTTGGTCCCTATCTTGTGGGGTTTAAAGAGAGTATTCAAATAGCTCCTTTAGGTGCGAATGTTTCTGATATTGTTAATCTCGCTGCACTTGCAGCTTTTAAGAATTAGTCTTTTAAGAAATTTGAAATTTCATTAATTGCTTTTTTTGACTCTGGTAAAAATCCAAAGATTTGCCAAACATGAGGTAAATTTTTATAAATACTCAACTTCACTCCATTATTGTTATTCTTAAGATTGTTTGAGATTGTGATTGAGTCACTGAATAATATTTCAATATTACTTACCTGGATAAGTGTTTGAGGAAAATTTTTAAAATTTGCAAATATAGGTGATATCATTGGATTCCTACAGTCCTGGTTTGGAGCATACCACTCTTCAACAGTTTTTTTCATTGATTTAGCAGTATTAAGCCAATCATCGTAAGACAAATAAGGATCCGACAATGAATTCTCTCTAATACTACTACCTTCTCCCGTTAAGTCAGCCCACGGGGAAAGCAGAAAAACTTTTGATGGCAAGGGTTCATTAATTTCTTGAAGTTTTAATATAGTTACAATTGATAAATTGCCCCCCGCAGAGTCACCTCCTATGAATATATTTTTACTCTTATAGCCCATTCTTAATAAACTTTTATAACTTTCAACGGCATCATTAAGTGCAGCTGGAAAAGGGTTCTCAGGGGCAAGAGAATAATCAATTGCATAAACTTTCAAATTAGATTTTTCAGCTATACTTGATAAAAGATTTTGATGGGTTTCAGGAGAGCCAGCAATATATCCACCTCCGTGGAAGTAAAGTATACACTTGTCTTTACTCAATTCTTCATGATCAAAAGAAAGTGTTCTAATATTTTCTAAATAAATCTCATTTGTTTGAATTTTTGAAATTTTTTTATTAAATATAAATTTTTGCAAACTAGTATTTACAATTGAACTACTTGTATCCTCATAGCCCTTTTGATTCATCATTTTTCTTGCTTCTAGATAAGAGCGATCTTCAACTGGAGGTTGAACTTTCTTTACATATTTTTTTAATGCATAATTTAATATTCTTGCCCTGATACTCATACAATATTCAAATAATAACTATTCATCTAATTTATCAAAGATTATTTTTGCGACATCAATCTTATGAAGTTTTTTAATTTCTTGAATACAAGTTGGTGAAGTAACATTTATTTCTGTAAGATAATTTCCTATTACATCAATGCCAGCGAAGAACAGCTTTTCGTTTATTAAAGTTTCTTTGATAATACTGCATATTTTTCTGTCATTTTTTGAGAGTTTTACTGCCTTAGTATTTCCCCCAACGTGAATGTTTGATCTGAACTCATTTGTTTTAGGAATTCTTTTTAATGCTGCAACAGGCTCACCGTTAATAAGTATTATTCTTTTATCACCCTTTATTATTTCTGGCAGAAACTTTTGTACTATGAAAGGAACACTATCTTCATCTATAAACTTCTCGATGATTTGATTATAATTTTTATCCTTCTTATCTAATAAAAAAATGCCCTGTCCTCCATTGCCGTAAAGAGGCTTGATAACAGATCTCTTACAGCTGCTCATAAAAAGATCTATTTCTTTTCTAGATCTAGTTATTAACGTTGGAGGAATGATATCTTTAAATTTCAACATTAGTATTTTTTCTGGAGCATTTCGTATGCCTGCTGGACTATTAATTACTTTTGTTTTTGGATTCAATTGCTCCAGTAAATGCATTGATGATATGTATTCCATATTATAAGGCGGGTCTTGACGTATAAAAATACAATTTAACGAATTTAAATTTAATATTTTTTCGCTACTTATAATATAACTGTTCAATTTGTTATTCTTGAATTTAATTTCTTTTACTAAGGCATATACAGTATTTTTTTTGAATGTGAGAGAACTTGGAGAGAAAATAAAATTTCTATTTTTTCTTTTTTGTGACTCCAATATCATTGGCAAAGTACTGTCAGTATCATGATT
>ERZ802830.396-NODE-396-length-43772-cov-11.8069_pt1 | contig 43772 bp, 42 predicted proteins | sample MGYA00345654_ERZ802830 | MGnify/ENA primary metagenome ERZ802830 (study PRJEB30503, sample SAMEA104212375) | marine metagenome | biome: Westerlies Biome; feature: [SRF] surface water layer (ENVO:00010504) within the epipelagic zone...; material: water...
TAACCTTATTTATTTGTGTTATAACCATAATGATAAGTATAGCGCCAAAATTGTCTTTTTACTCGCTAATTCCTCTTCCATTGTTATCGATTATAATTTATAAGTTAAGTAAAGTAATTAATGCAAGAAGTACTGTAGTACAGGAAATACTAGCAAATTTATCTTCTTTTACCCAGGAGAGTTTCAGCGGCGTTTCAGTAATAAAATCATATACTTTGGAAACTTTTATGAATAAGGATTTTAAGAATTTAGCATTAAAAGCTAAATCGATAAATATGAATTTAGTAAAAGTTCAAGCATGGTTTTTCCCTCTAATGATTCTATTAATTGGATTGAGTAATTTGATTGTAATATTTGTAGGTGGAAAGCAATATATTAACGGTGAAATAGAAATAGGTGTTTTAGCTGAATTCATTATATATATAAATATGCTAACATGGCCAGTTGCTGTTGTTGGATGGGTAACTTCTGTTGTGCAACAAGCCGAAGCATCACAAAAAAGAATTAATCAATTTTTGAATGAAAAAATTGAAATAAAAAATGGAAAAGGGGTTGAAAAATTTACTAATGGAGAGGTCATTTTTGAAAATGTTTCACTTATTTATCCAGAAACCAACATCAAGGCTTTGGATAAAATTAGTTTTAAAATTAAAGCGGGTGAAAAATTAGGAATTATTGGTAAGGTTGGTTCCGGAAAAACTACTTTACTTAATTTGGTTAATCGACTCTATGATGTTGATGAGGGTAAAATTATTATTTGTGGTAATAATATAAAAGATTTCAAGCTTAATAAATTGCGTAATTTAATTGGAAATGTTCCCCAAAACTCTTTTTTGTTTTCTGAATCTATTGAAGATAATATTAGTTTTGGCAAAATTGATGCAACTTTAAACGAAATAAAAGAAGCTTGCAAAGATGCAGCAATACATAATAGTATTATTGGATTTAAAAATGGATACAAGACCCTTCTTGGAGAGAGAGGCCTTACTCTTTCCGGCGGACAAATTCAACGTATTTCTATAGCTCGGGCTTTAATAAAAAATCCTCAAATTCTCTTATTTGATGATTGCCTCTCTTCAGTAGATACAAATACTGAAAAAAAAATATTATTAAATCTAAAACGAACTTGTCAAAATAAAACTAAGATTGTGGTTAGTAACCGAATTTCTTCTGTAAGAGATGCAGACAAAATTATTGTATTAGAAGATGGTAAAATAGTTGAATTAGGAGATCATAAAACCTTAATAAAAAATAAAAACTATTATTATGAACTTTTTAATAGACAAGAGTATGAAAAAGAACTTTAATTTGTTTTGTTCTGGATTTTTTTAGATTTTTGTTTAAGATATTAATAATTTGTAAAAAAATTTCAATGTACAATAATGAAAGAGATCATGACGAAATTTTCTCAAAAGTCCTAAGAGCTGGAAGAAGAACTTATTTTTTTGATGTTAGAGAAACTAAAGCAAGTGATTATTATCTGACAATTACAGAAAGTAAAAAATTTACAAATGATGACGGCACTTTTTACTACAAAAAGCACAAAATATATCTCTACAAAGAGGATTTTTCAGAATTCAAAGGTATTTTAGGAGACATGATAGATTTTATAATTACTGAAAGAGGAGAAGAGGTTATTAGCGAAAGACATCAAAAGGATTACGATCCAAAAAGCAACCTCAGCTCGGCTCAGACATCCAATAGTGAGTTCTCCAATTTAAATTTCGAGGATATATAATTTTAATCCTTTTAAACTACTCTAGATTATAAGTTAATTTAAAAAACTATTTAATGGCCGGAACATCCTCTTATATGCTTCCATTAGGAACTGAAGCACCATATTTCTCATTACCTAACACTATTAATGGAAAGGAGGTTTCACTGAGTCAAATAAGAGGCTCTAAAGGGACTTTAATCATTTTTATGTGTAACCATTGTCCATATGTACTTCATCTACTGGATAAAATTATTGAAATTTCCTCTGAAATAATAGAGTCAGGAATTAATACAGTTGCTATATCCAGTAATGATGTTGAAAACTATCCTGACGACAGTCCTGAACTGATGAAAAAATTGGCTGAAGATAGAGCTTTTAGTTTTCCATATTTATATGATAAAAGTCAATCAGTAGCCCTTTCATATCAAGCAGCATGTACTCCGGATTTCTATCTTTTTGACTCGGAATTAAAGCTTGTGTATAGAGGGAGGTTTGATGATGCTCGACCAAAAAATGAATTACCAGTTACCGGAAGGGATTTATTAGATGCGGCACAAAAATTAGCTCATGGGGTTCCTCAAATTGAGAATCAAACACCTAGTCTAGGTTGTAATATCAAATGGAAGAAAGGTAATGAGCCTGAGGGATTTTTTAGCTAAAGTCAACCAATTCAACTTCAAAAATTAAAGTAGCGTTTGGTGGAATTACTCCACCTGCTCCGCTAGATCCATATGCTAAATCGCTAGGGATTACAAATTTTGCTGATGCCCCCTTATTTAGTAATGCAATTCCCTCGTCCCAACCAGGAATAACCTGCCCTTGGCCTAAGGTAAAGCTAAAGGGCTCATCGCGTTCATAGGATGAGTCAAAAACAGTGCCATCAATAAGCATTCCACGATAATGAACAAAAACGGTACTTCCAACTGATGAATTTTTTCCTTCTCCTAATCTATTAATTTTATAATGAAGTCCCGATGCTGTTTTTTCCATACCAGCAACAGAATTTTTAATTTCTTTGGCTTCTTTTTCTTTAGCAACTTTAATTAGGTCTTCTTTCTCATTAATAAAAGTTGAGAATTTTTCCATGGCGTCCCATTTTTGAGCCTCATCCCCAATTCGTTCAATGGTTATTTTTTGGATTATGTCATTTTGTGCAGTGGTATCAACGACTTCTTGACCTTCGGTGACATGACCAAAAACGGTATGTTTTCCATCTAACCAAGGTGTTTCAATGTGAGTTATAAAAAACTGACTACCATTAGTAGCTGGTCCAGAATTTGCCATTGATAGTACTCCCGGGCGGTCGTGTTTTAAATCGGGATGGAACTCATCATCAAAATTATATCCAGGTCCACCCACTCCGGTACCTTGTGGGCAACCACCTTGAATCATAAAATCTGGAATAACACGGTGAAACTTTAACCCATCGAAATAAGGAGTTCCGAATTCGATGACATCATTTTTTATGGCGCCTTCTGCGAGGCCAACAAAATTTCCAACTGTTCCTGGTGTTTGGTCATGAAATAACTTGATTTTAATAGTGCCTTTATTAGTAGTAAAAACAGCGTATATTCCTTCTTGCATTTTTGAATGATTTAAAAACGGGTGTGAAGATAATAATTGTTAATCAATCAAAGCCAATTTACTTTAATTACCAACCTCACTGATAAATTTTAAACGAAATAATCTTAAATCATCTTCCTCATATTCATTGTTAAACTCGTTATAGGCAATGGAAATGTCATCAGTATCAGCTTCCATAAAATAATTCATTAATTCATCAATTTGATCTTCGTCAAAAATTTCTCTAATCCAATAATCAATATTGAGTTTTGTCCCTGAAAAAACAATTGTTTCCATTTCAGTTATTAGAGTTGACATTTCCATAGCTTTAGCAGATGCAATATCTTCTAGAGAGAGCTTACGGTCAACACTTTGTATTAAATATAATTTTAACGCCGAATTTGAACCAGTACTTTTTATAATTAAATCATCTGGTCGTGTTATATCGTTTTCCTCAACATAATTATTGATTAAATCAATAAACGTGTTCCCATATCTTCTTGCCTTACCTTCTCCAACGCCATTAATATTTGACATTTCCTGAATATTGATCGGATACTTTAATGCCATATCTTCTAGGGAGTACTCCTGAAAAACGGCAAAAGGAGGAACATCTGATTCTTGAGCAACCTTTTTTCTTAAAGCCATTAAAAAGTTCATTAATACTTTGTCAGAAGTTCCCTGAGCTTTACTTGAAATAGGATTTGGGTTTAGATCTTCATGGTTATGATCTTCTGTCATCATAAATGAAGTACCATTTTTTTCAAATTCCAATGCCTTACTTGTCAATTTTATTACACCATAAGTTTCGATTTCCTTTTCAAAAAATCCAAATACTAAAGCCTGACGAAGTAAAGCCATCCAAAATTTATTAGACTTATCCTTACCTAAACCAAAAAAAGACTTCTCATGAGTTTTATGAGATAAAATAAGTGCATTTTTTTCCCCAACTAGAGTTCTTACAATTTCTTTTGATTTATATTTTTCTTTTGTTTCGGAAATAATTTTAATTAAACTTTTGAGCTGACCACCAACCTCTTTTTTATTTTTAGGGAATCGCATGTTATCATCCATTTTGGCCTCATCATCATTTTTTGCAGAATATTTCTCACCAAAATAGTGTAAAATAAATTTTCTTCTTGAGATTGAAGTTTCTGCGTAAGCTACCATATCATTTAAAAGAGCAAAAGCAACTTCTTGTTCTGCGATAGGCTTACCCGACATAAATTTCTCTAACTTCTCAATGTCCTTGTATGAATAAAAAGCTAAACAATGTCCCTCCCCACCGTCTCTTCCAGCTCTGCCAGTTTCTTGATAATAACTCTCAATACTCTTAGGTATATCATGATGAATGACAAACCTCACATCAGGCTTATCAATCCCCATTCCAAAAGCAATAGTAGCGACAATAACATCGCAGTCCTCATTAAGGAACTTATCTTGATTTATAACCCTTGTTTTTGAATCTAATCCAGCGTGATATGGCAATGCTTTTATACCGTTAACTTGTAATGCCTTGGCCAACTCTTCTACCGTTTTTCTAGCTAAACAATAAACAATACCTGATTTCCCAGAATTACCTTTTATGAATTTTATAATATCAAAATCTACTTGTGAAGTCTTTGTTCGAACTTCATAATAGAGATTTGGTCGATTAAAAGAACTTTTAAAAATATTTGCATCCGTTATCTTGAGGTTTTTAATGATATCATCTTGAACTTTTGGTGTTGCTGTTGCAGTCAAGGCAATGATTGGCGTTTTTTGATTAATTTGATCAATAAATAGTCGCAAATTTCGGTATTCAGGCCTAAAATCATGACCCCACTCTGAAATACAATGAGCCTCATCAATTGCTAAAAAAGAAATTTTAATTTTTTTTAAAAAGTCAATTGTATCTTTTTTAGCCAAAGATTCTGGTGCTATGTATAATATTTTTGTTATTCCAGATACCAAATCAGACTTAACAAGTCGGGTTTCAGTTTTGTTTAAAGAGGAATTCAAAACATGAGCAACGCCATCATTTGTTGATAAACCTCGTATAGCGTCGACCTGGTTTTTCATTAGAGCGATAAGGGGTGAAATAACCAAAGCTGTTCCTTTTAAAATCATCGCAGGTAATTGGTAGCATAAAGATTTACCTCCACCAGTAGGCATTAAAACAAAAGTATTTTTGTTTAAGAGTAGGTTTTCAATTATTGGCTCCTGAAGGTCTTTAAAAGAAGAAAATCCAAAAAAAATTTTAAGAGATGATTTTAAATCAATCGGGTTCTCCAATAGGGAATATTTTAATTCAAAAAAAAACTAAATTTGCACTTTACAATATATGTTTTTTAAAAAAAAAAAACTAATCAAAGAAAAATAAATTGAGTGAACACTCTCGTATTATTAGAATAGCTCGAAAAACAATCAAACTCGAGGCCCAATCATTGAAATCATTAAAAAAATCAATTGGAGAGGATTTTTGCCTAGTTGTAGACTCAATCTGCAATACAAAAGGGAGGGTAATTGTTTGTGGTATTGGTAAAAGCGGATTGATTGGAATGAAGATTGCCGCCACATTAAATTCTACTGGGACATCAGCAATTTTTGTTCATGCAGCAGACGCTTCACATGGCGATATTGGTGTTGTAAAAACGCAAGATATAGTTTTAATTATCTCTAAAAGCGGTGATACTAGAGAAATTAAAGATTTGATTCCATTTATAATAAATAATGGAAATATTTTGATTGGTATGACTTCAAATAGATCTTCAACTCTCGCAAAAAAATCGGACTTTATTCTTTACACACCATTTAAGGAAGAAGCTTGCCCCAATAAACTATCTCCTACTTCAAGTTCAATTACACAATTAGCTATTGGCGACGCACTCGCAATGACCCTAATGGAATTAAATGATTTCAAACCAGAAGATTTTGCAATACTTCATCCATCGGGAAGCTTGGGTAAAAAACTTAATCTTAAGATACGAGATTTATTGAGAGATAATCATAAACCCAAAGTTTCACCTAAAACAAAAATGAAAGATGTTATTATCGAGATTTCAAAAAAAAGATTAGGAGCTACTGTAGTAATTGAACGAAATAGAATATTAGGAATGATTACCGATGGGGATGTAAGAAGAGTATTGGGTAAACATGATAAGATTAGTGAACTTACTGCAGAGCAATTAATGACAATAGATCCTGTATGTGTTCGTGAAAACTTAATGGCTATTGATGGCCTTTATTTTATGCAGAATAAAAAAATAAATCATTTAATCATCACGGATGAAAATGATTCTTACGTTGGTATTACTCACATTCTCGATTTCATAAACGAAGGATTAAATTAATGAAAAATCCAAATGAAATGTCTTTTTTAGACCATCTTGAGGATTTAAGATGGCATTTGATTCGGTCCTGCCTTTCTATTTTAACCCTTGCTTCGATCGCTTTTTTAGCCAAAGACTTAATTTTTGATACCATTATTTTTGGCCCAAAAAAAATAGATTTTCCAACTTATCGTTGGTTTTGCACCCTTTCAGAATCCTTTGGTCAAGGAGATAGTTTTTGTATAACAGAAATGCCTTTTAGGATTCAAAGCCGAACAGTTGCTGGGCAATTTTCGGCCCATTTATGGACATCTATTTTAGCGGGTTTCATTTTGGCTTTCCCATATATTATATTTGAGTTTTGGAAATTTGTAAGCCCAGGCCTTCATGATGGTGAGAGAAAAAATGCAAGAGGATTTATCTCGATTGCTTCATTATTATTTTTCGTTGGTGTATTCTTTGGTTACTATATCGTTACTCCTTTATCAATCAATTTTTTAGGGAACTATACGGTGAGTAGTGAAGTGTTTAATGACTTTGACTTAAGTAGCTATATTGGACTACTTAGAGCTTCAGTTTTAGCAAGTGGTCTTATTTTTGAATTACCAATTATTATTTATTTCTTAACAAAAGTTGGAATTGTTACCCCTAAATTTTTGAGTAAAAATCGAAAGTTTGCACTAATTATTGTTTTAAGTCTGTCGGCAATCATTACGCCACCAGATATAGTTAGTCAGATAATTGTCAGCATCCCATTACTTATATTATATGAAGTAAGTATATTTATATCAAGATTAACTTTTAGAAATTTGGAAAAACAAATGCAAAACCTATCCTAATTAAAATGATTTTAAGCGCCCAAAACATAGAAAAGTCATATAAAGGGAGAAAAGTAGTAAAAGGCATTTCAATTGCCGTTAAACAAGGAGAAATTGTCGGTTTACTTGGTCCAAATGGGGCTGGAAAAACTACATCTTTTTATATGATTGTAGGTCTAATTAAACCTCAAGGTGGAACAATACTTCTTGATAAGCAAGACATTACAACTTTTCCTATGTACATGCGAGCACAAAATGGAATCGGATACCTTGCCCAAGAAGCTTCAGTTTTCAGAAAACTAACTGTTGAACAAAACATCTTAAGTGTTCTCCAGCTATCAAGTTATTCAAAAAAAGTACAAAAAGAAAAAGTAGAGTCCTTAATTGAAGAATTTGGACTTACTCATATTCGAAAAAGTCGTGGTGATTTACTATCTGGTGGGGAGAGAAGAAGAACAGAAATTGCCCGCGCTCTGGCAACTGACCCCAAATTTGTCTTGCTTGACGAACCCTTCGCAGGGGTTGACCCTGTTGCCGTTGAAGATATTCAGCGAATTATCGCACACCTAAAGAAAAAAAATATAGGAATACTTATCACTGACCATAATGTTCAAGAAACACTTGCTATTACTGACAAAACCTATCTAATGTTTGAAGGAAGCATACTAAAAGCAGGAACTCCAAATGAATTGGCAAAAGATGAGATGGTTAGAAAGGTATATTTAGGACAGAATTTTGAATTGAGAAAAAATAAAGTAATTTTTTAATGAGTTTATTAATTATTAATTGAATGATAATCCGAAGTGCTAAACCAGCAGATGCATTCGAACTTTTACTTCTAATGAATGAGGGGTTTGGTTGGGAAAACACAAAACTCTTTGAATCCTCATTTTTTTCAAATACGAATATCACCTGTTTAATTGCGGAAAATGAACAAGGAGAACTAATGGGAACGGCCTCCCTACATTTATTGCAAAAAATCAATCGAAGACTAGGAATTATTGAGGATGTAGTAGTATATAAAAAATATAGGGGAAAAATGATTGGAGTTGAACTAATTAACAAATTAATAGAAATTTCAAAAGATTTAAAATGTTACAAACTTATTCTTAATACCAAAAAAGATTATGTGGCCTATTATGAAAATTTTGGTTTCGTAAAGAAACAATTACAAATGGAATTAAGAAAAGAATAACATGTGTGGAATAGTCGCTTATATTGGTAACAAGGACCCTAAACCTATTTTGATGGAAGGGTTACGTCGTTTGGAATACAGAGGTTATGATAGTGCGGGTATTCTTGTATGTAATAATTCTAAATCTCAGTTATCAAAAATCGCAGGTAAAGTCAATGCTCTTTCAAAGATACTGGAAAACAAAACTGATATTACCCCTCATTTAGGCATTGGTCACACCAGATGGGCTACCCATGGAATACCTAATGAAATAAATGCACACCCTCACTCCTCAAATTCTGGTAAACTGTTCATCGTGCATAACGGAATTATCGAGAACTACGACACCCTTAAAATGGAGCTTATTAGTCGGGGATATTCGTTCTACTCTGATACAGATTCCGAGGTATTGGTTAACTTAATACAAGAAATTCAGATTAAAGAAAATATAAAATTGCCTGATGCTGTACAACTAGCTTTAAATCAGGTAGTTGGAGCTTTTGGTATAGTAGTCTGCGATATTTTTAACCCAGAAGAATTAGTAGTAGCTCGATTAGGAAGTCCACTTGCGATTGGGCTTGGAGAAAATAGTCTTTATGTTGGTTCAGATGCTACCCCTTTCTTAGACCATACACGAAAGGTCGTTTATCTTGAAGATAACGAAATGGCCGTTTTATCAAAAAACGGTGAAATAAATATTAAAAATATTATAAGTGATGAATCAATTCACCCCTATGTAGAAGAACTTCAATGGAGTTTGAATAGTATCCAAAAAGGTGGTTTTGAACATTTTATGCTGAAAGAAATTAACGAACAGCCTAAAGCGATTAGCGATACCTTAAGGGGAAGATTACTTGTAGGTCAAGGAAAGATTCAGATTAATAGTATAAATGAATATAAAGATAAATTCCTAAACGCTAAAAGGGTAATTTTTGTTGCCTGTGGAACTTCCTGGCATGCTAGTTTAGTAGGAGAATATCTTTTTGAATATTTTATTCGAATTCCTGTTGAGGTTGAGTATGCATCAGAGTTTCGATATCGAGACCCTGTAATTCAAAAAGATGATATTGTTATTTGTATATCTCAATCTGGAGAAACTGCTGACACACTTGCTGCACTAAAAATTGCAAAAGAAAAAGGAGCTTTCATTTATGGAATATGTAATGTAGTAGGGTCATCGATATCGAGAGAAACCCACTCTGGAATTTATACCCATGCAGGACCTGAAATTGGAGTAGCATCCACCAAAGCTTTTTCTACTCAAATAACTGTTCTTATTCTAATTGCACTAAAGTTAGCCGAACTTAAAAAAACTATTGATCCTAATCTACTTTTAGATTATCAATTTGAATTATCCCAAATTCCAGAAAAAATAGAGCGACTTACAAAAAGCGCTCCCCTAATAGAAACAATTGCTAAAAACTACTCGGATTCACAAAATTGCATCTATCTTGGTAGAGGATTCAATTTTCCAGTTGCACTTGAAGGGGCACTAAAGCTTAAGGAAATTTCTTATATCCATGCAGAAGGATACCCCGCTGCTGAAATGAAACACGGCCCTATCGCATTAATTGACAAAAATATGCCTGTAGTTGTAATTGCTACGAAAAAAACAAACTATCAAAAGGTGGTTAGTAATATCCAAGAAATAAAGTCAAGGGAGGCAAATATTATTGCAATAGTTTCTGAGGGAGATGAGACCGTTGCAAAGTTGGCAAATCATGTAATTGAAATACCAAATGTTTCTGAATGCTTTACTCCAATACTTGCAACTATTCCCCTCCAACTTTTATCTTATTACATTGCGATAATTAGAGGCTGCAATGTTGACCAACCAAGAAATCTCGCTAAGTCTGTAACAGTTGAGTAATTTTTTAAAACTAAAATAATCTATTGAAGCAAACTGCAACCATTATTGTCATTTTGGTTTCTCCCTTTTTTAATAGAGACAGAGATCGTTCATATTCAAAAATATAAGGGTTTAGAAACTAGTTTCCCCACAGGGCAAAGGCTTTTTTTCTTTGAGCATAACACATATAGGAGCGCTCACCTAACCGAATTCGATGCCGCTGTTCAAAAATAAATATTAACTAATTTTAGATTCATTACCAATTTTAAGTATGCTAATTTTCAAAAGATTAAGAACCAGATAGAATAAAATAGCAAAGCTTATTCCTCCCAAACCAAAAAAACCAATGAATATTGGAGTTACTATAATGATTAATGTCCGTGAAATTAAATCAACAGTTCCAGTAGAAAATGATTTAAAGGAAAAAAGAATCAGATTGGTATTCATTAAAATGACAAAAAGAAATGCCATTAAAATCAATCCAGGATTTGATATTACTATTGGCTTTAAAAAGGTAAAGTAAGGATGTTGAACAATCAAAGGAATAGATCCGAAAAACATCGCCATTGCTGGGGTTGGTAATCCTGTAAAGTGATTTTTTCTTGACCCATTAATATTAAATCGGGCTAACCTGAATGCAGAACCAAGGGGTAAGATAAAACCAATGAATACCCATGGTATGAACTCAACTACAGAATTAATAGGCCACCCAACAACTAACTCCAATGGATGGTTTCCAGCCAATACGAATAATTGCGCCAAAATTATTCCAGGGGCCAGGCCAGACGTAACCATATCAGCCATTGAGTCCAACTGAACTCCTAATTCACTTTCGACTCCTAACAACCTAGCTAAAAGACCATCCCACATATCAAAAAACACACCTGCCAGAATGAATACAAAAGCTGTTTCAAACTGAAAGATATAAGCAAAATATATTGAAAAACAGCCCGACAATAAATTTAACGAAGTAAAAAAATGTGGAACTGATTGTTTAATCATTAATTTTGTAATAAAGTGTTTGGTAAAATACTCTGGCAAATTAAGGTTTGAAATTTTAAGAAAAAAATCTTCTAATACAAATTATATGTTTTTTTCAAAAAAAACAACAATTCTCGCCCTTCTATCTGGGTGCTTATTGACCCTTTCATGGCCAGTAAGTGGCTTCTCATTCCTTATATTTTTTGGACTAATTCCGCTTTTATTATTAGAACATATAATTTCTAATGACCAAAAGAAAAGAAAAAAAATAAGACTTTTTGGAAATGCTTTTCTTTGCTTTTTCACTTGGAATCTGGGAACAACTTGGTGGATTATTAATTCGTCTGTTTTCGGAATGTTTTTTGCAGTGATTTGTAATACCCTCTTCTACACTATTTTAATATTACTTTTCAATTGGTCAAAAAGAAGATTACCACTCAGAACAGCATATATTTTCCTAGTCACCCTTTGGATTTCTTTCGAAAAGTTTCATTTACAGTGGGATTTTTCTTGGCCATGGCTAAATTTAGGTAATGTTTTTTCTGAGGATATTCAATGGATTCAATGGTATGAATATACTGGTATATTTGGTGGATCCCTTTGGATATTGATCATTAATATTGGTGTTTTCGAAGTTTTGAAAAATTACCCTCCCAATTTTAAAAACTCCACATGGATTGTAAAGCTTAGTCCTTGGTTAATAGCTATTGCCTTGCCAATTGTAATTTCTTTGATAATTTATCCGTCAGAAAAAAATACTGAGGCAAGAACCGAGGTATTACTTCTTCAACCCAATATTGACCCATACGAAGAAAAATATGAAAGGGACAATCGTTATTTTTTTAATCTAATGATTGAAATGGTTTCTAAACAGATTACAAAAAAAACCAGGTATATTTTTACGCCAGAAACATACTTTGCCTCAGGATTAGGTGAACCCCTAAATGATTTTGATAATAGTCAACTTTATCGTGGTCTAGATTCACTCCTTCAACGTAATCCCAATATACAATTGGTCAGTGGAATCCAATCCTTTAACATTTATCAGTCTGAAAAAAAGCCAAGCACAACAGCTAATGAAATGAAAAAAGGATTTTGGGTAGATTTTTATAATTCAGCATTAAAAATGCAAAGCAATTCCAAGCATGAATTCTATCACAAATCAAAACTAGTCGTGGGTGTTGAAAACATGCCCTATAAAAATTTCTTTAAACCTATTTTAGGTGAATTCCTTCTTGATCTTGGGGGAACAATATCAAGCAGAGTAACTCAAAAGGAAAGATCTGTTTTTAAACATAATACTGAAGATTTAAAAGTAGGTCCAATTATATGTTATGAATCAATTTATGGATCATTTGTCACAGAGTACATTAGGAAAGGTGCAGACTTTCTTGCGATAATTACTAATGATGCATGGTGGGGAAATACTGCTGGACATAGGCAATTGTTGAGTTACTCTAGAATAAGGGCAATTGAAAACAGAAGGAGTATTGTTAGAAGTGCAAATACTGGGATTTCCGCAATTATTAATATAAAAGGAGAACTGATCAATCAATTACCTTTTAATCAAAAGGGTTTAATACGTGGATATTTTTCACCAGCTAAAGAAATTACTTTTTATACCCAATATGGAGATTATATAGCCAGATGGTCCAATCTAATAATGATTCTTTTTTTTCTCATTGCATTGAGTGGCAGGATTAAGCCAAATAATCTTAAAAATTAATTTTATTTTTTTCTAAATTTACACCTCCAAGGGAAATTCCAGAATATATTATTAATTTATTTATCATTTAATTCAAATCCATTTGAATTCACTTATAACATTGATATAATTGAAATTAAGTGGATTTCTAAAAAAAAAAGGAGTCCTTTGTTGTCTAATTCCCTTAAAAATTTATTTTTGCACAAATTTCTATACCTATGTATTGGACATTAGAACTTGCATCATATTTAAGCGACGCCCCTTGGCCCGCCACTAAAGACGAGTTAATAGATTTCTCTATTAGAACTGGAGCCCCTCTAGAGGTTGTCGAAAACCTCCAATCTATGGAGGATGAAGAAGATATTTACGAATCAATTGAGGAAATTTGGCCAGATTTTCCAACTGAGGAAGATTATCTTTGGAATGAGGATGAATATTAATTTTTAAATCTAAGGATGAAAGTATCTTTAGAGGCTCTTTTTTTATTTATTTTTATTAAGATTTAAATCAACCTAATGGGTCTATTAAATTCAGTTTTAAAAGTTTTTGTAGGGGATAAAACCAAAAAAGACCTTGCTGGTATTTTACCCCTTGTAAGCAAAATCAATGAACACTTTGATTCCTACAGAATCTTGACTAATGACCAATTAAGAAATAAAACACTAAGTTTTAAAGATTTACTCAAAAAAAACCTCAGAGAAATTGAAGATCAAATCAATAAGTTAAAAATAGAAATCAACCAAACAGAGGATATTGATCAAAAAGAAAACTTTTACCAGCAGGTGGATGATTTGACAATAAAAATCAAAGAAATTACTGCTGATACATTAGAAAAAATATTACCGGAGGCCTTCGCAGTAGTTAAAGAAACTGCCAGAAGATTTGTAGAAAATAATTCTATTGAGGTTACTGCCAGTGAATTTGACAGGATGCTTTCTCAAAACAAGTCTTATATTAATCTAAACGGAGACATAGCTAAATGGTCAAATTCGTGGGATGCGGCTGGAAAGCCGATTTTATGGGACATGATTCATTATGATGTACAACTTATTGGTGGTATAGTTATGCACCAAGGAAAAATTTCTGAGATGCAAACTGGAGAAGGTAAAACCTTAGTTGCTACATTGCCAATTTACCTTAATGCACTTACAGGAAGAGGTGTTCACCTTGTAACGGTAAATGATTATTTAGCTAAAAGGGACAGTTCATGGATGGGACCGTTATTTGAATTTCACGGACTTAGTGTCGACTGTATTGATTATTACAGGCCAAACAGTCTAGAGCGAAAAAAAGCTTATCAGGCTGATATAACTTATGGAACAAACAATGAATTCGGATTTGATTACCTTAGAGACAATATGGCTCACACCCCAGATGATTTAGTGCAGCCCAAACACCACTTTGCCATTGTTGACGAGGTAGATTCTGTTCTGGTTGATGACGCAAGGACCCCATTGATTATATCCGGACCTACACCAGATGGCGACAGACATGAGTTTGACCTTCTAAAACCCAAGGTGTCCTCATTGGTAGCCAACCAGCGAAACTACTTAACAAGTATTTTAGCAGAGGCGAAGAAAAAAATTAGCGCAGGAGATACGAAAGAAGGAGGTGTTCTCCTTTTAAGAGTCTATAGAGGCCTGCCCAAAAATAAAATTTTAATAAAGTTTTTGAGTCAGGAGGGCATTCGCCAACTCCTTCAAAAGACCGAAAACTTTTATATGCAAGACAACAACAGAGAAATGCATAAAATCGATTCAGAACTGCTCTTCACAATCGATGAAAAAAACAACCAAATAGAATTAACAGACAAGGGAATAGAAACTCTATCATCGGATGCAGAAGATAAAAACTTTTTCGTTTTACCCGATATAGGGGGAGAAATTGCCAAAATAGAAGCCAAAGAACTCAACCCAAAAGACGAAACCGAATTGAAAGAACAATTATTCAATGACTTCAGTATAAAAGGAGAGCGGATTCATGCAATGAATCAGTTACTTAAGGCTTTTACTCTATTCGAAAAAGATACTGAATATGTCGTCATGGAGAATAAGGTTATGATTGTCGATGAGCAAACCGGCCGAATAATGGATGGAAGACGTTATTCGGATGGACTCCATCAAGCAATTGAAGCGAAAGAGAATGTTAAAGTTGAAGCGGCAACTCAAACATTTGCTACTATTACTCTTCAAAATTATTTCAGAATGTATGAAAAACTTTCAGGTATGACAGGAACTGCAATAACTGAAGCGGGTGAGTTATGGGAAATTTATAAACTAGATGTAATTGAAATTCCTACTAATCGACCAATTGAAAGAAAAGACAGGGAAGATTTAATTTACAAAACTAAAAGGGAAAAATACAACGCCGTAATCGAAGAAGTAACTTCACTTTCAAAGGCCGGAAGACCTATCTTAATTGGTACAACCTCAGTTGAAATCTCTGAGCTTTTGAGTAAAATGCTTCAGATTAGAAAAGTTCATCATAATGTACTTAATGCAAAACTACACAAGAAAGAGGCAGATATAGTTGCTGAAGCTGGAAAACCGGGTGTGGTTACCATTGCTACCAATATGGCTGGTCGAGGAACAGATATTAAACTTTCCGATGAGGTTAAAAAGGCAGGTGGATTAGCTATTGTTGGAACAGAAAGACATGACTCACGTCGCGTCGACCGTCAACTTAGAGGTCGATCAGGACGACAGGGTGATCCGGGAAGCTCGCAATTCTATGTTTCTTTGGAGGATAATTTAATGCGTCTATTTGGGTCAGAACGCGTCGCAAAAGTTATGGATAGGATGGGTCTTGAGGAAGGTGAAGTGATTCAGCATTCTATGATGACAAAATCTATTGAACGTGCTCAGAAAAAAGTTGAAGAAAATAATTTCGGTATACGAAAAAGATTATTAGAGTATGACGATGTTATGAATGCCCAGCGTGAAGTAATTTATAAAAGAAGAAAACATGCGCTGAGTGGAACTAGACTAAAACTAGATATCGCTAATATCCTTTATGATACTTGTGAAGAAATCGTATTAACTAATAAGACCTCAAGTGATTACAAAAACTTCGAATTCGAAATCATTAGTAATTTTTCCGTTTCATCACCTTTCGATGCAGAAGAGTTCAAGGAAGCCCCCGAGAATGAAATTATTAACAAACTATTTGACCTTCTTAATCAACATTACATCGAAAAAATTACTTCAAATGCAGCTTTAGCTTTTCCGGTAATTAAAAATGTTTATGAAAGACCTGGTAACTCATATGAAAGGATTGTGGTTCCTTTTACAGATGGCATCAAAACATTAAATGTTGTTACTAATCTCAAAAAAGCTTACGAAAGTGAAGGGAAATACTTGATTGAAGATTTCGAGAGAAATATTACTTTGGCATTGATAGATGAGGCTTGGAAGACTCACCTGAGAAAAATGGATGAGCTTAAACAATCCGTTCAGCTGGCGGTTCATGAACAAAAAGATCCTTTACTGATTTATAAATTTGAAGCATTTGAGCTTTTTAAATCTATGATTAACAGTTTGAATAAAGAAGTACTTTCATTTTTATTTAAGGGTGGGTTACCGCAACAAAGTGAATCTCAAATCCAGGAAGCTAAAAAAAATGCCACTCCTAAGGGTTATAAAACCACCAAAGATGAAGTATACAACACGGACGAACTCGCTCAGAGAAATAGAAGTGTTGGAGCAACTGCAGGTGGATCTCAACCTGCTACTGTAGAAACCATCGTAAGAGAGATGCCAAAGATTGGCAGAAACGAGAAAGTGGTCATTAAAAATGTTAGTACTGGAGAAACTAGAACTGTCAAATTCAAACAGGCTGAGCCATTAATCAAAAAAGGTGAATGGGTTATGAGCAATTAAATTTATAAATTAGATAAATTTTAAATTACTTGATGGAAGTTTATGCTAATGTACTATTATGGGTTGTCCCAATCTTCATCCTATTAATTCTTATCGAAATTATCTACGGTCAAATTAAGAAAAAACAGACACACAGTTTCATGGACACCCTTTCCAGCTTAAGCTCTGGTATGACTAATATATTAAAAGATACTTTGGGATTAGTAGTTGTCATTATCTCCTACCCATACTTACTTGGTAAACTATCAATTTTCAATATAGAAAACACCTTTATAGTTTATATCGCAGCATTTATATGTGTAGATTTTTCAGGCTACTGGTCACATCGCTTGAATCACAAAATTAATCTTTTTTGGAATCAACATATTATTCACCATAGTAGCGAGGAGTTTAACTTGGCTTGTGCCCTGCGACAAAGTTTTTCAGATCTATTAGGCTATACTGCATTATTTTTAATTCCTGCCGCAGTCCTAGGTGTACCAACAGATGTAATTACCCTTTTGGCTCCACTACATTTATTTGGACAATTTTGGTATCATACACAACATATAGGCAAATTAGGAATCCTTGAATATTTTTTAGTTACTCCATCCCAACATCGCGTTCATCATGCCATAAATCCAATTTATATCGATAAAAATCTCGCTCCTATTTTTTGTGTATGGGATCGATGCTTTGGAACATTTCAGGAGGAGCTAGAGGATGAACCCCCAGTATACGGTGTACTTAAACCAGTAAGAACGTGGAACCCATTACTTATCAATTTCCAGCACCTTTGGGGTTTAATTTTTGACGCTTGGCATACTCGTTCCATAAGAGAAAAATTGACCCTATGGTGGCAGCCTACAGGTTATCGCCCTGAAGATGTGAAAAAAAGATTTCCTCGAAATATTATTACCTCAATAAATGAAGTGGAGAAGTATAATCCAGAATCAGGAAACTCAATTAAAGGATGGGCTATGTTTCAATGGCTAGGGACTACCTTTATGCTGTTACTTTTTTTAGCAAACTATCCCTCTTTTGGAAGTTTACAAGCTTTACTTTTTGGTGGAGTTATAATGCTAAGCATATTTGGTTATACATCTGTCATGGATCAACAAAGTTGGGCCTTTAACTTTGAATTGGTTCGAAATCTTATAGGTCTATTATTTTTTATCATTCCTTCACAAAATGTGTTTTATTTAAGCACAATGCCTTGGTTATTTTATTTTGGATTAGCCTATTTTAGTTTAAGTCTTTTGAGTTGTTCTATTATCGACAAGAGATTGAAAATTAAATTAGTTAATGAGGGTTAAAAAAAAGGTGCTCTTGTTAGGTCCCGCTTACCCATATCGCGGTGGTATTGCAGACACTCAGAATTATTTAGCTCAAAACCTATCAAGACTTGGACATGAAGTTTTGGTCTATACTTTCAAATATCAGTACCCTAAATTACTTTTCCCAGGTAAAACCCAATACAGCTCTGTTCCAATGCCAAAAGGAATTGATATTAAAAGAAAAATTCATAGCATTAACCCTATTAATTGGATTAAGATCTCAAATGAAATCAATCATTATGATCCCGACATAGTTTTATTTCGTTATTGGACTCCGTTTCTTGCCCCGTGTTGGATATGTATAGCAAAAAGACTTTCTTCAAAAATAAAAAAGATAGCCCTAGTTGATAACTGGATTCCTCATGATAAAAAGCCATGGGATAAGACTATGAATCATTTATTCGGAAAAACAATGGATGCTTTTGTCACCCTCTCCAATGCGGTTGCTAAGGAAATCATGGAAGACAATTCCAAAACTCCAATTTGGTCTGGCTTTCACCCCATTGCTGATGACCTCCCAAAAATTATATCAAAAGCAGATGCTAGAAAAAAATTAGGTTGGTCAAAGGAGAAAAATATTGTTTTGTTTTTTGGTCTAATTAGAAAATACAAGGGTTTGGATTTATTGATTGAGGCTTTTTCAAAATCACCATTAAAATCATCCAAAACCCTACTAGCAATTGTTGGAGAGCCTTATGAAAAAAAAGAAAAATATGTCAGTTTAATTCATCAACTAAAATTAGAGGATCGTATTATCTGTGATTTTAATTATGCAGATAGGGAGCTTACAAGAGACGTGATTTGCGCAGCTGATGTAGTCGCTCAGACTTACAGAAGCGCGACTCAAAGCGGCGTAACTCCTCTAGCCTATTATTACCAAACTCCAATTCTAGTTTCTAACCTACCGGGATTAAAAGCACCTATTGAAAAAGATGGAACAGGTGTTGTAACAGAAAAAGCTCCAGAAAAAATAGCTAATAATTTATATGAAATCCTTCAAAATAATAACCTCTTGTTCTATCAAAAAAATTTAAGCCAAACTTTTAAAAATTATAATTGGCAACACTTTTGTAAATCAATGCTTAGCTTTATTAATAGCTTACATGAAAGCTAGTGAAACTAAATTTGTAATTTTAAAAAAAATAATCATGAAAAACCTTTTAATTTCTCTTTATATTTTTTTGATGTTCTCTTGTAATAATGAGGAAAAAAAAGAAACTGAAAGGCCTCCAAATGTTGTGATTGTATTTACTGATGATCAAGGTTATCAAGATTTAAGCTGTTTCGGTTCTCCAAATATCCACACGCCCAATTTGGATCAAATGGCAAAAGAAGGAATTCGCCTTACTAGTTATTACTCTGCTCAAGCAGTTTGTTCTGCTTCAAGGGCAGGGCTTTTAACAGGGTGTTATCCAAATAGGATTGGAATATCTGGTGCTTTATCCCCAAGGTCAAATCACGGTATTAACTCAGGGGAAACTACCATAGCTGAAATGCTTAAGGCAATTGGATATAGTACTGGGATCTTTGGAAAATGGCATTTAGGTCATCACAGAAAATTTTTACCTAATAATCATGGTTTTGACGAATTTATGGGTATCCCATACTCTAATGACATGTGGCCTGTGGATTATGACGGTAATCAAGTCCCATCGGATCATAAACTAGCTAAAAGATACCCTCAATTACCTTTTTTAAAAAATTTTGAGGTAATTAAAGAAATTCGAACCCTAGAGGACCAAGCTCAATTAACAACAGAAATAACTGAGGCCGCAGTTGATTTTATAGATAGAAATAAAGAAAATCCTTTTTTCTTATACGTTCCACACCCTATGCCTCATACGCCTATTGCAGCTTCAGAAAAGTTTAAAGGGAAAAGTGAACAGGGATTATATGGAGATGTAATAATGGAAATTGATTGGTCGGTAGGGCAAATAATGGGAAAACTAAAAGAGCACCAACTAGAAGAAAATACACTATTCATTTTCACTAGTGATAATGGGCCATGGTTAAGTTTTGGAAATCATGCTGGCAGTGCATTGCCACTAAGAGAGGGCAAAGGTACTGCTTGGGAAGGTGGTCAAAGAGAGCCTACGGTGGTTTATTATCCAAAAAAAATAAGTCCTGGAAGGGCTATTGATACTCCAATAATGGCTATTGATATTTTACCAACTATTGCTGAAATTACCAATAGTAAATTACCAGAGAAAAAAATAGATGGTAAGAGTGTTTGGAGTATTTGGAAAGGTGAGACAGATAAGAGTCCACATGATGCCTACTTTTTTTATTACAAAAAGAATGAAATGCATGGTGTTCGATACAATAAATGGAAACTTTATTTCCCACATACTTACCGATCACTAAACGGAAGAATGGGGGGTCAGGATGGTAATAAAATTGAATATAATCATGATAACAAAGTAAAAAAAATTGAATTGTATGATTTGACAACAGATATTAGCGAGACATTAGATGTTGCAGATCAACATCCAGATATTGTTAAAAAAATAAAGTCACTTGCTGATAATATGAGAAAAGAACTCGGAGATAAACTATATGGAATTGAAGGTTCTGGAAATAGACAGGCGGGTAAACTAGATTAATTTTAAAAAATGAATCCATGCACATACTTTTATGGTTATTATTAATGTACCAGTGTAACCTGAGTACCCCTCAACTTGAAAATAGAGCAAATCCAGTTTGGGAACCAATTGAAAATTACCAGGGAATGTCTAAAGCTTATTTTGCATCCGGATGTTTTTGGTGTGTAGAATATATCTACGAGAGCTTAGAGGGTGTTGAGGAGGCTTTCTCAGGATATGCAGGGGGGATTACCAAAAACCCTAATTACTATCAGATTACCACAGGAAGAACAGGTCACGCTGAAACTGTTGAAATCATTTACGACCCTAATATAATTAGTTTTAAAACCCTCTTGAAGGTGTTTTTTGATTCCCATGATCCCACGATGCTTAACCAACAAGGTCCTGATAGAGGAACACAATACCGTTCCGTTGCCTTTTATAAAAACGAAGAGGAAAAAAAGATCATTGTCGATTATATAAGTAAATTAAAATCGGAAAGGGTATTTGCCAAAAAGATCGTTACAGAGGTAAAGCCACTAAAAAAGTTTTACTACGCTGAAGAATTCCATCAGGATTATGAAGTAAAAAACCCTAATGACCTTTATATTTTAAATATATCCAAGCCTAGGTTTGAAAAATTTAAAGCAAAGTCGTTAAAACTATTAAAAGAACAGCACTAATATATCAATAGATTTTTCCTGGTGTTATTTTTACCCATATCAGGTAAAAAATAAAACCTACTAATACCCCAAAAAGAATTCCTGATATTACATCTAATGGATAGTGAACACCTATGTAAACTCTACTGTAAGCGACTGTACTAGACAAACCAATTAAAATTATAGGGATTTTTGGAAATCGATTTTTTAAAATTAATGAAAAGAAAACAGCAAGAGCAAACGAATTAGAAGCATGTCCAGAAAAATAACCGAAACTACCACCACAATTTAATTTGACTAATCTCACCAAACCATCTAGACTAGGTTCATAGCAGGGTCGTAAACGCTGAAAACCATCCTTAAAAAGATTTGTAACTTGATCTGTGATTAAAACTAATAATGCTGTAAGAACCACGAGCATCAAAAAGGATTTTAAGTTGGTTTTTTTAAGAAAGTAAGTGATTAACAAAAGATATACACAAATATTTACCGCCTTGTCAGTTATGAAAATCCAGAACAGATCGAAAGTGGGTGAGCCCATGCCATTTAGAAATAGGAACAATTGATGATCTAAAGAGATAATCTCTTCCATCTAGGATTCAAAATTTTTAATTTCCTTATCGTAGAAGTTAAGAGCATCCTCTATAAGTTGAGTAATTTGGGTTTCTAATTCCTCACGATCTTCTTTTTCAAATTCCTCCATCCAATGAATCTCATCATTGGTTACATTAATTAAAAATCGAGGATAAGCAGTGTGAATTACAAAAATAACATCTTCAAGCTCTGAACTATCAGCAATTAGGAACTTGGGTAAATCCATATATTATGCTTTATTTTTAAGTGATTATTTTTTTTGTAATATACTGAAATCTAGCAATCAAAAATAGGGCTGAAACTGAAAGTCCAGTTAAAAGTCCTATCCAAATACCATTAATTTCCCAATCAGTATTTAATGCCAAATGATAACTAATTGGAAAGCCAATAGCTCCATAGGCTAAAAAAATAAGAAAAGCAGGTAACCAAACATCCTGCATCCCCCTTAAAGTAGCTAAAACGACCGCTTGCACTCCGTCAGCAATTTGAAAAAATGCAGCAATCAAAATTAAGTCCGCAGCTAATCCAATCACTTCACGAACCTCAGAAGAAATTACCGAATCAGAACTATCAAAATACATCCAAGGAAGAAAATCATGAGCCAATATAAATAAAAGACAGAAAAAAAAGTCTAATAAAAAAATAAGTAAAAAGTTAGAAATGGCTATCCTTCTCAGATTATAAAAATCTCCTTTGCCTTTTTCGTTACCTATTCTTATCATTGATGTTACTCCAATTCCGATGGCAACCATATAAGTCATAGATGATAAATTAAAGGCAATTTGGTTGGCAGCTTGTGCGTTTTCACCAAGTAATCCTGACATCCAAATAGCTGAAGTAAAAAAAGTAACTTCAAAAAACATTTGAAGCGCAGAGGGGAAACCAAGATCAATAATTTTTTTAAAAATTCTACGAGATAATTTCACTCGAAATAAATTTCGATGATATCTTTTAAAATGCTGATTGCTGTTTATAATATAACCTATATAAAATAGCATTACAAAACGGGAAATTAAAGTTCCTATTGCAGCGCCTTCGACACCCATTTCTGGAAAACCGAATAAACCAAAGATTAATAGATAGTTCAAAATAATATTTATAACATTACCTACAATAGTAGCATACATGGCCAATCGGGTTTGAAAAAGACCTTCAGAAAACTGTCTAAATCCTTGAAATCCAACAAGAGGTATTAAAGAGATTGCTACCCAAAAAAGGTAAGGTTTTGCCAATTTTACAACTTCAACTGGCTGTCCCATTTTTAATAAAATAGGCTGTGAGAGTAAAACCGAAACTGACAAAAAGATTCCAAATGATAGACATAAAAATAATCCATGGACATATACTTGTCTGACCTTTTTATGGTCTTTAGCACCGAAAGATTCTGAAATTAAAGGAGTAATTGCAGTAGAAAAACCAATACCTAAAGACATTGCTATAAACACAAAGCTATTGCCGAGCGAGACGGCAGCGAGCTCAGTCGGGCCTAGTTGACCAACCATAATATTATCAATCAACTGAACTATTGTATGCCCAAGCATACCAATTACAACTGGATAGGCTAATTTTATATTATAGCTAAACTCCTTGGTGTATCTACTTAAGATCATTAATTTTTTTTGAATTTGAAAAAATAACTACTCCAATCCAATATAATCTGTCAAAAATATTAATGACGCCATAGTAGCAGCTCCTAATTCAAGTTCTCTCTTATTGATTGTTTCAAAAGTATCCATTTCGGAATGATGATGAATGAAATAACGTTGTGAATCAGTTTTTAAACCTGATAATACTTGGGCGTCTTTAAAAAGAAACCTTAAATCTTCACCAACATCGACTCTTCTAAAAAAGTGTATAAAGTATGGTTCAAAATATGGTTTCCATTTTAAAATTCTTTCAAAAAATTCATCATTGGTGTCAAAAACAAAACCCCTAGGAGTAAAGGCGCCAGAGTCAGACTCCAAAGCGATAAGATGTTTTTCTCTCTTTTTTGAAGCACTCTCAGAATAAGCTTTTGCACCATGACCCCCATTTATCTCATTCATGAACAAAACTATTCTTAAAGTATTTTTAGGTTGATAGTTTATAATATTTAATAGTCGGAGAACCTCCATGGATTGAACCACTCCAGCACCATTATCATGTGCACCATCTCCTAAATCCCATGAGTCCAAATGTGCTCCAACTAAAATAATTTTATCAGGAAACTCAGTCCCTTTAATTTGTCCAATAACATTGTAGGATTTAACTTCAGGGTAATTTTTACAATCCTGTCTTAAAAAAAAACGAAGGTTAGGGTTTAACGAAATCATTGAGCTTAGGAGTTCGCTATCATTAGTGCTAATTGAAGCAGCAGGAATCCTTTTGCTAATTGGTAAAGATCCATAGCTCATAACCCCTGTATGCGGATAATCATCTAAACGAAGATTCATCGATCTAACTAGAACTGCAACTGCGCCATACCTAGCCGCATTAGCCACTCCATGGTAGCGTAGGAGTCGCACTCCTTCATACGCTTTAAAAGTATTGACCAAGCCTGGTTGCATAGGTCGGTTAAAAAAAACGATTTTCCCTTTTATATTCTTCTCCCCAAGGGAATCTAATTCCTTAATGCTTTTAACCTCAACTACATTGGCTCTAATTCCACCAGTAGGTGTCGCAATTGATCCACCAAGAGAACATACATTGACGTTTATAGTATTTCCAGGGCTGGATTCAATATTAGCATATTCAAATGTACCACGAACCCACTTTGGCACCATAATTGGCTGCAACCAAACAGAGTCTAAATAGTCGATATCGTTCAATTCGTCTTTTACCCAATCAATTGCTCTCTGAGCATTTAAGGAACCCGATAAGCGTCCACCTATATTTTTACTTATATGCTCTAACCATAAATAACTTTTACCTTTAGTTAACGACTTTACATATAGATCTCTTATCCTATGCTCTACAGAAGGAATCTGTTGAGCACCTATGAATTGAAAAAAAATAAGACTTAATATTAATAGCCTTTTATGCATATTAATTATTTTGATTTTGAGGCAAATTGCTCTATATCATTAATGGTAATAGGATTACTACCAAGAATCATTAAACGTTCAACCACATTTCTTAACTCTCTTATATTACCTGTCCATGGATAATCCATCAATTTTTGTAAAGCATCTTTAGAAAAAGGTTTCTGATCGACACCTTGATCAGCTGCAAGGCTTTCTGAAAAATATTCAACTAACAGAGGAATATCAGTTTTTCTATCACTCAAAGGTGGAACTTTTATAAGTATTACAGCCAATCGATGATATAGATCTTCTCTAAATTTTCCGTTATCTATTTCCCTCGATAAATCCTTATTCGTTGCTGAAATAACTCTAACATTAACTTTAATCTCTTTTTCACTACCTACGCGATTAATCTTATTTTCTTGAAGAGCCCTTAATACCTTGGCTTGAGCTGCAAGACTCATATCAGCAACCTCATCAAGAAAAAGAGTTCCACCATTAGCAATTTCAAACTTTCCAGGTCGATCTTTAATCGCAGAAGTAAATGCTCCTTTCATATGGCCAAAAAGTTCACTTTCAATAAGTTCAGAAGGAATAGCCGCACAGTTAACCTCAACAAATGAGGCACCTGAACGTTTACTCTTTTGATGTAAGTGATGAGCTACCAGTTCTTTTCCTGTACCATTTTTTCCTGTAATTAATACCCTTGCGTCAGTAGGTGCAACTTTGTCGATCATAATATGTATTTGATCAATAGCTTCTGATTCACCTATAATCTTATATTTTTTGGCAATTCTCTTCTTAAGTTTGATATTTTCTGCAACCAGATTTTTAGTCTCTAATGCATTTCTAACGGCAGTAAGCAAACGATTTAGGTCAGGGGGTTTAGAAATAAAATCATAAGCACCAGCTTTCATGGCCTCTACTGCAGTAGATATATTTCCATGCCCAGTAAGCATTATAAAAGGAATATTAACCCCATTCTCTCTTACCTTTTGCAATACTTCTACTCCATCCATTTTAGGCATTTTAATATCACACAAAACCAAATCATAATCTTCTTTTGTCAATTTTAGAAAGCCGTCTTTTCCATCTTCACTTTCAATAATCTGATAGCCTTTGTTTTCCTCAGTCAAAATTTTTGATAAAACTCGTCTAATAGGCTCCTCGTCCTCAATCAAAAGTATTTTTTTCATTTTTTAACCTTAGAGGGATTATTTTTATGTGTAACAACTCGCTGAGGAAAAGGAATTTCGATACCTAGTTCTTTTAATTTTTCGAATATTTTGTAACGTAGATCACTTTTGACAAAATTGGCCTCAAAACTTTTATTCATAGAGAAAAAAAGTTGAAACATTAATGCACTATCTCCATAATCATCGAATAATAAGATTGGCTCAGGATGTTTTAAAATCTTTGAATGGTCATTTGCAAGTTTAATTACTTCATTTTTTAACAAATTTATATTTGTATCATAAGATACCCCTAGTGAAATAGATTCTCTTGTAAGTGTTCCATTTTCGGTCCAATTGTAAAGAATAGATGTAAGGAATTTGTGATTAGGAATGATTAATACTTTGTTGTCCCTCGTAACCGCTCTTGTTGTTCTTAACATAATATTTTCAACTTTTCCAATCTGGCCATCCACCTGAATTATATCACCGACATGGACAGTTTGATCTGCCAGAATAAACACTCCTGAAATAACATCCTGAATTAAGGTTTGAAGGGCCAAACCGATCCCAACCAATAAGGCTGCTGATGCTGCAAAAATTGCGGTTACATTAACCCCAACAGTATCCAGAGTAATCAAAATAACAATTAAATAAATTGAATAGTTAAGAAATGTAAATATGCTCCGAAACTTAGAACGAGTTTCATTATTGAGTGCTCTAAGTGCGATTTTCTTGAAAAATTTTAAAAATAAATAGGTCGTAAAAAAAACAGAGAAAATAATTAAAATTACTTTGGGAGTGATCACAATTTCACTGCCAAGGTGCATTTCATAATTAAAAAAATTTATTATTTCTCTCATCACATAAATATGTTACTAAGATAATATTAAAAACAAAACCCAGCTTTGTATTTAAGGATGGGAATAATTGGTACAATAAAAGAAATAACACTAGGATTATATGTTATTTAAAAATATAGTTATTTATAAAATTCTTAACTATGAAAACATATCCTTAACCTTCTCAAAAAAAGACTTATCAGAGTTGCTTGGAGCCGGTTTAAAGTTATCGTCCTCTGTCATTTTTTGAAAAAACTGCTTCTGTTCTTTATTTAACTTTTTGGGAGTCCAAACATTTATATGAACTAATAAATCACCTTTGCCATAACCATTGAGATCGCCAACACCCTTTCCCCTCAATCTAAGTGTTTTGCCGGATTGAATTCCCGACTCTAACTTAATACGAACTTTTCCTTCTAAAAGATTAATTTCTCTGGAAACTCCTAGGACTGCCTCCGAAATACTGATGTATAAATCAAAATGGAGATGATTCCCTTCTCTGACAAAATGGTTGTGAGGTTTTTCCTCAATTAAAACTAGTAGATCGCCTGAAATTCCGTTTCCTGTAGCTTCATTTCCTTTGCCAGTAACTTTGAGTTGCATTCCCTCCTCAACACCGGCAGGTATCTTAATAGATACAGTTTCTTCATTTTCTATCATACCATTGGAGTCACTTCCAGATGGACGGTTAGAAAGAGTTTGACCAGAACTATTACAAGCAGGGCAAGGCGAAGAACTTTGCATCCTGCCCAAAATGGTATTGGTAACTCGCATAACCTGGCCTGTTCCTTTACAGGTTGAACATGTAGAATAAGTGACACCTGAAGCTTGAACTTTTCGCTTTACTTTAATTTTTTTATCCACTCCATTGACAATTTCTTCTAGTGAAAGCCCAACTCTAATTCTTAAATTGCTGCCCTTACCCCTTGCTTGGCCTTGTCCAAAACCACCACTAAAACCTCCGAAATTTCCTCCAAAAGCACTTCCAAAAACATCTCCAAATTGGCTGAATATGTCGTCCATATTCATTCCACCACCACCAAATCCACCTGATTCAAATGCAGCATGTCCATATTGGTCATATTGAGTCTTTTTTTGTGGATCGCTTAAAACTTCATAAGCTTCAGCAGCTTTCTTAAAATTTACCTCAGCTGCCTTATCTCCAGGATTCTTATCAGGATGAAATTCAATTGCTTTTTTTCGATAAGCTTTTTTAATTTCATTGCTAGAGGCACCCTTGGATACGCCTAAAATATCATAAAAATCTTCTTTCATGTCTATTATTGTCCTACGACCACCTTTGGGTATCTAATTATTTTTTCTCCCAACCTATAACCTTTTTCTATAATGTCAATTATTTTTCCCTTCTGAGTATCATCATCAGCTGGAATTTGGGTAATGGCTTCATGGATCTCAGCATCAAAATCATCTCCTATTTGGGTTTCGGTTTCCTCTAACCCATTAGTTTTCATAATGTCGCCAAATTTATTTTTAATCAAAATAAACCCTTCAATATCTTTTTCATTGTCATCTTTGGGCACCTGAGAACTAGCACGATCAAAATCATCCAAAAGAGGCAATAAAGAACTTATTACTTCCTGACCGGCCGTTTTGAATAGATCGATACGCTCCTTGGAGGTGCGTTTCTTAAAATTCTCAAACTCTGCAAATAGCCTCAAATACTTATCTTTTTCTTGCTCTAAAGTCTCCTTCAACTCACCCATCAACTTAGATTGATCAAGTTTTGATGTTTTCTTAATTGTTGGAGCTTTCTTTTTGGAGCTTAGTGATTTTTTTTGCTTTTGTGCCATTCTATTTTTAAAAATAAATTAGTCAAAATTACTGCCAAATGATCAATTTTGTCAAAATGTCATCTTTTTTTATTGTAAATATCTTCCAATGCACTTTCAAGTGTTGGAAAATGAAAAGAAAATCCTTTTTCCAAAATCAACTTGGAACTTATTTTTTGACTACCCAGTACCAATATTGAACGCTTACCTAAAAAAATCTTCATAATAAAAGAAGGGATATTGGGTAAAAATACAGGGCGGTTTAGAACCTTTCCCAAACCTTTAATAAGTTCTCGCTGTGAAACTGGATTGGGAGAAACGGCGTTAAAAATACCTTTCCAACTATTCTTCGCGCATTCGAAAATCAAAAGGGTCAGGTCGGATATATGTATCCAACTTTGCCATTGCCTCCCAGATCCAAAGGATGCTCCAGCCATAAGTTTAACCGGTAAGGCCAACTTGGCCAATAAGCCACCATGAGCTGACAAAACCAAACCAATTCTAATAATTGAAAAATTAGCTGATAAGGAGTAAAGTTTTATGGACTCTTTTTCCCAAGCAATCACAATTTCTTGAAGATAGTTTTCTTGAAAAATTTTATTTTTTTCAGTGAAGGTTTCGTCAAAGCTATAAGGGTAAATACCAATCGCTGAAGCACAAATGATCGTTTTAATCTTTCCCTTTCTACTTTCTTCTATCCCTTTTTTCAAGACCTGAGTGGAATTAATCCTACTATCAAAAATTTCTTTTTTATTTTCAGGTGTCCATTTCTTAGAGATACTTGAACCAGCCAAATGGATAATGGTATCTACTCCTTCAAAACATTGATTATCGATTTCCTGTATGCTTGGATTCCATAAAAACCCCATTGCTCCTAAAATAGTATTGAGCTTGTTTTTACGAGTTGTTAGATAATGAACCTCAATTTTATTATTTAGAGCATGTTCTACGATACTTGAACCAATCAATCCGGTAGCGCCCGTAATTAATAATTTCATTTTGAATTTTTTTCAAAAATACGTTAAACACGCTTGATTGCTCTTAATATTTCTCGTTTTCCCGGAGGACCATCTAGCCTATCAACCTCAAATCCTATTTTTTCTAGATATCGTCTAACAGATCCTTTTGAACAGTAACTAATCCAATATCCTCCCGTTTTAAGAATTCTATAACAAATCTTGAGAGCTTTTTCCCCCCACATTTCAGGTTGAGCATTATAGCCAAAGGCATCATAAAAGATAATATCGTATTTTTCGGTTATTATTGAATCAAAGAAGTCCGAACTACTCTTTTGAAAAAAAAAATTTTTATAAAAATTTTTAATATTCCAATCTGATGAATGTAACCATTCGAAAAAATTATGAAATTCGGGATATGGTAAATATTTTTCCATACCTAATGCCTTGATTTCCTCTATTGAAAGTGGAAACTTCTCTACAGAGTAATAATAAAGCTTAATTTTATTTTTAATACAAAAACAATAAGCTAAATAGGCGTTAAGACCAGTTCCCATTCCCATTTCAAAAATATTAACCTCTGTTTTTTTATTTCTTTCTATCCAAGAATTGAGACCTTTTTCAATATATACATGCAAAGACTCAGTTAGTGCACCGTGCCTTGAATGATATGTCTCGTTAAGCTCATCAATTATTAACGAAGGGGACCCATCTTTAGTTTTAAAAAATTTTTTTTTCATCTTCTAAATAAAATATTTTAAAAATAAAACTATTTCTGAATGATTGGAAACTATATTAATTGTAGGCTATTTAAAAATAATTTAGGTTTTACTTAAAAAGTATGAAACATTGGAAATTTTTCAATCTAAAAAAGTAATTTTGTGAATAGATTTAGTTGCAAAACATGAAAATTGAAAAAGCCATTGCATCAAAATTACCAAATGTGGATTTGGAAAATTTATCCTTTGGTACTGTCTTTACCGATCACATGTTTATATGTAAATATAAAAGTAATTCCTGGCAAGAACCTCAGATAATTCCTTACCAGTCTATCTCTTTTGAACCTTCGACTAGTGTTTTTCACTATGGTCAAGCAGTATTTGAAGGTATGAAAGCTTATAAAGACGATCAAAATAAAATATGGCTTTTTCGACCTTTAGAAAACTTCAATCGAATTAATCGGTCTTCTGAACGACTACAAATCCCTAAGTTTCCTGAGCCATTTTTTTTTAATGGCTTAAACGAATTGCTAAAAATTGATGCTGATTGGATTCAAACAGGTATTGGAAACTCCCTTTATGTTAGACCCTTTGTATTTGCAAGTCAGGCAGGTGTTCAAGCTTCTCCATCTGTAGAATATACTTTTCTTATAATTTGTTGTCCCGTAAAATCATATTACGGAGGAGAAGTTAATATATTAATTGAAGAGAATTTTAGCCGTGCAGCGGACGGAGGAGTAGGTTTTGCAAAAGCAGCGGGAAATTATGCTGCTCAATTTTATCCTACAGCACTGGCTCAAAAAAAAGGTTATCAGCAAATCATTTGGACTGATGCAAAATCTCACAACTATTTAGAGGAGGCTGGAACAATGAATATCTTTTTTAAAATTAATGATAAGTTGATTACTGCCCCGACCAATGACCGAATTCTTGACGGAATTACCCGAAAGAGCGTCATTCAGATTGCGAATGATTTGGGAATCGATGTTGAAGTCCGTCCTGTAAGTGTATCTGAGATAATAAAAGCTGCTGAAAATAAATCTCTTGAGGAGATGTTTGGGAGTGGAACTGCAGTGGTAGTTAGTCCAATTAAAAGCTTCGGATACAGGGGGAAAAAATTTGAGCTTCCAAAAATAAATAACTCCCTCGCTACTATACTTAAGGAAAAAATAACTTCAATTCAGTACAACTTAAGTGAAGATCGGTATAATTGGCGACATGCTGTTGTTTAACTTTTTTCTAAAATAGATTTTATATCTGGCTTAAAATAGCTTGGACCTTTTAAAACCTTTCCGTCCTCTCTATAAATAGGTTTTCCATCTTTACCAAGTTTACTCATGTTACTTCGCTGAATTTCTTCAAAAACTTCTGAAATTTTGTATTGCATGCCATGTGATAAAATAGTTCCACACAAAATATATAACATATCACCAAGTGCATCTGCTACTTCAATCATATCTTTATTGTTAGCTGCTTCAAAATACTCTTCATTTTCCTCTTTCATTAAATTGTATCTCAACATTATGGTTTCCTTAGATATTTTAACCGTGGGAACTTCCTTTGAATCTATTCCAAATGAATTATGAAATTCTGCTACAGATTCTAATTCTTTATTTATCATTAATAATTATATATTTAGTTTAAAAAGATGGTAGATATTTTTCTAAATTAGTCAAAAATTAGCAATGTTTACCCAAGGACAGCTCCTGTTTGCCGTTTTTTTCTTAATTACTTTTTTAGGTATAATTGTATACTCATACAGAAAAGATATAAGAAGTCATAAAGTACATTACAAAGGGAGTTTAAAAATCCTATTAATATTTGTGATGTCACTTATTGGACTTTATTTAATTAAATATTTTACCCAAAATGCATAATCCCCACAAATGAAACAGCTAATTATAGTTTTTATAGGAGGAGGTATTGGCACAGTATTTAGATATTTGATTTCCAAGCTAATTCCATACAGTGGAGATGGGTTTCCTTGGAGCACATTTAGTTCGAACCTCCTAGGCTGTTTTATGATAGGCATACTCTCTAGCTACTTCCTTAGAGTTTTTTCAAATGACCAATCCGATATAGTGTTATTTGCTACTATTGGAGTTTGCGGTGGTTTTACCACCTTTTCAACTTATGCATATGAAAATTTAAATTTACTTAAATCGGGAGATCATTTAACTTTTCTAATCTATACCTTAATTTCAATCATTTTTGGAATAATGATGGTTTATCTTGGAATGATTATTCATAAGCACTTTTACTAGTTTTTTGAATATTTCTTAATTTTTATGTATCAAAATTATTATACCCTTATTATTTATGGGACTAGTTTTTTAAAATCATAAAAGTTAACTTTTGACCCCTAATTATCTCAAACTTGGGGTAACCTTTTACATAATTTTGGACAGAATCATAAAATCATAAATAAATTATTATGTTAAATCTTACACTAATTAATTCAGTAAGCACTGTAGAAGTTAATGATGACTTTACAATGCTATGGATACTCCTTTCAGGTATCTTAGTGTTCTTTATGCAAGCAGGATTCACACTTGTAGAATCTGGTTTCACGCGTTCAAAAAACGCGGTAAACATTGCCATGAAAAACATTTTAGATATATCCGTGGGAACAATCTCCTATTGGGCGATTGGCTACGGTCTTATGTACGGAGCATCAAACGGTTGGATAGCTACATCTGACATTTTCTTTAATCCAGGAGATGGTCCCCATGATGTATTTTTCCAAACCGTATTTTGCGCAACTGCAGCTACCATTGTATCAGGTGCTATTGCAGGTAGAACAAAATATACGACTTATGTACTATTTACTATCTTTTTAACTGCTATTGTTTATCCTATTTCTGGGGGTTGGCAATGGAATGGTGACGGTTGGTTAGCCAATCTTGGCTTCATCGACTTTGCTGGTTCCTCCATTGTTCACTCAGTGGGAGGCTGGGCAGCGCTTGTAGGTGCCTGGATGGTTGGACCACGTCTAGGAAAATATGTTGATGGAAAATCAAACGTTATTCCAGGTCACAACCTATTATTAGGAGCCCTTGGTGTATTTATCCTGTGGTTAGGATGGTTTGGTTTCAACGGAGGCTCTCAACTCGCATGGGGTGGTGATGACTCTGCGGCTGCATCTGCAGTTGTAATGGTTACTAACCTCGCTGCTGCTGCAGGAGCGGTTGGTGCGATGGCAACTACATGGATCAAAGACGGAAAACCTAACTTGGGGATGACACTAAATGGAGCTATTGCTGGTTTAGTTGCGATTACCGCAGGTTGTGGTAATATGACTTTCGGCGGAGGTTTTCTTGCTGGTCTAATAGGAGGTATAATCGTTGTTTTCTCAATTGAATTTATAGACAAAGTCTTGAAAATTGATGACGCAGTAGGTGCTGCATCTGCTCACGGAGTAGTCGGTGCATGGGGTACATTAGTAATTGGACTTTGGGGTGTTGACGGTGATGCTGGTATCGGTTTATTTAACGGTGGTGGCGCTAGTCAATTCGGAATTCAAGCAATAGGTGTCCTTGCTTATGGTGTATGGGCTACTGCTACTGCACTTGTTGGGTTTGGTATATTAAAATCAACTATTGGACTTAGAGTATCAGAAGAAGTTGAAATCAAAGGTCTTGATGAATCCGAACATGGTATCGGTGGATTCGAAGGCGGTGGTTTCGAAGCTTGGGTAAAACAAAACACTAAATAAATAATTATAAACTTTATTAAACATTTTATTATGAAACTATTAAACAAAAGTATTTTAATTGCAGCAGTTGCTCTACTTTCAGTATCAACATATGCACAAGAAGAAGAGCCGGCTCCAACTTTCTCAGTTGCAGGTACAGTAGATACTTACTACAGAAGTAGTGAGTACGCTCCAGGAACATCTTTTGGTAACTTAAATGGGTTTGCCCTAGGTATGGCTAATGTTATTATGTCTTACGACGGCGAAAAATCTGGTTTTGTTGCCGATTTTGTTTACGGTCCAAGAGGAAATGATGCTGTATTTGGTTCGACTGTTGGATCAACTCCAATTGTCAACCAATTGTATATCTATTATAACTTAAGCGATAGCTTTACACTTACCTTGGGTAATTTCAACACCTTTTTAGGTTATGAAGTTATCTCACCAGCAGCAAACTTTAACTACACTACATCATACATGTTCTCTTATGGGCCTTTTTCTCATACAGGTTTAAAGGCAGATATTGCCCTCTCTGATGATGTATCATTAATGTTAGGAGTTTTAAATACAACAGATGCTACAGAATCCATGCCTGCTGACGATGACTACATGTTTGGTGCTCAGCTTGGTCTTTATGGTCAATACATAAATCTTTTGACTGGCGGAACTGCTAATGCTACTCAAATTGATTTCACTGGTGGGATTGATTTAGGTGATAGCTTTTTCTTAGGGGTTAATGCTACGAATTATGAAGACGATACTATCGAATTTTCTGGATTTGCTCTTTATCCTCAATATACCCTTTCAGATTCTTTTGCTATAGGTGCAAGATTCGAATCTTTTACTGAAAATGGTCAATTGGGAGCTCTTGGTGATGGAGACAATACTTCATTCACTCTAACAGGAAGTTTTACTTCTGGAAATATGATGTTCAAACCTGAAATTAGAATTGATAGTGCATCTGATAAATTTTATACAGATGCTGATGGTCCTACAGACAGCTTAGCTGCCTTTATTGTAGCTGCTATATATTCTTTCTAATTTTTTTAGAAAAAGTATTTAAAATTATTTTTTAATTTCTACCGCTAAGTGTTTAATTCACTTGGCGGTTTTTTTTTGGTTAAAATTATATAACAAATCTTGGTGATGAATACAAAATTACGAATCTTATCATGTTTCTTTTAAAAAATTATATAAATGATAAATATTTTTCCATAAAAATACAAACTATCTAATTCAATAAAAATCAATTGTATTAATCAAAAATTGATTACTAAATAATATAATTTGCTATGTAAATCATTTTAGTATTTAATAATAAAAAAACAATTGCATGAAAAAAATTGAAGCCATTATCAGAAAATCAAAATTTGATGATGTAAAAAAAGCACTTCATAATGTCGAAGTAAATTTCTTTAGCTATTGGGATGTTACCGGTGTAGGTAATGAAAAAGAAGGCCACGTATATCGTGGTATATCCTATAGTACCTCTGAAATCCAAAGAAGATATATATCAATCGTAGTTTCTGATGAGTTTGTTGAAACAACTATAAACGCAATAACAGGAACTGCTGCAACTGATAAAGTTGGTGATGGAAAAATATTCGTCTTACCTGTTGAAGAGGCCTACAGAATCAGAACTGGAGAAAAAGGAAACGAATCATTAAACTAAACTAAAAACAACTTAATTAACATGGAAACTACAATATTAACAGTAAATAATGTATGGATGATGATCTGTACTGCATTGGTGTTCTTTATGCATTTAGGCTTCTCTTTTTTAGAGATTGGACTTACCCGTCAAAAGAATACAATCAATATTTTATTTAAAAACTTTTTTGTAATTACAGTAGGACTTTTGCTCTACTGTTTGGGAGGATTTAATTTAATGTACCCTGGATTTGAAGATGGAGAGATGGGAATATTTAAATTCGCCGGATTTGGAATAACTGCTCCTGATGGTGGAATGGGTTTTGGATATGCTGATGGAGGATATACTTGGTGGACTGATTTCTTATTTCAAGGAATGTTCGCTGCTACTGCTGCAACAATTGTATCTGGTGCAGTAGCTGAAAGAATAAAACTTGGTGGATTCATGCTTTTTTCAATTCTTTACGTAGGGCTTGTGTACCCAATTGTAGGCTCTTGGAAATGGGGTGGCGGATTTCTTGATGCATGGGGATTCTATGACTTTGCGGGCTCCACTCTTGTTCACTCAGTTGGTGGATGGGGTGCACTAATTACTATTTATCTTTTAGGAGCAAGAATTGGTAAATTTGATAGTAATGGAAATCCTAAAGCGCTACCGGGACATAACTTACCGATTGCTTCTGCAGGGGTATTTATACTTTGGTTAGGATGGTTTGGCTTTAATGGTGGTTCAGTCCTATCAGCTGATCCTACACTTACATCATTGACTCTAGTTACTACTTCTCTGGCAGCGGCTGCTGGTGGAGTATCAGCCGCATTCTTCTCAAATTTATTGTATAAAAACTTTGATTTAACAATGTTCATGAATGGAGTTCTCGGCGGGCTTGTTGGGATTACGGCAGGTGCTGATCAAATGAGTCCTACAGATGCAATTCTTATAGGTACTATTGCTGGAATAGTTGTAGTACTCGGAATAGCACTAATCGATAAACTTAAACTAGATGATCCAGTAGGTGCAGTTGCAGTTCATCTTATCTGTGGCATATGGGGGACTCTTGCAGTTGGAATTTTTGGGCAATTAGCAGGCTTGGACCAATTCCTTGTGCAGCTTATTGGTGTTGGAATTGTTGGGGCATTTTGTGTTGCTGGTTCCTTTATAATTTTAACTATCGTAAAAGCCACGACTGGACTAAGAGTTGACAAAGAAGAAGAAATAAATGGGCTTGACCTAGCTGAACACGGCATGGAAGCATATGCTGATTTTAGAACTAACGAGGGATAATTATTAACCATATTCTAAGTTACATAAAGCCTTCGGTTCGCCGAGGGCTTTTTTATTAAGTAATAAAAAAGACTAAAATATTGCACTCCCACACTGATTCAGTATTTTTGATAAAATTTATTAAATGAATTACATAACGATCTTGATGTATTGTGCTGATCAAAAGGGTATTATTGCTGCTGTTACAAACTTTATACATCAGAAAGAGGGAAATATTACATATATAGATCAGTATGTGGATAGACCCAATGGAGCATTCTTTATGCGAGTAGAATGTGATTTAATTGGAGATTCATTTAATCTAAATAAATTCAAAAAGAGTTTTAACGACGAAATTGGAAATAGTTTTTCCTTGCATTGTGATTTTTATTTAAAAGGTCAAAAACCTAGGATGGCAGTTTTCGTATCAAAATACGATCATTGTCTTTACGATATCTTAGCAAAACAACAATCGGGAGAATTAGCCGCCGAAATTCCCTTTATTTTGAGTAATCATTCGGATTTAGAAATTATTGCCAAACGTTTTGAAATTCCATTTTATCACATTCCTGTTTCCAAAGAAAATAAGGCAGATGCTGAAAATATGCAATTGGTTTTACTTCAAGAAAATAAAGTTGATTTTATTGTATTAGCAAGATATATGCAAATTGTATCATCAAAATTAATAAACCAGTTCAATCAAAAAATTATAAATATCCATCATTCATTTTTACCAGCTTTTCCTGGGGCTAAACCATATCATTCTGCATTTAATAGAGGGGTTAAAATTATTGGAGCTACCAGTCACTATGTAACAGAGGAGTTAGACGCCGGACCAATTATTGAACAAGATATTTCAAGAGTTTCCCATCTTAATTCAATAGCTGACTTCATCGAAAAAGGAAGAGATCTTGAGAGAATAGTACTACTCCGTGCTCTTAAGTTACATGTCAATAGAAAAGTAATGGTTTACGGAAACAAAACTGTCGTTTTCTCCTAACTACCGGATTCATTTAAAAATCCAAGCATTCCAATATTAAATTTATCAGGTTTTTCTATGTTGACTACGTGTCCACAATCCTCAATTACTAATAAATCTGAAGCAGGATGGATTTCAACCACTTTTCTTACAGAGGGTAAAAACATATAATCTTGGTCTCCCATTATGTATAGTATAGGAATCTCAATAGCCTCTCCCCTAAAAATCTTCAGAAGAGGAATAACTTCTGAAGTTAATTTAAACCATCGGATAAACTCTTTTTGGTATAATTTTTTTGCTTCACGAATGAATAAAATTCTAGATTCCCTATGGTTTCGACTTGGCATTATTATAAATGCAAAAAAACGATAAAGCCACATGTATGGTAGAACTGATTTTGTTGCATTTCCAAAATACATCAGAAGTCTTGATCGTAAATTTAATTTCAATATAGCTCCTCCCATAATCATCTTTGAAACCCTTTTGGGATCAATTTCAGCCAAATGCCTAATAAGAATTGTACCTAAAGAAATTCCAACAAAATGAGATTTATAAACTTTAAGTTGATCTAAAACTTCGAAAATATCCTCAGCAATTGAATTAAAAGTATATTTAGAATTAAATGGATTTTTTATTAACCCTTTAGATGCACCATGACCCCTAAGGTCAATTAATAGTAAATTAAAATACTTTGAAAAAAATCTTATTTGTTTAAACCATATTGCGCTACTGCCGCCAGCTCCATGAATAAATGTAATCCATTTTGCATTTTTTTTTCTACACTTATAAACAGTATAGTTTAGCATCAGATAATATGATTTTGAATTAGAAGTTCTTTCATTTTTTCCTGAATTTTTTTTGCTGCCAGTCCAGCTTTTTCAGCGTAATCCATTTCCTTAGAAGCATAAATTATTGCCCTTGAAGAATTAACCAAAAGACCACATTGATGATTCAATCCATTTTTAGCAACTTCCTCTAAACTTCCTCCTTGTGCGCCTATACCAGGAATTAAAAGAAAGTGCTCTGGAATCAGTTTTCTAATAGTTATTAGAGCTTCAGCTTTAGTAGCGCCTACAACAAACATCAATTGGTTTGAATTTTGCCAAGCTAATGAAGTTTTTATAACCCTTTCATAAAGCATATCATTTCCCGAGTGCAAAAGCTGAAAGTCTGCAGCGCCTTTATTAGATGTCAATGCTAATAAAATAGTGTGTTTATCCTTATATGTAAGGAATGGTTCTACGGAATCTGCTCCCATGTAAGGGGCTACAGTAATAGAATCAAAATCAAAATGATCAAAATAAGCTTTAGCGTACCGTTTTGATGTATTACCAATATCAGCACGCTTTGCATCGGCAATCGTAAATATTTCAGGATAATAATTATTTAAGTAATCCATTACTTTTTCAAGGGAATTCCAGCCCTCTATTCCATAGGCTTCAAAGAATGCAATATTTATTTTATAACCAACACAATATTTAGCAGTGGTATCAATAATTGATTTCGAGAAATTAAAAATATTATCAGGGGAGTCTTTGATTTTAACTGGAAAATAATCTTGATCCACATCCAATCCAACACATAAAAAGGATTGCTTAGCTTTTATTTGATTAAATAAATTCTTGGTAGTCATAAAATTTCTCCGGCTTCTTTTAGTTGTTGGGTATTCTGATAAAGCTTCAGCTCGTCAATTAACTTCTGAATATCCCCATTAATAATATTTTGAAGATCGTAAAGTGTCAATCCAATTCGGTGGTCTGTTACTCTACCTTGAGGGTAATTATAAGTTCTAATTTTTGCAGAACGATCACCTGAAGAAACTAGTGAATTTCTTTTTTCGGCATCGTCTTCTAATTTTTTATTTAGCTCCAACTCATAGAGTCTGGATCTAAGAACTTTAAGAGCCTTCTCCTTATTTTTATGTTGTGACTTTTGATCCTGACATTGCGCAACAATACCTGTTGGTTCATGTGTAAGTCTTACTGCTGAATAAGTAGTATTCACTGATTGACCCCCAGGTCCAGAGGAACAAAAATAATCTATTCTAACATCACTCATATTAATTTCTATATCGAACTCTTCCGCTTCTGGTAAAACCATTACGGTAGCAGCCGAGGTGTGAACCCTACCTTGGGTCTCAGTTTGAGGAACACGTTGTACACGGTGAACACCTGATTCGTATTTCATAGTAGCATATACCTCCTCACCAGAAACCTCAAAAATAATCTCCTTAAATCCACCTGCAGTTCCCTCATTGGCATCTACCAGGCTTACTGACCAACCCTTATCTTGGCAATATTTACTATACATCCTGTACAAATCACCGGCAAAAATACTAGCCTCATCACCACCCGTTCCAGCTCTTATCTCGATAACAATATTCTTTCCATCCTCAGGATCTTTAGGAATCAATAAAAGTTTAATTTCGTCTTCTAATTTTAAAAACTGAGCATTAGATTCATCTAATTGTATTTTTGCCATCTCAATCATCTCGGAGTCATTTTCATCTTTAATCATGGCCTCCGCTTCCTTTATATTAGAAATCAGTGTCAGGTACTTTTCTCCTTTTAAAACTAATAAACTGAGATCCTTATATTCCTTGTTGAGTTGTATATACTTTTTTTGATCTGCAATAACTTCTGGCTGAATAATCAAGTCAGAAACTTCATTAAACCTTTGTTGAACTATTTCCAGTTTTTCTATCATCAGATTTAGCTAGGAATTATTACAAATCTAAAGCTTTAAATAGATTCTATCAAAGCTTAGTGAAATGAAGTTTGTATGATAATATAATTAAATCATCCATCTTTTTCATCATAAAAGAAGGCCTAGTAACTTTAAAATCAGACAAGAGCATTTTAAAATTTCCTGACAGAATAAGCTTGTTATTTTTGAAATTAATATCTGCCTCAATGATTTTTTTAATACCAATACCATGAAAATTCATCTCCCCATTGATAATTAATTTATTGTTATTCATTTCCATCTCATCAGAGAAAAATTCAATTTTAGGGAATTTTAAAACCTCTAGTATTTCAAGGGCGTTATTATCCCGATTACTATTCTTACTGTCGAAATCCCGAACTAACATTGCAATTGCAATTTTTTGAAATTTGTTTTTATTTCCAGTAATAACCCCTTTTACACTATTATTAGTACCTGACCATGCGTGTAAAAAATGGTCAGCATCGTAATTAATATAGGAGGACTCCGTATCTAAAGCCCAACGCTCTTGTGCAATAAAATATATTGGAAACAACAAGAATAACTTAAAGAATAACTTTCTCATTTATTAAAATTTAAAGACTAATACCGCCGTCGCATAGCTTACAAAGGTAGCGTAAGCGGCATATTTATGTAAATCTTTTTTTGAAACATTAGGGAATAATTCACTATCACTTTTAGACCAAGTATTTGTAGCGATCATTCCTGAAAAATGAATATAAGCAAGCAGTTTATGGGCCTTAATTGAATTAAACCCTTTTACTTTTTTTCTAACTAATGGTGGTGGTGTAAAGAGTGACATGCCAGCACCAGTAAAATAGGCAATGGTGACAATTTCTCCTAATTTTTTATGCGCATCATAGAGTTCGGACTCACCGTTATACAGGCGCCCCCCCATAATACCTTGAGCAATCATGCCAGCTAGTGTAAGGTAGCCTATTACCTGATGGGACTTAAGCATTACATTTCTAACCTTTAGTTCTTTCTCTCTTTGTTCTATGGATAATTTTGAAATACCCGTTTTTCGAAAAAGACCCTTTTTACCCCACAAAAGTGATTGCGTAAAAATCATCTTTTCTGGTAATAAAGTTTCACTAACCGGTTGCTCCTGATCAAACAAGCCTTGTAAAAGCTCATCACGATCTTGAGCAAATAAACCGATTGAAACAAAAAGGTAAAGGCAAAAAGTTTTATTCATAAGTCTACAATACAAATGATAAAGTATATAATATTTAATATTCAAAAATCCCTTTTGAAGATTTAATTGTCAATTTTTTTTTTGGAGATTTCTCGACTCTCCCCACTATTTTTGCATCTATATCAAAAGAATTCGCAATATTAATTACTTGAACTGACTTGTCCTCTGGTAAATAAATTTCCATTCTATGCCCCATGTTAAATACCTCAAACATTTCTTTCCATGAAGTAGCAGATTCTTTTTGAATTAACTCAAATAATGGAGGACAATTAAACAGATTATCCTTAATTACATGCAGTGCATCAATAAAATGTAATATTTTGGTTTGTGCTCCACCGCTACAATGAACCATACCGTGAATATAACTTCTATCTAAGGATTCAAATATCGATTTTACAACAGGAGCATAGGTTCTGGTTGGGGATAAAACAAGTTTTCCAACGTCTAATGGAGTATCTGACTTATCAGTTAAGTTCTTTGTCCCAGAATAAACTAAATCTTTAGGAAGGTCATTGTCAAAAGTCTCTGGATATTTTTCCTTAACAGAGCTACCAAAGACATCATGCCTTGCTGAAGTAAGTCCATTGCTTCCCATACCACCATTATATTGATTCTCATAAGTTGATTGACCAAATGAAGAAAGTCCAACAATCACATCACCAGCCTTTATGTTTGCATTATCAATAACATCACTTCTTTTAATTCTTGCCGTTACAGTAGAGTCAACAATAATAGTCTTAACTAGATCTCCTACATCAGCTGTTTCTCCACCTGTACTATAAATATTTATTCCGTGTTTTGCTAACTCTTTTAATAAATCTTCAGTACCATTAATGATTGCTGATAAAACTGAGCCAGGAATTTTATTTTTATTTCTTCCAATAGTTGAGGAAAGCATAATATCATTAGAAACACCAACACATAAAAGGTCGTCGATATTCATAATCAATGCATCTTGAGCAATACCTTTCCATACAGACAAGTCTCCAGTCTCTTTCCAATATGCATAGGCTAGCGAAGACTTAGTACCCGCACCGTCCGCGTGCATAACTAAACAATGATTTTTACTGCCAGTCAAATAATCGGGAACAACTTTACAAAATGCTTTTGGGTAAAGCCCTTTGTCAATATTTTTTATGGCATTATGAACATCCTCTTTTTGAGAGGATACTCCTCTAAGACGATACCTTTTGTTACCCATCTTTATTTTTAAACTACAAATTTAGTGTTATTCATTCTATCTTATAATTAACTAATCAAACAATCAATGAAATAAAATGTCAACGTTATAAATTTACGCTGTTTTTTGAAAAGATTTTTAATGGTTTTCTTTCTGAAAAGATTCTTGAAATTTACGTTACTTGTGTTGAACAAATATAATTTTAAAATGAAAAAAATTAATGAACTGTATGTTTATTTTAAGAATATGAAAATTTACCCCCAAAATATTAAAGTAATCATAAAAATGTAGGTAGGTTTTTAGAATTGATGTATTAAAAATGTATGTAATTGTCTAGAAATTTTATTTTTACTTCTTTAAACAAAAATTAATTCATATGAGTAAGTCTAAATTGGAGTACATTTGGTTGGATGGTTATTTGCCTACCGCCAATTTACGAGGCAAAACAAAAATAG
>ERZ802830.398-NODE-398-length-43554-cov-6.79101_pt1 | contig 43554 bp, 36 predicted proteins | sample MGYA00345654_ERZ802830 | MGnify/ENA primary metagenome ERZ802830 (study PRJEB30503, sample SAMEA104212375) | marine metagenome | biome: Westerlies Biome; feature: [SRF] surface water layer (ENVO:00010504) within the epipelagic zone...; material: water...
CTACATACGCAAACCTATTTACAACTGAGCAACTTGAGTTTTGACGCAAAGAAATCTGTTGTTGAGCGCAGAATACTTATTTCGCTAACTTTTCGTCAGTTATTTAAATGAATATAAAATTGCTCTTTATAACTGACCTGCCCTCTATAACTTGATACTTTAAAATTCAAGTTCCGCTTGGTTGTTTGTAATTTACGTAATGTTTCTGTTGCTTGGAATCTTTGATTGCATGCCGCTGTAAATTCATCTGGCGTTTGATATTTTAATGAGCTGTGAGGTCGCTGCTGGTCATACTCTTTCCTCCACTGTTCTACAATTTTTTGAATAGCTCGGCGTTTAGCTGAAGGAACTACCACTTTTTTGAATTTACTGCCTTGAGGATTTGGTTCTGAACCGAGAGATCGACCAAGATCCTGTTGAGACGGGCATCACTAAGCTCCATCCCGCCATAATTTCCTCTTCACGTATAAAACGCTGCTTCACTGATGTTGTGTTTGGCGCAGACCGTTTTGACTGTCTCTTTTTCTTCGGCTTCTCGAAGGATCCCAATAATCTGTTCTTCATTTAACCGGCTTCTTTTCATGTTCTGCTTTCATTTTGTCCCAGAAATTTACGTTTGCCATGTCCATTTTCTCAGGGCTGATCCAATATCTAAGAAAATAAGGACGTAGAAGACTCTCTCTAACTACATCATAAAGAAGTAGGTATTCGTTTTAACCTCATTTGATATGTGGGTTCTCGTACCAAACAACCCCCAAATTTTCACGTTCTTCACATGTCATGACATCGAGATCTCCATCCATGTCCAGATCCAGCAATTCGATGCGATCGAACTTGATGCCTTGCGGTCCTGCGATGTCATGAAAAGCGGGCTTTGCTTTGGGTCCGTTGATTGAGGATGTTGGTGTGAACCAAGCCATGCCGGATTTTCCTCCTTCAGCCCCTTCGCAATTCACGACAAGATCCATGCCGCCATCCATGTTCAGGTCTCCATGGCGCACCGCTTTGGATCGACTCATCCAATCAGGCATTTGAAAGATTTCACGTTTCCATATTTCGCTGAAAGGATTCGGGGACTTAAGTTGCCAGATGATATTGGGTTTCACTGATGCCCAGACAGTCATCTTGGGTTCCTGCGTCGGGTGGGAATAATCGATGAACAACACTTCACTACCCGTGGGGCCGACACGGTGCTCCTTCCACGTCAGAGGTCGCTCCCCCTGAACATTGTCATGCGGGTTTTCCAAAAGCACCACACCGCTGTTGGACTTCCTTCGATCCGAAATGAGGATGTCCTGGTCTCCATCCTGGTCAGCATCGAATGTCATGATACTCATGATCCAGCCCGCTTCGTAAATGGGGTGCCATTTCCAATCCTCCAATAAACGACCTACACGGGGTGCTTCCAGCCATCCTATGGATGCCTTTTCCCCCTTGGATCCGACCACCAGATCGATTGAAGTATTCTTGTCAATCCGTGCCGGTTGGCAGAACATCCACATGGACTCTTTCTCCAGACTCGGAATGGCTTCGGTTTCCCATTTCGATGCGTTCAGATAATCATGTTTGTTCTTTGGCGCCCAGTGCACAAAAACCGATCTTGTTTTTCCTTCACAGGCACTCACGACATCCATGATGCCATCCCGGTCCATGTCGGCGAAGACAGCATCCTCTGGGGATTTGACATGTCCCACGGTGACCGATGGCCAGGGCGAATGCACCTTGTCTTTGCCGGGGTTCAGATAAATACGGACCAGCCCCCCTTCCTCCCATCCCGTTGCGATATCCATCAAACCGTCCCCATTGACGTCCTCGAGGCGTACGCCGTCTGCACCCTTCGAAGTATCGTCGATCGTGTGACGGTTCCATGCCGCGTTGAGCCCATGCCATAACGAGAGTGACGCAAGCAAGAAGATCAGACGGATGGAAAGAGCTAAATTGTGTATCATGGGAAATCGCTCAGGGTCTCACGGCTGTTCCGTCCCTTCTTCTGACGGGCGTCCAATATCCCGGGTGATCTGGATAAGGATACTTGGCTGCCGCTTTTTCGTTGATGTCGATTCCAAATCCGGGCGCGTCGTTGACGTGCATGTAGCCGTTTTTCATGTTGGGTGCACCGGGGAAAACTTCGCGCATGGCCTCATTGAAGTGCACACTTTCCTGAATACCGAAGTTATGGATGTTCATGTCCAGATGCGCATTGGCGGCATGCCCCACCGGTGACAAGTCACCTGGACCATGCCATGCAGTGCGGACTCCGAACCATTCTCCCAAAGTGGCGAGTTTTCGGGCTGGAGTGAAACCACCGACTTGTGTGATATGAACGCGAATAAAATCAATCAGTCGATCCGTAATGAGGTCAACCCATTCATGAGGATTGTTGAAAAGTTCACCCATGGCAATGGGAACACTGGTTTGGGCGCGCAGGTTTTTGAAATAACCATTTTGCTCAGGTGCCAATGGATCTTCGATGAAAAAGGGGCGGAACTGCTCAAGTTCCTTGAGCAGACCAATCGCTTCAATGGGTTCAATGCGTTCATGAACATCGTGCAGCAATTCAATCGCCTCTCCACATGTCGATCGGATATGCTCGAACATTTTGGGCGTGGCGCGCAGGTAAGGCAACGAATCCATGTGTCCATCCGAATCCAGCCTAAAACCTCTCTTCGTATAAGGCGGTCTCGTGGAGTGGTGCGGCGAGCCGTATGCACCCAGTTGAATGCGGACATGCCGATAGCCTTCTTCTATCTTGGATTTGACACTGTCCTCCAGTTCCTTGAAATCACGTCCGCTGGCATGGGAATAGCAATCTACCGCAAAGCGGGATCTGCCTCCCAGAAGCTGGTAAACGGGCATGTTGGCTCGTTTACCCTTGATATCCCAAAGTGCCATGTCGAGCCCGCTCAGTGCGTTGTTCAAAACAGGCCCGTTTCGCCAGTAGGAGCTGGTATAGGCGTTCTGCCACATATCTTCAATGTCATCGACATCCCTGCCTCTTGCAAATTCATCCAGATACTCATTGACTGCCGTGACGACGGTCAGAGGCCGTTGGTTGTAGGTGCCGCAACCAAGTCCGTAGAGACCAGGTTCACTGGTTTCCACTTTGATGATGACCAGTCGAGCGCTCATTGGGCTTGTCATGATGGCTCTTACCTTGGTGATTTTCAAGGGTTCGAGACCTTTGGAGGCGTTCTGAACCTGGTCGGCACAGGCATCGGGTGCCGAGGCATTAAAGCCAAGTGCTCCAAATGCCCCCATGCCTAAACCTTTCAATGCATTTCTTCTGTTCATGGCGATTTCTTGGGTTGGGTGAATCAATGAAACCTACCGAACATCAGCGAGGAAATGAATAGAAAATGACTGACAAAGTTTGAGTTCTGCTTTTAATTGTAAGCCGTATGCCGAAAAGAACGGACATCCATTCAGTGTTGATCATTGGTGCAGGCCCCATTGTCATTGGGCAAGCCTGCGAATTTGACTATTCAGGCACTCAAGCCTGCAAAGCCTTGAAAGAGGAAGGGTTTCGTGTGGTGTTGCTGAATTCGAATCCAGCGACGATCATGACGGATCCCGAATTTGCGGATCGCACTTATATTGAACCCATCAACCCCGAAACAGTGGTTAAAATCATTGAGCTGGAGCAACAGATCATGAAAGACATGGGGGCGAAAGGAAAGTTAGTCATCCTTCCGACGCTTGGGGGGCAAACTGCTTTGAATCTGGCGATGGACATGCATCGAAGCGGCATGCTGGACAAGCTCGAGATCGAATTGATCGGTGCGCAGCCCGACGCCATCGAAAAAGGCGAGGACCGTCAGGCTTTCAAGGAGGCCATGCTGAAAATTGGACTGGACGTTGCCGTCAGTGGAGTCGCTCACAACTGGGAGGAATCCGAAGCGATCGCCAAAGATATTGGTAAATTCCCCCTCATCATCCGCCCCGCTTATACGCTGGGTGGATCAGGCGGCGGTATCGCCTACAACTGGGGCGAGTATGAGACAATCTGCAAGCGAGGCTGTGAGTTATCTCCAGTCTCTGAAATCCTGATCGAGGAATCACTTCTGGGATGGAAGGAGTTCGAAATGGAAGTCATGCGGGATCATGCAGATAATTGCGTGATCATCTGTGGCATTGAGAATTTTGACCCCATGGGCGTGCACACGGGTGACTCTATCACGGTGGCGCCTACACAGACTTTAACGGACAAGGAATATCAGATCATGCGGGATGCTTCCTTTGCGGTGATACGTGAGATCGGGGTGGAAACGGGTGGTTCCAACATTCAATTCGCGGTAAATCCAAAGAATGGTCGCTTGGTGGTCATTGAAATGAACCCTCGCGTTTCAAGATCCTCTGCTCTTGCTTCCAAGGCAACAGGTTTTCCCATCGCCAAAATTGCGGCTAAACTGGCTGTTGGTTACACCCTCGACGAAATCAGAAACGATATCACGCGTGTAACACCGGCGAGTTTCGAGCCAACTATTGATTACGTCGTTACCAAGATACCTCGATTTACATTCGAGAAATTTCCTCAAGCTGATCCGACGCTTACAACTCAGATGAAATCCGTTGGAGAAGCAATGGCGATTGGCCGAACATTCAAAGAGTCACTCCAAAAATGCTTGAGATCAATGGAAATTGGGCGTGCAGGTCTGGGGGGCGATGGCAAACCATGGCGCCTCGGTGAAAACACTTATGGTGATCTGGATATCCTGCCGCGTGAGGTCATTACGCAGAAGTTGAGTGTCCCTAACGCGGAACGTATCTTCTTCATCCGTCATGCTTACCGAGCAGGTTTTACCATGGAAGAGATCCACAAGCTGACGATGATCGATCCCTGGTTTCTGGTGCAGATTCGGGAAATTGTCGAAGTGGAGGAAGAACTCGCCCAGATGGCTTGATTGCTCTCCGAATATTCCTTCAGATTTTTTACGGGTGCCAGATGGATTGCAGGTTCCAGGCTCTCAGTGAGCTGATCTTTGAATCACCTCCTTTGGAAAAATATTCTACCGAGATATTGTCAGGCGAGGGGAAGATGCGCTCGGACAGGACCGTTTCGCCTAGGTTTCCAAAAACCTCGATAGAGGAATCATCCAGAAAGATCTGCAGGTGGATATGTCCGTTCTCAATGGCCAGTGGTCCTTCATGCTTTCCGCCGAAGTCTTCATGGAAAGCCACATCGCCAGATTGCGTTCGATCCACGAACAGTGTATTCCTGATCACATCGTAACCCACAAGTGAGGCTTCATCCTTGCCTTTTCTCAAGCGAAAGCCTACCTCCGATGCTGAGCCCAGCTCTATCGTGGCAATGATTTCCAGACGTTTCCCTGATAACTCGCCTTCAGTAAACGTGCGTGTGCCATTCATGATTTCTAGTTCGTGGTATGCGATTTCCTTGCCTCGTAGTTTCCGGAGTTCCTTGGCAGGCGATTGAATCAATCGAAGTCCTTGCGACGTTCCCCTCAGCGTGAGACTCCTTGGAATGGACATAGCGCTGCGCCATGGATGGGTAGGAATGTTATTCGCGTATTGCCAATTGCTCAGCCAACCCAGCCAAAGTCGACGTCCGTCCTCTTTCGGCACATCTGACCAACTCACGGCTGCATAGAAATCCTTACCATGATCGACCCAGTTAGCCTGTTCACCTGAAGCGTTGGACTGGGGCGACGCTGAATCCACCGTGAAATGTGTCCCATCAAATTCACCGATGAAATACTGACACCCCGATCCACCTGCGATCGATCCGCTGCCTATATTCACGATGAGAACCCACTTGGAATGGTGGGTTCCTTCTATTTCCAAAGGAAACAGATCGGGACACTCCCAGATACCTTTCACAGCACCCGCGGGTCCAAACTCGCTGAGTAACTCCCATTCCTTCAAATTAGATGAACCGTAGAATCGTAGCTTCCTTTCCAAAGGTATCGAAACGGTCATAACCCATTTGTGAGAGGCTTCGTGCCAGAACACCTTCGGGTCTCTGAAGTCGGCCATGTTGAGATCGATAACCGGGTTCCCTTCATATTTCGTCCATGTGCGGCCACGATCGTCACTGTAAGCAATATCCTGCGTTTGTTTGCCGTGTCCGTGACCTGTGTAGATTGCGACAAGGGGAGGTTTTGTTCCGTCGCCGAAACCACTGGTGTTTTTGAAGTCAACGACCGCACTTCCAGAAAAAATCATCACTCCATAATGGTCTTGAAGTGCAATAGGTAAATGTTCCCAATGAACAAGATCTTTGCTGACAGCATGCCCCCAGCTCATGTGCCCCCAGGTGTTGCCGTGAGGATTGTGCTGATAAAACAAGTGATACTCCCCATCATAAAACACCATGCCGTTCGGGTCATTCATCCAGTTCATAGGAGGGGTAAAATGAAACTGTGGACGATGAAGTTCGTAGTAATATTGGGACGTCTTCCGGTAATCGGATAAACGACCGGTGGATGGATCCTCTCCGAAAATATCAAGCACACTGTGAAGCATGCATGCAGTAGCGATTACAATCGATAGCTTGGCCATGGATGAGCAGATCTAATCAATCTTAATAGGAAAATTGCAATTAAATTAAACCATAACCTGACCAGTTAAGCGAAAATTTGCCATCTTTCTTTCAGAAAATTTCAACACAATACTTGCACCTGCGAGCCTCACCATCAGGATTGAAAAAAGGGATTCGCATTCAGTCAGCAACTTTAAAAAAAGTTGGAATCGCTTTTTCAAGGAGTAATGGTAACAATCCTCCAAACACTTTGTCATATCATGAAAAATAAAAACTCGTACATACTCCTGTTTTTGACCTTCTTTACCTGCCTTTCACAGGCTCAGGACAAGCGTCCCAATATTCTTTTTGTATTCACCGATGACCATGCACCTCATGCCATTGGTGCCTACAATGGCTGGTTGAAATCGGTCAACCCCACGCCAAATATCGATCAGCTTGCATCTCAAGGGATGCTTTTTGAAAACAGCTTTTGTTCCAATTCCATCTGTGGTCCGAGTCGAGCCGTGATTCTGTCAGGTAAACACAGTCACAAGAACGGATTCATGAACAATGGGAACAGCTTTGACTGGAATCAGCAGATATTTCCCAAGATCCTTCGCGGGACTGGATATCAGACTGCCCTTTATGGCAAGAGTCATCTCAAGGGCCGTCCTCAGGGATTTGATGACTGGGCCGTGCTTCCAGGGCAAGGGCTTTACTACAATCCTGATATGATTTTTCCAAACGGACGTCGACGTGTTGATGGGTATTGCACTGACGTTGTCACCGATCTTGCCGTTGATTGGCTCAAGGAAAAACGTGATGCCGATCGTCCGTTCGTAATGATGGTTCAGCACAAGGCCCCACACAGAAACTGGATGCCTGCTCTGCGTCATTTGAATTTGTATGACGACGTGAACATTCCAGAGCCTGCAACGCTCTTTGACCGATACGAGGATAACGCGCCTCCAGCACGTTTTCAGGAACTGGAAATCGATCGGCACATGGATCTCAATTATGACCTGTTTGTAGACCTGACTCCTGAGTTCAATCAACCTCCTTCGCAGAAACGGCAGGATCGGTCAGCCTGGCACAATATGAAACGCATGTCCCCCGAACAGCTTCGTCAATGGAGAGCCGCTTACGGTCCGAAGGATGCTGCTTTTCATGAGGCAGACCTGGAAGGCAAGGACCTCGTACGCTGGAAATTCCAGCGCTATGCAAAAAACTATCTTCGCTGTATCAAGGGAGTCGATGAAAGTATCGGGCGTCTGAGAGATACGTTGAAGGAGCTTGATCTGGACGAAAACACAATCGTGATCTACAGCTCCGATCAGGGGTTCTACATCGGAGACCACGGATGGTACGACAAGCGCTGGATGTATGAGGAATCGCTGAAGATGCCTTTCATTGCGTATTGGCCGGGAGTGACTCAGGCCGGTTCGCGGAATACCATGATGATTCAAAACCTGGATTACGGTCAGACCTTCCTGGATATGGCCGGAGCTACCATTCCCGAAGACATGCAGGGCGCCTCACTCGTTCCGCTGCTGCAGGGAAAAACTCCTGCGAACTGGCGCAAGAGCATATACTACCATTACTACGAATATCCGAGTGTCCACATGGTGCCGCGTCATTATGGGATACGGACCGAGCGCTACAAATTAATGCATTTTTATCAATTTGGTGAGGAATGGGAACTCTATGATCTTGAAACCGATCCGGATGAATTGACCAATATCTATGGTAGAAACGAGTATGCTCAGTTGAGCTTCGATTTGAAAAATCAATTATCTGAATTGCAAAGGCATTATGAAGACGACAGTGATATCTCCGAAAAGCCGGATACGTGGAAGGCGGAGATGAGAGGCAGCAAGTAGACAAAGCATCTCGAGTTTCTTTAAAAAAGCACCTGTTGTCACCCTCGGATGATTGCAGGTGCTTTTTTATCAGATCCTTCAAAGAATGCTTGTTATTGAGGTTAAGCAAAAGATGATATTCCATTGAAAGGTGCATTTCTTTGAGCAGCCTTCTGGTTGGAGATCTGGTTTCGCTCGAGCCTTTGATCTCAAGGCAGTCTTTAGCATGGGTGTTCTTGTTCCTTAAAACTTAAATCTCTGTTGAAGGAAAAGTGATTGCAGTTACTCTTCAAAAAACAAATAAAATGAGAATATTGCTTTATTTACTTTGTTGCCTGCCCGGTTGGTTTGCTGTTGAGCTCTCCGGCGCCTCCCTGTCGTCGCCGGATGGCAATATTTCATTGAACTTCGAGCTCAGGTCGCTGGGGGATCTGGATCATTGTCCTGTTTATGAAGTGTCCTACCGAGGGGAACGCATTGTGAAACCCTCTCGTCTTGGTCTGGCGTTTGCAGATGCCGATGCGTTGACTCACGATCTAAGTGTTCAATCCACTGAGTTCACTGAACACAATGCTCTGTGGGAGCCGGTTTATGGTGAGCGTAGCCAGGTGCAGGATCACTACAATCAGTTGAAAGTGTCGCTTTCACGGAGAGATGCTGGTGGCGTTATTCTGGAATGCATCTTCCGGTGCTACGATCAGGGTGTCGCCTTTTGTTATCGACTCCCCCGACAGGGCCCCAGTGGAGCCATTCACATTGACGAAGAGCTTACGGAATTTGCGTTCGAAAATAATCACGCTGCCTGGTGCGTGTACTCAGCTCAAGGTAAGTATGCCTTGAAAACGATAGATACCATGGGGCGTGATGTGGAACGGCCATTGACCTTGAAGACGGAAAAGGGTCGTTACATCGCCATTGCTGAAGCGGGTTTGGTTGATTATGCACGGATGAAATTACGTCAACATGAAACGCGCCCTCATGCCATCGTCAGTGACTTGAGTGGCGATGTGATCGTTTCTCTGCCGGCTGTCAGCCCCTGGCGTGTGATCCTGCTGGGACAAAGTCCGGGTGAATTGCTGGAGAACAATGATTTGATCTCGAACCTCAATGCGCCGAACGCGATTGAGGACTGTTCCTGGATTCGCCCCGGTAAAGTCATCCGAGAGGTAACGTTGACCACGCAGGGAGGAAAGGCCTGCGTGGATTTCGCCGTGGAGCATCAACTCCAATATGTGGAGTTTGATGCTGGGTGGTATGGAGCGGAAAACAGTGAAGCTTCCGATGCGCGGACAGTGACTTTGGATCCTGCGCGTTCACCAGGGCCATTGGATCTGCCGGAAGTGATTCGTTATGCCAGGGAACGTGACATCGGTATTTTATTATATGTCAATCGCAGGGCCTTGGAACGACAGCTCGACGAGCTTTTACCTTTGTATCGAGATTGGGGTATCAAGGGATTGAAGTATGGGTTTGTGAGCGTCGGAACCCAGAAGGCGACCACCTGGCTGCACGAAGCGATCCGGAAAGCTGCAGATCACCAGTTAATGGTGGACGTGCATGACGAATATCGACCCACCGGATACAGCCGTACCTATCCGAATTTCATGACTCAGGAAGGCATTGGTGGTGATGAAACCGCGCCCTCCAATGAACAAACCCTGACCATACTGTTTACACGGATGCTGGCCGGAGCAGGGGACAACACCCTTTGCTATTATGATGATCGAGTGATTCGAAACGCTTCGCATGCCTATCAGCTGGCCAAGGCCGTTTGTTTCTACAGTCCCTGGCAGTTTCTGTACTGGTATGACAGGCCTCCGGGATCGCCTCGACGCAAAGGCGGCGCCGGGGGGCAGAAGGGGGTGATTGGTAATGAGCCGGAACTGGAATTTTATGATCATGTGCCGACTGTTTGGGATGATACCAAGGTCATGCATGGTGCGATTGGTGACTATGCGGTTTTGGCTCGAAGGAGTGGTGAAGATTGGTTTGTCGGTTGCATGAACAGCGGAGAGCCTCGGACTTTGTCCGTACCGTTTCATTTTCTACCCGAGGGCAAAATCTATGTTGCTCATGTTTATTCCGATGATCCATCGGTCAAAACGAGAACACACGTGAGAATCGATCGTTACCGTGTGGATTCGGGAACCGTCTTTGAGACGTCAATGACGGCTCAAGGGGGGCAAGCCATCCGTCTTGTTCCTGCCGGACTCGAGGAGACCTATCCTTTCTACGGGCAATGAACAAAAGATTTCCTCATGCATTCTTTCAAGTAAATTCATTGCACTCGAGACATGGGATTTAAATTGCTTTCCACTTTCTCAGATCTCCTTCGCGTATGGTTTGACCTTCTTTATCGAGCTTTTCCAGCAGAGGGATTGCGATGCGTCGAGGGATTTCCAGAACCTGGCGCAGTGAACTCACGGAGGAAGGGCCCTGAGTGGTCAGGTGGTTTTTAATTTTGCGAAGATAGTCCTCGTGCACCGATTGAAGGACGAGAAGGTCCGCCCCGATTTCAACGACTTTGTTCATCCTGATGAGGCATCGAATGGCGTCTCCTGCATCTTGAGATGTATCGTAGTGTTTTCGGGCTGGAGGTTCGTTGGGAGTCAGGGAGAGTTCCCTCAGGATCTGATCAGCGAGAGGTACCAGTCTATCGGGTAGAGTCACACTGTGGCTCTGATGGCAGAGGCATTCTCCAGCTTGTTCAATCGCGTGTTCTTTTCCAAGTTCACGCAGTACCATGGGTAACAGATCCAGGGAAGGAAGCAATGTACCAAACTCCCTGCGCAGTGTTTCCAATGGAATTCCCGGCTTGTCGGGATGTGTTTGATGAAAAAGGATCACCTGGTCGGCCATGACGGTGAGGCTGGTGTTCCACCATTTGGTATCCAACAGCCAGTCACTTCGCTTGATGGCCTGTTTTGCTTTGACTAGCTTGGCCGCTTCTCTGGCCAATTGCTTGGCCGTCCATTGTCCCTTTGCAGCGAATGTATCCAGTTGAATGCCATGATCTCTTGCGAGTCGTGCTCTCAGGTAGTCGTGGGCATCTCCTGAGCTTGCGGACAAATGGTTCAGGTATGTTTGCTGCTCCAGGTGACTCAGTTTTCGACGGGAGCTGTCCGCATCCCAAATACGGCCTCCTCCCAGGGTTCCTTGCTGTGACCAATCGCGAAGTACAAATCGATCTCCCTCTACCGCAAACATGGGGCGCTCAAGCCGGATGCGGGCAGCTGCTCGGGTTCCAGGAGGCATGGGTTCATGATTTGAAAAATGAATCCTGCCTGGAATGTTGTCTGATCCTATATGCACGCGGATGCGAGTGCCGCTCTTGATGAAACCGTTTATTGGATTACCGGGTTTGTCGAAACGTGAGGTGCGCTCCATGATGGCATCCAGACAAGTCGTGTTCTGTCCCAAACCGTCAATGGTGACAACCTGCCCACGCCCCACCGATGTATTTGTAAACGCTTGTTCTTTTCGCAGCGTGGTTCCGGGTAAATTGAGAGCTGTGCGCATGCCGGGTGCGGCTGCCTCCTGCTGTGCATGATGGTGCTGAATCGATCTGATTTTCGTTTGCAGATTTCCTGGTTGAACGCAAACGGATTGGTCGGTGGTGAAGGGAGCCCCGATCAGTGTGCCGGTAACCACGGTGCCCATGCCCTTGACTGAAAAACAGCGATCGACAGGCAGGCGTGGTTTACCAAGATCAAGATGAGCGGGTTGTCTCTTCAGTATGTCTGACACAGCATTTCCCAGTGCATCGAATCCTTCATGCGTTTTGGTAGAAGTGGCAATGATGGGGGCTTCCTCAAAACGTGTTGCCTTCAGTTCTTCACGGATCATTTCCATGACAAAATCCGCCTCACCTTCCGCAAGGTCCGATTTTGTCATGACCACGATCAGGTTGGGCACAGCCAGGTATTCCAGGATTTGAAAATGTTCTTCCGTCTGTGGCATCCAGCCATCATCTGCTGCGACGACCAAAAGACCAAGATCCACCGCCCCAACCCCGGAAATCATATTTTTCACGAAATCTTCGTGACCGGGCACATCCACGATTCCCAGGTCATACTGGGTGGACGGGTTTTCTGGATCCCGCAGCAACCATTGAGCAAATCCGAGATCGATCGTGATACCCCTTCGTTTTTCCTCGGGTAAGCGGTCTGGATCCTCCTGCGTCAATGTTTTGACCAGGGCGCTCTTGCCATGATCGACATGTCCGGCCGTGGCGACAATGAATGGAATGGATCGTTTGGCTTCGTTCATGCCTCTTTTGATGAACGATGGACGAGTTTCTCTTCAATTTGTTGGATGCATGCGGAGATGGTTTCGTCCTGATCAGAAAAGATCGTGCGAAGATTCAATCGAAACGATCCTTTTTGCACATAGCCGATTACCGGTGGGTGGCATTCGCGGAATGATCTGGCAATGGTGTCCGGTTTGATGCTCTGGATATTCACCTCAATGGCAATCGAAGCCATGCGCGTTCGAGGCATGGTGCCTCCACCTACCTCAGAATCTGTTTCAATGATGTTCAAGTGGACGCTCCTGCACTTGGATGCTTTCAATATGGCGTCTGCGCGGTCTTTAAGGTTTTGTCTGGATTGGCTCAGCAATTCATAGGCAGGCAGGTCTGGAAGCTTGGGCGACTCGGGGTCGTTTTTGGATTCAAGATGTTTCTGCACAGTGAATCCCAAAGCACTCAAGGCCATCTTATCTGGTCTCAAGGCACGGAAAAAAGGATTGGATTTCAAGCGTTCAATCCATGTTTCTTTCCCTGCAATGATGCCTGCTTGAGGGCCTGCCATCAACTTATCTCCGCTGAAGCAAACCATGTCCGCTCCCTTTTGAACGATGGATTCCGGAGTGGGTTCTTCTTCTATCCCAAAATGAGATGCTGTGTGGATCAAAGCGCCGCTGCCCAAATCGACCGCAAATGGTATTTGCTGGCTTTTGGCTAGTTCTGCCAAGTCCTTGATCGAAGCTGATTCGACAAATCCATCCATGTAAAAGTTGCTTTGATGGACCTTCAGTATGAGTGCTGTCTCGTCAGTGATTGATTTCTTGTAATCATTGATATGAGTGCGGTTGGTTGTTCCGATCTCTTTCAATTGAAGCCCAGCTGATTCAAGGATCTCCGGAATACGGAATCCACCACCGATCTGGACAAGCTCACTTCTGGAAACCAGCACTTCGCGACGATCCTTTAGTTTACAAGTACTTAGAATGAGGATCAATGCCGATGCACAATTGTTGACCACAGTTGCCGATTCAGAACCGGTCAGGACCGCCAGCGCTTTTTCGACCAGAGCGCCACGCTTGCCGCGTTTGCCAGTGTGAAGGTCCAGTTCCAGACTGTTGTAGCCGATCATGCTTTGATTGACATGCACACAGAGATCCATGTGGAATGGGGCTCTTCCCATATTTGTATGCAGCACCACTCCCGTTGCGTTGATGACCGGTTGCAGATGGCTTTTTTCGATACTTTCAAGATGAGAACCTATGGCAGCTTCGATAAAGTCGGTATCGGGCAAAGAATGTTCTTGTTGCCAAACACGTAGAAGATCCTGAATCAGTCTTTTTCGGAGTAAACGCGGAATAGGATACGAATCGGTTTTTCTTAACAGCGAATCGATGGATGGGGGTCTTCTTCTGTTGGAATCTGACTGGTTCATCTGGAGATCCATCACATCCGAAATTACTTGTTTTGGCAATGCGTAAGAGGGAATTAACCTTCTTATGAGGGGTATCGAAACCAAGATTCCAAACATACAGAGGGAATTATGAGTAGATTTTTGTCTGGTGCTTGAATTTCAACGATTGTTTGGGTAGTTTTCAAACAAATGTTAGATGACCGGTCATACATGCAGTCCCCATACCATCCCCAAACAAAGTTTTCGGCGGTCGTCATACTCATTGTCATCTGTGCAGGCGTCTTCCTGCTTCAAATTTTTACCCAGCCCAGTAGTTCATTTCTGGTGAACTCGGTATGGGGTCAGTATTTTTACCTCAGCCAAATCGGTGTATCCCGTGGGTTTCTTTGGCAATTGATCACTTTTCAGTTCATTCATGGAAGCTTTTTGCACCTACTGTTTAATTGTTGGGCATTGTATCTCTTTGGGCGAAGTATTGAAGAATCGCAGGGTAAAGCTGGTTTTTTCAGAGTCTATTTTTTGTCAGGAGTCGCAGGCGGACTTTTGCATGTCATCATCGCCTGGGGACTGAACGGTAATTCGGTTCCAATGTTAATGGTCGGGGCCTCAGCTGGTGTGTATGGGCTCATTGCGGTGTTTGCCCGACTCTGGCCTGATACACCTCTAACAATGTTCCCTATCCCCATCACCATCAAGGTGAAACATCTGTTTTTCATTCTTCTGGCGATTGCGGGTTTGGGACTGATCTTATCGCGGGGTAGCGGGGTTTCTCATGCGGGGCATTTTGGCGGAGCCATCGCGGGTCTGTTATACGTCTATTTCGCAATTGAAGGTAAAAAGATGTCTTTCGCAATGTCATCAAGGCCTTCCCTGAGCAAGGTGCGCCAAGTTCACCCAGCGAGCAAAGTCGGCAGCGTGCTCAAGCGCGTGTCGAGGTCCAGTAAAAATTCCTCTTCGCTCACCGAGGAGGAATTCATCACTCGGAAAGTCGATCCAATTCTTGAAAAGATTTCTGCTCATGGAATCCACAGCCTCACCGAGAGTGAGCGGAAAATACTCGAATCGGCTCGATCTCGCCTCAAAGGACGATTATAGAACTACAAGATCATTCTATTTCTTCTCTTTGCCAAGGTAGCTTTCTGAAGTCAGCATACTGAGAGTTCACAACAAACGAACCTTGAATCGAGTAGCAGTGTCATGAATCTATTCCCTGTCCTAGGGCGTGAACTACAGATCAGCGCCAGAAAACCGCTCACTCATCGATTAAGAGTGGTGATTGTATTTGTCTGCCTTGCATTTTGTGGAAGGACACTCTTTCCCTATTCCCGCATGGGAAACATGGGAGCAGGACAAGGAATGAATCTCTTTCTCACACTCACTGTCATTGCGGTTCTTTTCAGCGCATTTGCGGGTGTGTTTGTCTGCTCTGACAGTCTGAGCCGAGAAAAACGCGATGGCACGCTTGAATTATTGTTTCTCACTAATCTGCGACCAATCGACGTGGTGTTTGGAAAACTCTTTGCGCACGGATTGAATTTGTTTTACGGATTGCTTGCCTTCGTGCCCATCCTTGCGATGACCCTTCAAATGGGTGGGGTAAGTCTGGCCTTGGTGGGAAAAACGGTGCTGGTCCTCTTGAATTGTCTCTTCTTGTCGATCGCGGTTGGTATATTTGTTTCATCCATCAGCAAGGATGAGCGAAAAGCGCTCTGGGCCTCCATTGGCTTGTTATTCATCATCTATGTCGGGCCTTACATTTTGATCGAGTACACCTCGCGGAACTGGGAGTGGGGATTTGAGGCTTCAGCCCGCCTGTTATCCTTTATCTCTCCCCTGACGGCTATGAACCTTATCTTGGATGGCGGTTTTAATGGTCTTCCGACCTCCGGTTTGCGTGGATTGAACGCGGGTGGCATGGGTTTTTACATTGCCCTGTTGGTGCCCCACCTTCTTGCATGGTTCCTTCTATATCGTTCAGGGCGTTCTATTGCCAGGTTGGCTTTAGATAGCCCACGATCGACCTTTTTTGATGCTATTCGCGAGCGTTGGCACTACTTTCTCTATGGGCGAGGAGAACAAAGGAGGGTTCATCGACAATGGTTGCTGGATCATCATCCGATGACGTGGATGGTCATGCGGGAAAAGTTGAAGCTGAAGTATGTCTGGACCTTCGTCGTCTCGGTTCTTTTCATCTGGGTGATGGGCTACATGTTTAATGGAGAAATCATGGCCGAACCCACCTTGCTGATCTCACTGGGAATGTTTGTTCATTTTTTCCTCAAAATATGGGTGGCCTCGGAGGCTGCTTCGGCCATTGCTGAGGATCGCAGAACAGGTGCTCTGGAATTGGTCGTCACCACTCCTCTGGGTGCTCATGGAATCGTTCATGGCATTTTCAAGGCCTCATTGCTTCAATTCTGGAAGCCCGTGTTATTGTTAGTGGCGGCCGAGGCGCTTCTGGTCTGCACGATTGTGGCTCCTGGGCGTGATCAGGACATTTCGCTGCTTCGTTTTCAATATCTGGCGGCCATCGGTATGCTGGTGGCAGACATGATGTCGATTGGATGGGTTGCCATGTGGCATGCACTGAAAACGGGTAGTTCGCACAAAGCCATAGGGCGTTCGGTGGTATGGATGCTTGCTTTGCCCTGGGTAATTTACTTCTTCGGATTTCAAACATGGGACATGGTCTGGAAGCCTGCTGTGAGCCACATTCACTATTGGCTTCATGATGTGGTTTTACCCACTCAAGACCAGCTTAATGACATCAAGTTCCTTCACCAGTCAGGCCATATTGTCTTCTGGTGCCTGATTGGACTGGCTTGGAATTTTTGCTATGCCTGGCGTCGAACACGCCATCGGGTGCTGAGCCGGTTTCAAACCATGGTTTCAGAATCGAGTCTTGAGTGGAAATCATAAAGCAATCGAGTCCTTCCAAGACATTGGGCAGAGTCATGCCTGCATTGGATATCAGGGGGCAGATCAGTGCCTTGCTTTTCTTCCGATCAGTCATTGGAGGCTTATCTGCCGCGGATCAAGGGTCGCCCATTGATCATTTGACGGGAAAAATGCGCGATTGATTGCGGTATTCATCTGTCGGAAACATTCCAATCTCTCAATTCAGGCGGAGTGTTGAACTCGACCTGCCGGTGATTATCGAGGGATATCCTGCTTTTACGGTAAATCGGAGCCAGGTTACGAGATGTGTGATGGTGCCCATAACGGTCAATAACACGACGACAATGTTGATGATTCCGATCACTGAGCAATGTGATATCTACGAAGTTTTTTAACATTTGGACAAGACACGGGCCGAGCGATGATCACCTCGCTGACCAAGGTCAGTGGGCAGGAAAGCTGGAGGCGGATCGTGTGGCTTTTGCTGTTACTGTCAAGCAAATGGAAGTCTAACGACTTCCGGAAATCAAAGGTCATCTATGTCTGGACAAGTTATCATGCTCGTAAGATAGACTGATCCATTTGAGGGGAATTTGAGCTGTTCTTCAAAACGTTCTCCAAATATCGCTTGCACCAAGGTGTTCAACTCATCAAATTGTTATCAACATGATGCAATTGAATAAGGAATCAGAAGAATCAAAACCAGTTGTTCCCAATAAAGTATTTGAATCCCTGTCGAAACAGCGGACGATCACCCTCTTTGGTGAAATTAATCAGGATTTAGCCGAAAAGGTGACGCAGGCTCTCCTGTTTCTGGACCACGAATCAAACGATCCCATCAAAGTGATCATCAATTCTCAGGGCGGACACGTCGAATCGGGGGATACTATCTTCGACATGATTCGTTTTGTGAAGTCCAGGGTTTATGTCATTGGCACTGGGTGGGTGGCCAGCGCAGGAGCTTTGATTTACGCTGCACCTCCCAAGAAATATCGTTTGAGTCTGCCCAGTACTCGCTTCATGTTACATCAGCCAATGGGCGGCGTAGGTGGTTCAGCTTCCGATGCTGAAATCGAAGCACGCGAAATCATCAAAATGCGGGAAAGACTTAACCAGACTTTCGCAGATCAGACGGGACAGCCTATTGAAAAAATAAAACAGGATAGTGACCGGAATTTCTGGATGGATCCCAAGGAAGCCATGGACTACGGATTGGTAGGCAAAGTTATCAAGACCATAGGTGACTTGCCTTGACCCATCGTTCAACGGAGTCTTCTTTTGCAACGATTGCCTGAATAATAGTTTGCTATGACATGGATCTGGATCATTTTGGCATTCCTCGGATTGGTGCTTGTCTATGACTTATGTCAGAAGAAGCACGCCATTCTCAGAAACTTCCCGATCATCGGTCATTTTCGATACATCCTCGAGGCGATTGGGCCGGAATTAAGACAATATATTGTCACCGACAACGATGAGGAGCGGCCCTTCACCCGTGACCAGCGTCGTTGGATCTATGCGACATCCAAAAAACAGAACGAGTATTTTGGATTTGGTACTGATAATGATCTTGAACAAACACCCAACTATATTCTCATCAAGCATAGTTCGTTTCCTCTAAACCGCCCCATCAATTCGCCCGATTACCCGATTCCGTGTGCCAAGGTGCTCGGGCAGCATCGCAATCGGAGGAGGGCATTTCGAATGCCCTCTGTCGTCAATGCCTCAGCCATGAGTTATGGCAGTTTGAGCGCAGCTGCTACAGAAGCAATCAACCGCGGTTGTGCATTGTCAGGCGCACTCCATAATACAGGCGAAGGCGGCGTTTCGAGGCACCACCAGCATGGTGCGGATTTAATTTGGCAGATTGGAACGGGCTATTATGGGTGTCGAAATCGTGACGGGGGATTTGATCTTTCCGTTTTTCGCGACACTATCCAGAAATATCCGCAAATACGAGCCATTGAAATCAAGCTCAGCCAGGGGGCGAAAGCTGGTCTTGGAGGCATTGTGCCGGCTGAAAAAGTAACTAGTGAAATCGCGGCCATTCGTGGTATAGAACCTGGTAAATCCTGCTTTAGCCCTCCTTCTCACAGTGCCTTTTCGGATACTGACACGTTGCTTGACTATGCCGAATTACTGGCTGAAACCTCTGGCCTGCCTGTTGGTATCAAGTCGGCGGTTGGTCAGATGGAATTTTGGGAACAGCTTGCCTTGAGGATGTCGACGGACTCCCGGGGCCTTGATTTTGTGACGATCGATGGAGGCGAAGGTGGCACGGGGGCAGCTCCCCTGGTATTTTCTGATCATGTGGCACTGCCTTTCAAGCAGGCTTTCAGTCGAGTCTATCTCAAATTCGCAGAGCAAAACCTCACTGACAAAGTGGTTTTCCTTGGTTCGGGTAAGTTGGGCTTTCCTGAATCTGCCATACTTGCCTTTGCTTTGGGCTGCGATGGGATTTCCGTTGGAAGAGAAGCCATGTTGGCCATCGGTTGTATTCAGGCTCAGCGTTGTCACACCGGGCATTGCCCTACTGGAGTAGCAACGCAGAACGCATGGCTTATGCATGGACTGGATCCAATGCAGAAATCCGCCCGTTTGGCTAATTATCTAAAGGTGCTGCGCAAGGAAATTATTAGAGTGTGTCATGCCGCAGGCATAACCCATCCAACACTCATTGATTCGAGGCATGTTGAACTTTCTGATGGCCAGTCGGGTGTTCGGACACTCGAGTCCATTTACGGATACTCTGTAGGTTTACGCCAGAGGGGGCCAGAATGGGCCGCATCCATCCAACAATTAATGGATGAGGCATCTGTCAGGCACAAAGACTGATCAAATAGAGCCTTGCCCAAACTTATGAGTGATTCCATCCACGTGCAGTGTGCCGGAAACGTTTTCAGAACGGAACTGGAAGCTCTTGAGCATGTCGCCGGACTATTGGATAATGCTTTTCACCAAACGGTCGAATCCCTCGTGCAAACAATGGATTCCAGAGGTAAGGTGGTGGTTATTGGTATTGGGAAATCAGGAAATATCGGGCGAAAAATTGCCGCTACCTTGACCAGCACGGGGACGACGAGTGTTGTGTTGGACAGTGTGGATGCACTGCACGGGGATCTTGGGGTTGTCAATGATGGTGATCTCATTCTCGTAATCAGCTATTCAGGGGAAACGGAAGAATTGCTGAACCTCTTACCAGCTCTGAAACGATTCAAAGTCAAATTGGTCGGCATGACGGGAATCCTCACTTCCACATTGGCGCGCTCGTGTGATCTGGTTCTGAACGTCGAAGTACCCAAGGAAGCTTGTCCTTTCAATCTGGCACCGACTTCCAGTACAACGGCAATGCTCGTCATGGGGGATGCCCTGGCCATGGCCACACTGGAGGCGCGCGGTTTTCGGAAGGAAGATTTCGCGACTCGTCATCCTTCGGGAGCGATTGGCCGCGCTTTATTATTGAAAATCAAGGATGTAATGCGAACAGGCTCGCGTAATCCTGTAACCTCTTCAACCACATCGATCAAGGAGACGCTTCTTTTGATGGGACAGGCCAAGGCGGGTTGTGTCAGTGTGGTTGATGCACTGGGTCAACTGGTTGGTATTTTTACTGATGGAGACCTTCGGCGTTACCTGGCGCGGGATTTACACCCATTGGAAGCGTCCATTGGTGAAGTCATGTCTGCCGACCCGATCACGATTCAGGAAGAATCACTGGCAGTCGAGGCGTTGAATCTGTTCGATCAAGAACCCATTGACGATCTGATCGTCGTCAACGCAGACGGTGCGCCTGTGGGATTGATCGATACTCAGGACCTACCCAAAATGAAGCTGATGTGAGTGAATCTGGATGCTGTCATCCTCTTGCCAGACTACTTTATTTCTCGTTTCGAGTGTGGCTTGAATGATGGCTTCGTGACTATGTTGGACTCCTCCAAGGTTTGGTCATCGCAAGGTTTCAAGGTTCCTGCGGAAGGTCTTCTAATTTGAGATTGTGTATCTCAAGTCGTTGTGCATGATGTGTTAAAAGCAAATTTCAGTGTGAGGTATAATGTGTTTTTGTTGACGCTTGCTCTGGATTCAAGAAAGTTGAGGTCTTCTAATGATTTTCAATTCAAATCTCTGTAACCACAGAGGTCCTTCTTGCGTCTACTTTCTATCGTATGAACAATATTTTAAAGACAATTACATTTGTGGTCGCCCTGGCAGCGATCTCTCTCTCATCTAGCATAGATGTATCGGCCCAAGGCCGTGGTGAGCGTGGTGAGCGTGGTGGCCGCGGTGGTCGCGGGAATTTTGATTTTTCTGAAATGCGGGCCCGCATCATGGACTCAATCAAGGATCGCTTTGGTTTTTCTGACGCTGAGTTCAAAGCAATTCAACCTTTAATTGAAGACATTCAGGAGAAACAGCGTGAAGCTCGAACTGGTGGGCGCAGTTTTGCGGGGTTTGGCGGTTTTGGTGGACGCAGCGGACGTGGTGGTGACCGTGATGCTGGTAACCCTGAAATGACTGCACTGCAAGAGGCGGTCGAGTCTGGAAACAATATCGAAGCCAAGCTCAGTGCCTTCCGTAAAGCACGTGCCAAGAAGGAGGCGGCTCTCAAGAAATCACAGGAAACATTGAAGTCCGTTTTGACGATCAAGCAAGAAGCGGTCGCAGTCACCATCGGTTTGATTCCTTGATGGATGGCCAACTGCCTGAACTATTTCAAAAAAATATTCTATTAGACTCGCCATGAATGAGTTGTTAAATCAAATGGTTGAGTCCCGGCAGCTCTCCGCTTCTGACGCCAAATGGCTAATGAAGCAAAAAGGCAGCGGGGCGGAGGGCCCCTATGAATCGGAGACTGAAATTCTCCAATGGCTGTCCGAGGAGTATTCGGTCTCTTTCTCCGACCTTGAGAACCTTGAAATCTCGAAGGAAGTTCTTGGTCTGTTCCCTGCCAGATTATTGCTCAAAGAAGGCCTGCTCCCATTGAGTCGAGAAAACGGTTCGGTGGATATCGCCACCAGTCGACTTTTTGCCACCCAAGGCCTGGATACCTTGAAATCACTTACCGGACTCAAATTGAACCCGGTGCTGGCTCCTGCCGAAGCGATTCAAAGAGAAATCAAAAAACGTCTGGGGGTGGGGGCAGATACCATTGACTCATTGAAGGATGACAGTTCCTTTCAAGTTGTCGATGAGGAGAATTTCGAAGATAACGATCTGGAGAATGCGGCCGAAGATGCTTCGATCATCCGTTTCGTCAATCAGGTGCTCAGCGACGCCATTGATTTGCGAGCAACCGATATTCACCTGGAACCCTTCGAGGATGAATTACAGATCCGATACCGCATCGATGGCATCCTTCAGGAAGTCCCAGTTCCTGCGGAGATCAAGCGCTTTCAACCTGCCATCGTTTCTCGAGTCAAAATCTTGAGTCATCTGAATATTGCCGAGAAACGCCTGCCACAAGACGGCCGCATCAAGCTCAAGGTAAGGCAAGGAGAAGTCGACGTGCGTGTTTCCATCATTCCCATGCTGCATGGTGAAGCGGTGGTCATGCGTTTGTTGCGCCAGGATGGTTCCATTCCAAGCTTAAGCCAGATTGGCATGGCTGATCGCGAGCTGGGAATTTTCAGGGAAATTCTTGGTATTCCGCATGGTATTTTTCTGGTGACAGGGCCTACGGGTAGCGGCAAGACCACTACGCTCTACACCGCGCTGAACGAGATCAACGACATGGTGCGCAAGATCATAACGGTGGAAGACCCAGTCGAGTACCAGATCAAAGGCATCAATCAAATCCAGGTTTCTGAAAAATCAGGGCTCACCTTTGCCAAGGGCTTGCGAGCTATCCTGCGTCACGATCCAGATGTGGTGTTGATCGGTGAAATCCGCGATGAGGAAACCGCTCGCATAGCGATTCAGGCTTCCTTGACCGGTCACCTTGTCTTTTCCACCTTACATACCAACGATGCTCCAAGCGCCATGACACGTATGATCGACATGGGGATCGAGCCCTATCTGGTTGCTAGTTCCCTGGAAGGAGTTCTGGCGCAACGTTTGGTGCGGACTCTTTGTCATTCCTGCCGGACTGAAGATCACTCTGAGCGGGTCAAGGCGCTGCGTGAAACCCTCAAGCTCAATCCTGAATCGACGATTTACAAGGCAGTGGGCTGTCGGGATTGCCGTCAGACGGGCTATCATGGACGCAGGGCTGTTTTTGAGATGCTGGGCATCAGCTATCCGATTCGACAGCGTATTCTGCAAAACTGTTCCAGTGGTGAACTTAAAGAGTTGGCTCGCAAGGAAGGCATGAGAACCTTGAGTCAGGATGGGTGGCGTCTTGTGGAAGATGGCATGACAACACCTGATGAAATTATGCGTGTGACCAAGGACGAAGAGTTGTCAACTTTCTAGGACCTCGTGGCTTTCTATCAATACAAAGCAATCAATGGCAATGGCACTGTTGCCAATGGTGACATCGAGGCTGGAGGACGTCAGGATGCCTTTCGCAAAATGGAGGCACTGGGTCTGAAGCCTGTTAAGCTGATTGAAAAAGAAACCAAATCAGCGGGCAAGCCATCCAGTGATGGATCCGTGCGGCTCCCCTGGAAGTCCAGCAGGATTACTTTCAAAATGCTGGAGAACTTTACGCGCTTGCTCTCCTCACTTCTTTCCGCAGGGGTTCCCTTGAGTCGAGCGTTGGTGATCCTTTACCGGGAGGCGGCCTCTCCGGCAGCAGGCGAGCGCTGGAAAGCCGTTCATGATCTGGTGGTGGATGGTATGTCACTGGCCAGTGCCATGGGGCGTTTTCCGGATACCTTTCCCAAAGTTTATGTCGCGATGGTAGAGGCCGGGGAGGCTGGTGGCTTTCTCGATTTGGTGCTCAGTCAAATCGCTGACTTTCAGTCCAGAGACAAAGAACTCCGAGGGAAGGTGCTGTCCGCCATGATCTATCCGGTGGTGCTGTTGTTTCTTGCCCTTGGCGTTCTTGTGTTCCTGATGGTTTTTTTCATACCGCGCTTCAAGGTGTTGTTTGAAGGTTTTGATGCTGCACTCCCCTTATTAACCCAGGTCATTGTGACGACAAGCGAGTATTGTCAAAGCTATGGGTTATTCATGCTGATCGGTCTGGGGATCATGCTGATCGGCATCCGTAACTGGCTGGCAACGGATCAGGGTCGCAGGAAATTTGAACAAAGCATGCTCAGCCTGCCAGTGATCGGCTCACTCAATGCCCAATTTGCCATGGCACGATTTTGTCGCATGCTGGGGACTTTACTGAATGCAGGTGTGCCACTGATCCACGGATTAAATGTGGCACGGCGTTCCATTGGAAATCAAATCCTTGTTGATGCGGTAACCGCTTCCATTGAGCGCGTCAAAAAGGGTGAAACCCTTGCCAGAAGCCTTTCAGATTGTCGCGTTTTATTTCATGGTTCCATCCTTGAAATGATTTCGGTGGCTGAAGAAAGTGGCCGGCTCGATCAAGAGCTCATTCGCTTGGCTGCCACTACCGAGAAAGATCTGGATCAGCAATTGAAAACCGCTGTGTCATTGATGGAACCTCTCATGCTGTTCTTGATTGCGGGCTTCATAGGTACCATTTTTATCGGAATGGTGATTCCTATCTTCACCATACAGGATTACATTAAGTAACTCACTTGAAGTATATTGAATTATGAAATTGAACATCGCACAAAAAGAAAATGTAAGGTCTCGACGTCAGCAGGGATTTACCTTGGTGGAAATGCTGCTGGTGCTGGTGATCCTTGCTGCATTGGCGGCTGTGGTAGTCCCTAAATTTGCCGGACGATCTCAACAGGCAAAAGAAACCTCAGCTCGAAGTCAGATCGCCAATCTGGAGATTGCTCTGGATATGTTCGAAACTGACAATGGGTATTATCCAAGTGGCAGTGACGGATTGAATGAATTGGTCAATCAACCAAACAATGCGACCAGCTGGCAGGGGCCTTATCTGAAAAAGGGAGTTCCTGTTGATCCATGGGGCAACAAGTATGCTTATGAGTATCCAGGCAAACAAAATAACGGTGGATACGATATCATGTCGATGGGCCCTGATGGTCGCGTAGGAGGTTCGGATGACATCGTCAACTGGGATGTCGGCAATGCGAACTAGACAGCACGGCTTTGCCTGACTGTCGGACTGTGGCGGTTTTGACCTATCTCCCTGCTTGCAGTTAAACCAGTTTCATATCTCCATGATCATTCAGCCGCCATACCTTTGCGCCTCATGTGCGCGCGTGATGCCTCTCCCCAAAAAGCGTTCTCTTCGAGGATTCACATTGGTCGAGCTCATCATGGTAATGGTTGTGCTTGCTGGGGTGATGGCCATTGCGGCCCCATCCCTGAATAAATTTTTTCGAAATTCCGCGCTCAACGACGAGGCTAGAAGGATTGTTGGCTTAATTGAGGTGGCTCGACATGAAGCTATTTCCACCGGTTACCCCATGCAGGTGTGGTTTGACCTGGAGAACCAATGGTTTGGCATGCGCGAGCTTTCTGGCATGGGTAATCAGTCAGACAATCCAACTGGCGGGCAAGTTCAAAGTGGGAGGCATGTCTACCAATTAAATACCCATCTGGAAATCGAACTGGATATATCCACCACGGTAAGTCAGGCATTTCCCAGCATCGTTTATTTTCCAGATGGACAGTTGGAAACATCCAGTCTGCCCGGATTTTATCTGAAAAACAAGAAGCAGGTAAATCAGCGATTGCAGATCGTAAGGAGTCCCAGCTGGCTGCGTTACGAAATTAGAAAAAACGATGAAATGCTCCTTATCCAGAACGAAACTCTTTAGAGGAGCCCGATCTCAACAAGGTTTTACCTTTGCTGAGGTTCTCGCTGCGTTGGTCTTCATGGCAATCCTGCTACCTGTGGTGATGCAGGGCCTGATGCTTGCCAACCGAGCCTCGGTGATTGCAGAACGAAAGCGCACAGCCGTTCATCTGGGGAACAGCCTTCTCACTGAACTGGTGGCTACTGACCAGTGGCAATATGCTGGCAGCAGCGGGAATTTCAGCCCGACTCATGAACAATACGAATGGGAACTGGTGCAGGCAGGCTGGCCTTTGGATGACATGGAGCAGTTGACTCTAATCGTTTCTTACCCTGTTCAGGGGCAACGCCATCAGATCAATCTCACCACACTCGTTGCGGACGATTCCTTATGAAGACGAAAGCTTCTTTTTCACCGCGGAATGCGCGGATGACAATGGGATTCACGCTGCTGGAAATCCTCGTGGCCAGCGTGGCATTTGCCATGATTGTGCTGGTGATCAAAGTTACTCTTCTGGAATCACTCGAACTGCGTGAGCGGAGTCAGACGCGCATGGACAAACTCAATTCCCAGATGCGTGTCGTGGAAGTGATGGAAAAGGATTTAAGGCAGTGTTTGTTGACGGAAAGCATCTTCGCTTCCGAGTTCAGGGGGGATACTCTGGGCGGAGGCGTATCTCGCACAGATCAGTTGGAGTTCTACACGTTGTCGGGTATCACGATCACGAATCAACCTTGGGGGAGCCTTCAAAAGGTGCGCTATTATCTTGAACAACCCATGAATGACGGGAGAACAGAATTGTCCGAAGGTTTGTCCTTATACCGGGAAGTAACGAGAGATCTGAACCCTTCAGTGCAGGGTGTGATCCTGCCTCAGGCCATTGCAAACCGTGTGAGTTCACTCTCATTTCAATATTATGATGGTGAATATTGGCAGGAGAACTGGGATTCTACCGTGGATGAGACCAAGCTACCCGTCGCTGTGCGTGTCCGTATTGAATTCCTTCGCGATAAACCCCAATCCGAAAACCGATCCAGAAGTTCAAGAGAGGAAGCCTTGCCATCGGTGCAATCCACGATCGCATTGATGTCGATTCCCCAAATTGAGGAAGAAGAGGCTGACGGTGAATCCCCGGAAGATGACATTTAAACTCTGATTTCAATGGACTCGCCATGAATGCATCCCAGAAAATCCATTGCCCCTCCTGCGGTATAAGCATTGAATTTTCCTCTGAACAGGAAGGTACGACTGATGCTTGTCCCGGTTGCAATCAACCCATTTGGCTTTCTCACCTTGCCGGGGAAGGTGACTCAAGTAGCACAAGCAAATTCGAATCCATTGCCGGACAGCGCTCGAAGCAGCAAAGCAACCGTTCCCATCCTCTCACCACCGCTTTACTCGTTCTTTTGCTCCTGTTTAACCTCTTGCTTGGCTATCAAGTTGCTCAACTCAAGGCGCAAATCAAGAAAGGAATCCGACCCCCTCTGGGGGCACATTTGCAAGATATGGCTCAAATTACCCCCGGATCGTCCAATATAGTCAGGCAAGCCAATACTTATCGGCTCAACAACGCAACTCTCCCCAGTCAGGAATCGATCGACATCCTGCTGGAACTCATTGAAATCCTTGATGAAGACATTCGGACAGAAATGACGGATTTACAAACGGGTGTTCTGACCCATTCTGAATCCATCAATGAATTGATGGAAGTAACCGGTCAGTTGACCACCTCAATTGAATCCACCTATGAAAGCCTCTCCAACGTTTCCACCGGTCTGGAGCAGTTATCGACCAGATTGGCTGAAGTTCAGGATAATCAACAGGTATTGCAGAACATCTTGAACCAATCACGCTAGTGTTATCAGGCGACTGCGCTTAAACAGAGAATCATGACAACAAATAATGAGATGTAACCAAGGGCCTCAAATGGCCGTCTGATCTAGGACGCATCCAAAGTGCCGACCAAAACAAGTTAAAGATCCATGGAAATACACAGTCCATACAGACATTCTTTCAGGCACCGAACTCAAGGTTCGGTGTTGATCATTGTCATGTGGGTTTCGTTGGGGCTGGTGAGTGTCACGCTGTATTTTGCCCATTCCATGTATTTCGAATTCAAGGCAGCCGGAAACGTTTACGAAGGTCACCAGGCTCAGCAGGCCATTGATGGAGCCCTCCGTTATGCCACTTACCTGCTGGCAAACCTGGAAGAGCCTGGAACCTTGCCTGAAGTGGATACTTATGTCGCGGAGCAGGCTTTGATTGGTGAAGCAACTTTCTGGTATATCGGCCGCGGTCAGGAAAGCAGTATTTCCGCCACTCCCGTATTCTCTCTGGTGGATGAAGGATCGAAATTGAATCTCAACCTGGCGACACAGGAAATGCTCGAATACCTGCCTAATATGTCGGCTGATTTCGCTGCTGCCATTGTGGACTGGCGGGATGAAGACGATGAAGTTTCCGAAAATGGCGCCGAAGGAGACGCCTATGGTCGATTGAATCCAACCAGGCAAATCAAGAATGCTCCCTTTGATACAGTCGATGAGCTCATGTTGGTATATGGTGCGGATCCGCTGCTTGTATATGGGGAAGATGCCAACTGCAATGGAATACTCGACTCCAATGAGAATGACGGTGACGCTTCTCCCCCCGCTGATAACGCGAATGGATCTCTTGACTTTGGTTTGGTGGAATATGTGACTGTTTATGGTAAGGTCCCGCAAGAAGATGAAGGGGAACAAAATAGTGGCAATGCGAATGAGTCCGGGGAGGAAACTCTTCAGGTGAATGTCAATACAGCCAGCGAGGCAGTGCTATCTGTTCTCCCTGGCATGGATGCTTCCAAGGCTCAGCAACTGGTTTCCTATCGGGCTACGCAGGGTCCGCTTGGCGCCGACACCGAATGGATCAATCAAGCTCTGGATGATGGAGACCTCACTCAGGCGCAGGAGTATTTCACGGGTGTGAGTTACCAATACACCATTGACGTTGCCGCTGTGGGTAAAAATGGAAAAGGTTTTCGAAGAACTCAGTTCGTGGTAGACACAGCAGGAGAAGAGCCCGTAGTGATTTACCGCAAGGACCTCGACCGTCAAGGTTGGGCACTCGGTCAAAACCTTCGACAAGAACTTAATCAGTTTATGCAACAGCAACGTCAAAGATGATCGGTTTAAAACAAAATAAACCCGTATCCGTCCTGAGTCTGGATTGGCGCTACGACACGCTTCGTTTCGAATCTGTTCGGAAATCTACGAATGCATGTCAGTCCCGCGAAAAAGGTGAGTTGAATCTTCCTGAAGATCTTTTTTCGGTCGAACCTGAATTGATAGGGACACAGTTAAGAGAAAAACTCAATTCCTTGGACCTGCAGGGAAAGGTCTGTGTCTCCACACTGCCGGTTGGCTGGTTGTTTACTTTCCGGACCGAGGTTCCTGATTTAAATGGAGAGGATCTGGAATTCTTTTATGCGACACAGGCTGAGCGTGAATTTCCATTGCCGGTCGAAGATCTGCACATTGCCAGATCTACCTTCCATTCACCGGAAGGTAAATCGTATGTTTTCATGGCAGCTATTCCAGTTCAACGATTGACACATCTCAACAAGGTCCTCGAGTCAGCCAGGCTCAAGCCATTGAGCTGGTCTCTGCATTGGGCTGGCGGAGGGTTTCTGGATTCGCTGCCTGACGCAAATGCTCTTTGCCTGTCCCCCACTTCTTCAGGTTTTGATCTGGTAGCTCTTTCGGGACAGAAATTGGCAATGGCACGATCATTGAACGAGACTTCCAATGCCCAGCAGATTGCCCGTGAGATCAAGATCAGTGCCGGAGAGTTGCCTTCCGATTTACAATCGTCTCTGAAGTATTGTTATTATTTTCCGGAACAAGGGGCAGGAGGCGAATTTGATCAGGCACTTCAGGACGTTGCTGATCGTCTTGGGCTCAAACCCTCCACCCTTTCCCAGCATCATAGCCCTGCCTTTGGTTTAGCTTCCGATTTTCTGTTGGATCGAAGGAATCCTTTTGAATTCTTGCCACCCAAAGTCACTGCTTTTCAGGAGTGGAGTCAAAAAATTTCTACAGGTCGCAATAAATGGCTCGGCGGCGGTGCAGCGGCGGCGATTTTAATTATCAGTCTTCTCTTTTTCTGGCAGAGCCAGAAGCTTCAAGCGTTGGATGAAGAATGGAAAGCCATGGAGATTCAGGTCGGTCAACTGGAGGAATTACAAAATCGCATCCGACTTTATCGTCCCTGGTTTGACGAATCGATTCCAACCTTGAAACTTATCAGGCACTTGGCCGAAGCTTTTCCCGAGCAAGGCGATGTGTGGGTCAAGGAGTTGGATGTCCGTGAACCTTACATCGTTGTCTGTTCTGGTTTTGCGCGTAGCAACCGTGCCTGGCTTGCGATGTTGGAAAAACTTCGTACTTCCCCGGAAGTCAAGGACCTGGCCGTGCTTCAGGTCAGGGAAGACAAACAGCTTCAATTTTCATTTCAATACCGATGGGAGGAGTCCAGAGGCAATGAATAGTGTCAACCGAGAAAAAGTATTACTGATAGCTGCCGCGGTTGCGGTAGTGGTCTTGTTTGGTGACAAGTTCGTGCTTGGGCCACTCCTCTTGTCCTGGGATGATCGATCCATCAGGATTGAGGAACTTGAGAAAAAAGTAGTTCGAGGCCGGGCGCTCATGGAGCGTGAGTCAGCGATTCGTCGTCGTTGGATGCAGATGTGGCAGTCAGGGATACCCAAAACGAAATCCGTCTCTGAGAATCAGGTTCTCGAGTCCGTGGACCGTTGGGCGAGTGACAGTCGCATCAGTTTCACCGCAATCAAACCCAACTGGCGAGAGTCTGATCAAGGTCATTTGATGCTCGAATGTCGAGCCAATGGCTATGGGGGGCTGGAGGAAATTGCGCGGTTCATACACGCTCTGGAATCTGATTCGCTAGCCCTCAAGGTGGATACTCTGGAATTAACTCAACGAGATGATCAGGGATCCAGTATCGGGATGAATGTGAATTTCAGCGGATTGTTACTACCGGAGGAACTGCGATGATTCAGCCCGGAAATCACCTAAAATTCCTTGGTCAGCTTTCGTTGGCTTTGCTATGCCTCATCCAAGCTAGCCTCTCCGGCGATGATGATCCATCAATCGGCGAAAGCGAGGACACCCAGAATGAAAATGCAGTCCCTTCAAATGCTTTTGACCATTTTCAATTGATTCTGGATCGTAACATATTCGATCCGGAGCGGCGCCCTCAACGTGATCTCAAACGTGATCGAGAGCGCCGCCCAGAGCCGCCGCGTGAGGAATCCTTTAGCTTGATCGGTACGATGTCTTATGCGGATAAACAACTGGCTTTTTTCAATGCAAGTGATTCGGAATGGTCGGGTGGCATTCGGCTGGGAGAATCCCTTGCTGGGCATAAAGTGATCCGCGTGGATCATGATAAAGTGGTTTTACAATACGAGGGTGATACCATTGAATTGTCGATGGGTGCCGGTCGATCCCGTCGGGGCGAGGAGTCCTGGCAGACCCAGAACATCTCTTCCGCATCCTATGCGCAGTCGTCTTCCAATCGTGACAGTTCCAGCGAAAACTCTGATGACGCACCTGATTCGGATGGACCTGATCTTTCTGAATTAGAGTCCAATGACATACTGAAGCAATTGATGGAACGCAGGAAACAGCAAATGGGACAATGACAAAGAATCTTATGAAACAGCCAATTTTTCTCTTAACCTTCTGCTTGGTAGTCGGACTCCAGAACCAACAGGCAAATGCACAGAATGACGCATCCACTCCTGAGGTGCAGGCCGCAAGCACCGAGTCATCAGAGCAAGTCCAAGAAGAGGGGCTTCGCATGAATTTTCGAAATGTACCACTTGAAATGGTGCTTGATTACATGAGTGAAGCCGCCGGGTTTTCCATCATTGCTGAGACGGATATTTCCGGTGAAGTCAGCGTCTGGAATAACCGTCCGCTCAACAAGGAACAGGCCGTTTCCTTGTTGGACTCCATTTTGAACGAAAAAGGTTACGCGGCCATTCGAGTTGGCAACACTTTGAAGATTGTCTCCAGCGGTAATGCCATAACAGAAAACATTCCGGTAAGGACTGGTAACGATCCGGCAGCCATTCCTCAGAGCGATCGCATGGTGACGCAGATCATTCCAGTCAGATACACCGGTGCAAAAGATCTCATTGAAAACCTGGAGCCACTGCTTCCTGAAAATGCCAGCATGACTGCCAACGAAAGCAGTAATGCTGTCGTTTTGACGGGCACGGAGAATAATATACGGCGCGTCGCTGAAATTATTCGAGCTTTAGACACCAGCATTTCCGGGATCTCACAATTAAAAGTGTTTTCATTGAAATATTCAGATGCCAGTGAATTGGCCGATGTGGTCAAAAGTCTCTTCGAAGTTCCTCAACGGTCTTCGAGCAGCCGCGGCAGCAGCGGTAGCCGAGCAGAAAGCTTTTTCTCCAGATTCCGGTCTGGCAGCCGAGGTGGTGGCGAGGGTAGCAGTAGCCGTGGAAAAAGCAGTGGAGGTGACAGCGAAGCACTTCAGGCTGCATCCCGAGTCATTGCTGTCGCTGATGAGCGCACTAATTCACTGGTCATCAGTGCGCCCGATGAATACATGGCGACCATCATTCAACTTGTGGAGGAAATCGATACCAATGTCGACGACATCACCGAATTACAGGTTTTTGCCCTCAAATTTGCAGATGCCTACGAAATGTCTGAAATCTTGAAAGACTTGTTTGATGACAGCAATGAAGAGCAAACCAGTTCGAGAGGAGGTTTTCGATTTGGTCGGGGCGGAGAAAGCAGTCGAGGCCGTTCCTCAAGCAGCAGCGATGAAAGCTCACGCGTTCAGGCAATGACACGCGTGAGTGCTGTACCGGATGCAAGAACCAATTCCATCATAGTATCAGCCGCCTCCAATCTGATGAGTCAAATCGAGCGAATGATCCTCCAACTGGATTCTGATTCCTCCAAAAAGCAGAAAGTTTATGTCTACTCTCTCGATAACGCGGATGTTGATAATGTTGCGACTATTTTACGGGGCATGTTCGAATCTCAGAGCTCCACACTGAATAACCGCAATAATTCAAATCGCAGTGGGCAGAGCAACAACAATCCCTTGAGTAATCGAAGTGTCAATCAGCAGAACTTTGGCCTCGGTGGTGCCGCGGGCGTGACTAACCGCTGATAAATGAGCTGAAATAATTTCAAAAGATCACAGAATCGACATGAATTTCAATACAGATCCGAGCGTAACAATGAATCATCAATCTCAATCGGATTTCCCTGGGACCCGTTCAGTATTGAGCTGGTGTATGCTTTTACTTTTCTTGAGTCTCTCACAGCGGGAGTTGAGTGCCCAAGCAGGCAGAGGTGGGGCTTTGGGCGGGCAGACGACCCGCCAGTATCTGAACAATACCCAGGTTGGCGATGCATTGATCGAGGTAGATCCGGAAACACGATCGGTGATCGTGGTCACAGATGAAGAAACCAGCCTTCAGATCGGGGACGTCCTCAAAACACTCGACCGTCCCAAGCCTCAGGTGCTCATCAAAGTGGTATTCATGGAAGTGACACACCGAGATGATCTGGATGTTGGTGTTGAAGGTGGTTGGACGAATGTTTCCGGCTCGACAACCAATATCGTGCAGTCAGTCTTTGGCATGGCAACGCAAGGTCAGGGGCAGGGGGGGATTTACCAACTGCTTGACAATGATTTCAATGTGACTCTGAAAGCCATTGCTGAAGCCGGGAAACTGGAAGTGCTTTCTCGTCCATCGATTCTTGCTCGCAACAACCAGGAAGCGATTATCACTGTCGGCCAGGAAGTGCCTTTCATTGATAATGTGAATTTTCTTCAGGGTGGACAGCAGGTAAATACCGTTGTTTATCGGGATATTGGGATTATTTTGAGGGTGACGCCTTTCATTACTCAAGATGGAATGGTGGAAATGATCGTCGCCCCGGAAATCTCCACCATCAGTGACGAAACAGTGACCATTTCTGCTGGAGTAGAAGCTCCTGTTTTCGCCAAGCGTGCAGCCGAAACGGTTGTGGTGACGCCTCACGGCAAAACGGTCATCATTGGAGGCTTAATGGAGAAAAATAAAATTGAAAGCAAACGGAAAGTGCCAATTCTGGGCGATATACCATTACTGGGTTGGGCGTTTCGACGGACAGTCAAAGAGGATACCAAGACGGAACTTTTGATCTTCCTGACTCCTTTTATCGTGCAGGACCCCCGGGAGCTGGACAAAATGACGGTTGCCGAATCCAAAAACTCTGAGCTTGTCAGTAAGGCTTTTACCGAAGAAGAGTTGAATCAGTTCGTGGGTGAGGTTGAGGGCTTGAAGAAAGAGGAAGACAAGGAAGCTGACCAGAAAAAGAAAAAAAGTTGGTTTCGTCGTGGAAAATGACCCCTTGCAGCCGCTCTGTTCTCGGAGCTGATGCGCAAGTTTTCATGACCTGCTTGAGCTCTTGAGTGATACTTTGCTTGATCAAAACAATGTTGTGGTTTCTTCCTTGTGTGAGTCGTAATCCTGTCACTTTCCCTGTGAAGTCTTGGTCAAAATCCACCTTGCTCCAATACCAGATCTGTGATGTGAACCGGTCTTTGGCGAATCCTTTGAGTGTGAGAGGATCATGTCGTTGATGAATGGCCTTCAGTTTTTACCCGTTCACTTCAAGACGGTAATGGGTGAGCAGTTCAGGTGAATAATAAACACCGCTTTAATCATCGAGCTCGGATCGATTGAAATCTGAAGGGATCTCTTCCTTTGCGGAACCGGCCCAACCGGGAGATTGGATAGTCAAAGCGCGTGGCCAATCGTTGATGCCTGCAGTGCATGTTACGTTCAGTTTGTTTTCTGATTCCAGTATGGCAATGGCAAGTCCGGTAAACTGTTTTGAGACAGAGGCTACGTCGAACACAGAATTTGGAGTGATTGGAATCTGTTGTTCCAGGTCCGCCATTCTCCATCCTTTTGCGTAAAAGGTCCTGTCGTCCTTGATCACTCCCAAAGCCAGGCCTGGTACATCGGGCCGGTCGTATGACGCCAGTAATGAATCGACGGAATCTTCAAACGATTGTGCCCAGAACAAGGGAGATTGAAGGGGCACCCACGATGCGAGGCAGGCGAAGATTCGAGCCTGAGGGGGCAGATCGCCGAGGCAGGTTTCATGGAGATGGAGGTATCACTTGCGTGTCGGTTTGGTGCGTACCCCCTTGTAAGTCGCTACCATCAGTGTAAGCACGGTAATGGGGACCACAAAAACACTCATTACCCACGTAAGTGTTCGGAGGTGCTGGCTTCCCAGTCCATCCAGAATGAGGAAAGCCGTATAAACGAAAAAATAGAACAGGAACAGCCCACCTTCCCAGCGTGAAATTTGTTTCCCGGTAAAAAAAATGGGCAGGCATGCGATGGCCACCGCCAGCATCACCAGCATATCAAATTCAAGTGCGCTTTTTGGGATGGCGATTCCATGAGGGGCAACCATACCCGTCAAGCCGAGTACTCCCAGAAGATTAAACAGATTGCTGCCGATCACATTTCCGACCGCCATGTCCAGATGCCCACTGCGAATGGAAATGATCGAAGTGACTATTTCCGGCAACGAAGTACCTATGGCGACAATGGTCAATCCAATGATGAGTTCGCTTATCCCCAGAGCCGTGGCGATGGCGACTCCCCCGATCAACAGTCCGCGTGATCCCGCTGAAAGCAAACCAAAGCCGAGTAAGATCACGATCAGGGATCTTAATGGAATCCAGGCAGGCGGTTTTCCTTCCTGTCGAGCATCGCCGTTTGAGCTGGGCTTTTGATCTGGTTGTTCTCTTTTTCCTTTTTTGAATTGCCATACGGTATACCCGCAAAGAGATAAAAAAAGCCCCGCTCCATCCATCCGTGTCAGTAGGCCATCCAATGAAAGCAGTAAAGTCATTGCTGACGCCAGGATCATGATGGGTACATCAAATCGTATGAGTTGATTGGAAGCCTTGAGTGGTGTCAATAAAGCGGCTATTCCAAGAACGAGCAGGATGTTGTAAATATTACTTCCAAGAATGTTGCCTACCGAAATTCCGGTATTGCCAGAGATTACCGAACGAATGGAGACAGCTAATTCCGGCGAGCTTGTTCCAAAGGCCACCACCGTCAACCCAATCACCAGAGGGGGGATCTTGACGAGATTGGCCAGATCCACCGCACCGCGCACAAGTAGTTCTCCGCCTGCAATCAAGGCGATCAATCCCAGAAAAATATACGTTAACGCTTCTATTGTCATCGTGTTCTATCCAATGATCCACAGCGAAACAAGGCAGCAAATGTATCATAGAATGATCAGGCAATTGAACATCGCGTCATCTTGCATGTCAAAAGATTGTGCCAACGATATTGGTATATTGAATTATAGACGATGAAACAAAGGAGCAACCGGCTCTGAATATTAATTTGTTTTGCTTATGGATCACGGTGTCTTGCTCGCTGAGATCTTCAGGGATCGTGGCTCGATCGTATGGGGTTTCCTTCAAAGTCATGGTTGAGGTTTCGAATGAAAAACTGATTTGTGATCTTTACAATCCGTGGCGTCTGTTCCTGCACAAAGTATTGCGCATTAAGACTCTGAGTCTCTCATTATACCGGGTGCTTATCTGCTGGTTCTTTCTTTTCTCAAACCCATAAACCGTCTCATGTGTGAGCTGGTTACGCGATTTTGAGAATCAGGGTTTCAAGACGATTTTGCCGCTAAGGATACCTGATCCTTCCACGGTGTTTTGAGCTTGGAGTCTGTGAGCTTCAGCCGTCTCCGATAGAGGAAGAATACGGTCAATGCGTGCCTTCAGTTTTCCTTCCTGCATCCATTGATTGATATCAGCGGCACATTGAGATTGAACGGTAGGGCTTGCTCCAAACATGACAAAACCATGAAGACGGCATTGTTTGACGTAAAATGCGCCGACCGGGAAGTTGGGGCGAGCTTCACGTCCTGCCATCAAAATCATGCAGCCTCTGGGAGCCAAGGCTGTCACGGCCAAATCGAAGTTCGGCTCTCTCAAAGTTTCCCACCATACGGACACACCGTCAGGCGCCAGTTGCCTCAATTCGCTTTCGACAGATTGTTCTTTATACAGGATGACTTCATCCGCTCCGAGCGTTTGGCATATCTCGGCCTTGGCGCGACTTCCGGCCGTGGTGATGACTCGTGCACCTGCAATTTTTGCCATTTGAACCACCATGGATCCAACCCCGCCACTACCTCCGGGTACGAATAAAGTTTGTCCTGGCTGTAATTGAGCTTCAGCAAATAATCCCAGGTGTGCGGTTATTCCCACAAGGGAAGTCGCTGCGATATCTTCCGATGACACTGAGTCAGGAGTCGGATAAGCCCATTGCTCATCAATGATAATTTGTTCGGCAAACGTTCCTTGTCGGCCCAGCAGTCCTTGATTGCTTCCCCAGACTCGGTCGCCGGGCTTAAATTGGGAATTGCCCTCACCGCATTGAATCACCCTACCTGCAAAATCACATCCGAGGATGAAGGGTTGAGGCTTTTCCATGGGAATTTTTCCAGAGCGGATGTAGGTGTCGATGGGGTTGACAGAAACGGCCTCCACTTCGATCAAGAGTTGCCCTCGTGAGGGGCTTGGGTCGGGCAGGTTGTCATATTGAATGACATCGGGTTCCCCTGTTTCCTTAATGAATGCTGCTTTCATGAATGAAATAAGAAATGTCTAACGTAAATAAAGTTTACTGCAGGTCGGTATTGCCCGTTAAATCACCGTCATCCCAACCACGCCGGCTGTGATATCGCCACCAATCCTGTTCATCGGGTTTTCTTCGTTCCAGTTCCGCATGGGTGTCTGCGAAAACGAGGTTCAAGGCATCCTTATGTGCGGATCTCATTGGGTTCCAATAAGGCATTTCCCAGATGAGAACAGCCCTAGAGGGGGAAACAACGGTGGCCGTGCGACGGCCGCTGACCGGGCGATCTGTCTCATAGGATGCATTGTCTTTTTTCAAGTAGATATGATTCCATACATAAGTCACATGATCATTATCTGCCAAAAAATCATTCAGTCTTGCTACATCCGGGTCTTTGGCTTTCAAACCGGATGGACAGGCCCAGATGCCTTTTCCGGGATGACGATGACCGTGACCGCTTTCCCCTTCCTCCATATGGTTTGTCAGGTTGTTTCTGGAGAGATAGGGTTCAAGGAGTTCAGGGAGCCATTTGGTTGCACCCTTTTGCACAAAGGACTCGCCCCAGGATCTGCCCCAATTTTTGGCCAGCGGAAACCTTTCATCGAAATCTCCCGCATACATCGCAATGGCCAGTCCCATTTGTTTTTCGTTATTCAGGCAATAGATCTGGTTGGCTTTTTGTTTGGCTTTTCCAAGGGCAGGCAGAAGCATGCCCGCGAGGATGGCTATGATAGCGATGACAACCAGCAGTTCGATCAGGGTAAATCCCCCGGGTGCAGAATTGTATTTTGAAATTTGCATACTTTTCATGATTCAAGGAATGTCCGATTACGGCACACCTTATCATGCAAGTGTTTTGATACAATCTGGAATTCGTTTCATTGAAAGCTCTTGTTTTCGTTCTCAAATCACACCTGCTTCCAGTGATTCCGGATCCTCTACTCAAGCGTCCTGATATACTCTACCAGTGAGTTGACCTGGGATTGAGTGAGCACGCCCTCATAGGTTGGCATGCCAATGTCAGATTCAGCATATGCCTTGAGCACTTTTACCGAAGGTTGAAGGATAGATTCGCGCAAATAATCCGCATCTGCCAATGCATCCTTACCTTTTGCAAAGGATCGACTGTTGCCAGCGAGCCCGGCCAGAGTAGGCCCCACCCGACCTTCCGTGCTGCCATCATTCGAATGGCACGCCATGCAGCCCATCGTTTCGTACAGCTCTTTTCCAAGGGCTGCAGAGATCTCCTGAGTGTCAGCTGGTCCTGATGGAATGGAGGCAAGACTTGGGTGTTTGTCCATGGGGGCTTCTGAAAAACCAAGGGCCTTCCAGTTGGTTTCGGGTAAGTGGTGGAAGGTGAAATATGCAGAGCCTTCCAGTAAGTCCTGAGATTGAGACTTGATGCGATAAACGAGCTCCATTTGCATCACTGTTTGAGGATCGGCAACGGCGACAAATACACCCCGGCGATCGTCAGTGAGGTAGGCCCCATACAGTCCCATCCATTCCGTCCCCGTTTCCTCGTCCAGTGTGTAATATCCCGAACCGTATTTTGCTGATCGTTGATAATTCCATCGTTGGACGTTGTAGTGGGCTGGATTTTGTGCGGAATCCGCATCTAGCGGTTGGTCAAATTTGAGGAACAAACCTTCTTTCAGCCCTCGGGCCTGGACTGGATAGTTGGCAGGCGTGCCTGTCGGACGCAGCCGTACAATGCCCGCCCATTCACTGGCATTGGAACCCCAGACCTTGAATCCTGTCAAATAAAGATGCTGGCTTTCGGGGTGTTGTACTGCTTTCAACATGGGAATATCAAATTTGAAAGGCAAGGGTACGACCGCTGCCTGCCTTGGTGAAGGCATCTGGTCCATGAAGACACTCACCAACCTCGGGCGGTAGTGATCCAGGTAGACCATCTGACCACTCAAATTTCCCATGCCGGATTCGTCCAGCCAGATTTGGCCCGCACCGCTGTGAACAATTCGATGAGGAATCCAGACCAGTGGTTCTGTGATCTCTTTCTTGGGTGCCTGAACTTCGGCGCTGGAGCGGAATCCATAATGCAAACCATCACGAAGCCAGTGCACCGGAGTGCTCGGTATCCAATGCCCTTGCTGGTCACTGGCCGTCAGCATATCCCATTTTTTTGAGTAACCGAGAAAGGGCTGTCTCAAGCCAATCGCCACTTCTTCGACTAATGTTCCATCCCTGGAAACGTGCAAGACTTTGCCATTGTCGATGCCCTGGTAAGTCAGCTGCTGACCACCTTTGGCGATGTAAAAGCTTCCATCGTTTGCCATTACCATATCCATGGCAAACTCGCGTGTCTCCGCAGACTGAGTGAACTCGCTGCAAAAGTTCAAATGTGATTCGTATTCGCCGTTACCATCATGGTCCATGAGCTGAATGATTCCATTACGAGTGAAAACAAACGGAACTCCTTCGCGTAGACAGATACTCATGGGCTCATGAAGTCCCGCCGCCACGCGCCGCCACTCAACTTGGGGTGCATTTTTCTGACCCTGAGCAGCGGTCCAGACATCCCCGTCAAATGTCGTCACAAACAAAGTGCCATCTTCATGAAAAGCCATGGCTGAAGATCGGACCTTACGACCCCACGGGTTGTTTTCAGGGAGTGGGAGTTGTTCCTGGATGAAGCTGCCCTGAGTTGAATGAGGTTCCCACTGAGTCGTGATCTTTTCAGGCCATTGGAGTTTTGGGGCCGTCTTTTCTGGATACGCGATCCATGATTGGTTATTTGTAAGATCTGCGTTCGAAGTTTTTCCTACGAAGACCCTGACTCTGCTTTTGTGGTCAGCAGGAGCCAAGCGTGCCAGAAGCACATTTCCAGGATTGATGTATTCAAAGTGTACTTTGGATGCATCCGATCTCGCCCAGAAGTGGGTTGGAGAACCCTTTGCATTATCAGGAGTGGCGGTTCCTGAGGCTTTTTGACCGGAGGCGATCTGGATTTTCTGACCTGGAAAAGATCCGATGACCATTACCAAATCCTTCTCATGTGATTCAATTTCAAGGAGTCGAGCCCAGTTGGTACCTGATTCCATTTGATGCATTTGACTTCGCTCCTGGATGAGAGTGTTGCCTATTTTGTAAGTCAATACAGGCCCCGAGGAAGCCTGGCTTACACTGATCCACTGACCTGATTCTTTTGAGATGGGGCCGCGGCCCAAATCACGTTGATCCGGCCCTTTGCTTCTCGGGTCGGCAAGCCAGATGGTTTCGCTGAAACCGCCTGGGTAAAGACCCGTTGCGGTCAATATGTTTCCTGTTGGAGCACAAAGTGCTGTCTGGCCACCGCTGTTCTTTTTGCCAACCTGAAAATAGGATTGAGTAGCCATGCTTCGGTAACTCAAAAAGTCTCCAGACCAGACCACACTCCAGCGAAGCAGATCCGTATCAAAACATCCATAGGCACCCACTCCCAGTCGAAACACCAGCCCCCGAATGGCCAGATTGTCCTTGATTGGAAATCCTTCGGCTTTTTGGGCATCAATGGTGCTGCCTATCCAGCCTGATTGGGGTTCGAGATAGTCTGCTGCTGCGTCCTGAGCCCTGAGAGCATCTGGCAGACAAAGAAAGGCGCACAGGTAAACAAGAGTAGCCACCCAGCGCGTGGGGTGGGGGTGGACATGAGACTTTTTCATACTAAGTCTGGCTCAAAAATGTTTTCAGTTTTTGTAAAGCATGACTGCGATGGCTGATCCTGTTCTTGATGGTTGCACCCAGTTCAGCGAAGGTCTGATCAAAACCCTTTGGACGAAACAGAGGGTCATACCCGAATCCCTGATCACCGCTGGATTCAAGCATCAATTGACCTTCACATGAACCACTGAATGTCCATTGTCCGGAGGTACTAGCTTTCGGGAATGAATTGATCAAAGCCAGCACACAACGGAATCTGCCGGTTCGTTCTTTCTCTGGCACTTTCTTGAGTAGTCGGATCAGTTTGGCATTGTTGGCTTCATCTGTCGCATTTCCAGAACATGCTGTTTCATCAGCGGCAAACCTGGCTGAGAATACTCCGGGTCTTCCACCAAGCGCATCCACTTCCAGACCGGAATCATCAGCAAGGACGTACCATTGTTTGTTGTCCAGGCTTTGCGTTTTTAACCACGTTGCAAGCTGTGAGGCTTTTGCAAGTGCGTTCGCTTCAAATGTATCACCATCCTCGATAAGGTCAGGTGGTGATGCCAGTGATTTCATGGAAAGGCAGCGAACCGAGTTCCCAAGCATTTCAGCAATTTCGGATACCTTGTGTTCATTGCCGGTTGCAATATAAAGGATGCCTGGTTTCATTTCTTCTTGTTCTTCTTCTTTTTCTTGTTCTTGGCTTTTTGTTCTGAATCGATCGTGGATTTCACTTTTTTGAAATCCTCCTCAGCTACCATGTAACCAATGCAATTTTTTGCTCCGCACCCACAAAGCCTGGTCTGGAAATCCTCGAGGTCGTAACCATAATTATAGGTAAGCTCTTCGCCTTTCTCGATATTCTTGATTGCAATGATCCAAACGTGATCGTCTATGATATCACTTTCACAATTGGGATCGCAGCTATGATTGATATAGCGGGCGGTATTCCAATCGACGCTCCCATCAATATCCAATTCATCATTCAAGGTAAAGACATACTCATTCAACCCCTTCTCCAGTGCCTCGGCGGCTTGCTTCTTGGTTATCTGAGGTCCTACGTATTCGATGATACGTTTCTTCTTACTGATTTTGGTGCGTGCGTAGCCACCGTATCCGTGGATGCCCGATTTCTTTATCTTCACGAGCGGGTGATCATTGTGTTTGATTTTTGGCATGGTGTTTGACGGTCCCTGATATGCAGTGATCCTCAAAATGCTATTGCATTAAAGGCATTGGGATCAATCTCTTTGACACAGGATTAGTCTTGACCAACTACATCTGCGATTCCAACCTTCAGCCAGTTCCTATGAATACGAAAACGTCAATAATCAGGTTTTTCCTAACTTGTATGCTGGCTTCGCACTGGTGTACTCCACAAGTCTGGTCTCAGGAAGAAGCATCATCAGATCAAACCGCGTCTTCATCGCAAACGCGCCGTCCCTCCATTGGAGAAGTGGTCCGACTTGATGATCGAATCAATCAACTCATTCCACAGGATGCTGCCATCGAATTGCTGGCCGAAGGTTTTGAATGGGCTGAAGGTCCTGTCTGGGATCGTAAAAGCAAGGCGATTCTGTTTTCCGATATCCCCAACAACGTGGTGAATAAATGGAATGAGAGTGAAGGTCTTTCGGTTTTTCTCAAGCCAAGCGGCTACACTGGAAAAAACCCCAGACTGGGTGAGATGGGATCGAATGGCCTTACGTTCGACTCGTCCGGCAAATTGGTTTTGGCCATGCACGGTGACAGGCAGATAGGACGCCTTAATTCCAAGGGACAAATCGATACGGTCGTTCAATTTTACAAATACCGTCGATTCAACAGCCCGAACGACCTTGTATACGATTCAAAAGGCAATCTGTATTTCACTGATCCTCCCTATGGATTGGAAAAAAACATGGATGATCCAGCGAAGGAGCTTTTATTTCAGGGTGTATACCTGCTGCGACGCAATGGCGATCTGGTCCTGTTGACCGACAAAATGACACGCCCCAATGGCATTGATTTATCGCCTGACGGAAAGACGCTTTATGTCGCCAACTCAGATCCGGAGCAGGCCCACTGGCTAGCCTTTGATGTGCTTGACGATGGCACCGTTGCCAATGAGCGTGGATTCTTCGATGCGACAAGTATGGTAGGCGCCGCCAATCCCGGGTTGCCGGATGGCCTCAAGGTCGATGTTCACGGTGCGGTATGGGCGACTGGCCCTGGTGGTGTGCTTGTGTTTACGCCCAAGGGTGAGCACATTGGAACCATTCGCCCTGGCCCTGCAACTGCCAACTGTGGGTTTGGTAATGATGGTTCGACCCTTTACCTGACCAGTGACATGTATCTCTGTCGTATACAAACCTCGACCAGCGGTCAGGGATTTTAATTCCTGAACCAAAAAATAATTAGAAAAAGGCGGCAGTTTTATTCCGCCTTTTTTGATATAACATTATTTCATCAAATCCGCGCTGGGAGCATCGGACCTTTGTAT
>ERZ802830.399-NODE-399-length-43355-cov-19.8251_pt1 | contig 43355 bp, 48 predicted proteins | sample MGYA00345654_ERZ802830 | MGnify/ENA primary metagenome ERZ802830 (study PRJEB30503, sample SAMEA104212375) | marine metagenome | biome: Westerlies Biome; feature: [SRF] surface water layer (ENVO:00010504) within the epipelagic zone...; material: water...
TAATCTGGATCGATTTTATCACTAAAAAATAACATTAAGTCCAATGGATGATCTTTTTCTAATATAAATTCAGATTTTTGTATATCACAATTAAGCTCATTTACTAAAGTATCAGGTATGACAAAACTTAATGTTTTTGACATATATTGAGAATAAAAAAATATCATGGAAAAAAATAAAGTTAAAATTAGGGAAAATGAGATAGTTTTATATACGGCAGTTATAGATTTTTTCTGCAATGAAAAAATAGGATTAATTAATGAGGCTAAAATTATCGAACTATAGAAGAGATAATTAATATGGGGTATGTCTGACATATTTTGATAAAGCGATGTATCAAAATAAATAATGATAGCTGGTATTAAAATAAGACTAATTAAAAAAATTTTTGACCATTTTAACTCTACAAATTCTAATGTTCTAAAAATGTAAATGGACATTATTGGTAACATAAACACCAGTATTGATAAATTTAATTTCTTTGAAAAAATAAATAAAAACCAAGAAATAATTATTAATGAAAAAAATGTTATTAAATCCTTGTTCCAATTAACTCTTTTGAAAACATTATAAAATATAGCAATAATCAACAGACTTATTAAGGGAAGTAAAAAAATAATACTCTCTATAATTCTCTGCATCAAAATAGATAAATCATAGTTAAAGGTAGAAAGGTTATCTGTTTCATCAATACCCTGAATAATTAAAAATATTAAAGCTATTATATATATTGAGCAAAGATAAGAAATTAAGCTCAATCGTTTTTTCTTTTCTAATTTTATATTAAATAATTTTAATATAGTCAAAAATGAGATTAAAATAATAAAGAAGAAATTATTTAAAATTAATGCAATTAAACTAAAAAGGATAAAAAAAAGTACATTTAAAATCTTTTCTTCATCAAAAATTCTTATTAAATAATAAATTATTAATAAAGTAATTAATCCAGAAAGAAGAGGGCCATTAATGGTTGTTATTGAAATTAAAATCGTACCACTCAATAATACTGCAGTAAGTGGCATTAAATAATGAAGGTCATAAAATTTTAATTTAATAATTTTATAGGTGACTAAAATTACTAATCCTAAGTAAATAAAATTTAGAAATCTTAATAAAAGGTAATTATCTAAGGCAAATACATTAGATATCTTGATAGCAAGATTTAATAATATTAAATGTGGATTTATAAAATCTGAAAAATTTGAAATTAAATTATTATTTTTTAAAGAAATTAATAAATTTAAATCATCAGTAAAATAGTAAGGTGTACCTAAACTGATTGCTGCTAACAAGCATATCCAAATGATGGTGTAAAAAATAGTGGGGATACTTTCTGGGAATCTAAAGAAGTTCATTTTTTGATTTAACTAAGTTTAGTAGCATATAGATCTAATTTATTCTATATATTGTGGTTATTTCAATTTTCTTGATGTTGTTTTTGAGCCTATTTATAATGATTTTAAGAGATTAATCTCTTTTTACAGCCTTATAGAAGCGGCTTTTTTCTTAGTGGGCCACTTCTTTCTAAAAGGGTTAGGACAAATTGTTCTAACCCTTTTTTGATTTCTATATTATCCTTTTTTAAGAATGCTCAAGTTAATTTTCATGATACTCTTTTTTTTTATTGGATACTTTCTAGCTGATACAGAGTTAGTAGATATACCATTTAGAAATATTCCTTATTTAGAAAATTTATATGAGGTTGTAGATTAAAGATGATTAATACAGATAGAGTTTTACATGGCTTCACAGATCTTAAGAATTTAAATTCACTTGGTCCTATTGTTCTTAACCAAGCAAAAGGCATCTATGTTTACGATCAAGATGGAAAAAAATATTTGGATGCCAATTCAGGTTTGTGGAACTCAGTAGTTGGTTTTGATCACCCAAGAATGGTGGAGACTGCAAAAAAACAGTATGAAAAATTTTCAGGCTATCATGCTTTTTTTGGAAGGATCTCTGAGCCAGCAGTAGAGCTTGCAGATAAATTAATTGAAATCTCTCCTTTTACAGATGGTAAAGTTTTTTTTACAAATTCAGGCTCTGAAGCAAATGATACCACTGTAAAATTATTGTGGTTTATAAATAAAAGAAAAGGTCATCCCAACAGAAGAAAAATAATTACTCGAATAAATTCTTATCATGGTGTAACGGCTGTCTCAGCATCGATGACTGGAAAACCGTATAATAGTGAATTTGGTTTACCTTTAGATGGATTTATTCATTCTGCCTGTCCTCATTATTGGAAATATTGTTTAGAAAATGAGAGCGAGGAAATGTTTACAAAAAGAATGGGTGAGGATTTAGAAAATTTAATTCAAAAGGAAGGGCCTGATACAGTGGCTGGATTTTTTGCCGAACCTGTGATGGGTGCAGGAGGTGTCATACCTCCTTCAAAAGGATATTTTGAAATAGTTCAAAAGATTTTAAATAAATACGATATTCCATTTATCGCTGATGAGGTAATTTGTGGTTTTGGTAGAACCGGTAATTTATGGGGATCTGAAACATATGACATTAATCCGGATATTATCATTGCATCAAAATGTATAACTTCAGGGTTCTTTCCCCTTGGTGCAGTCATTTTAGGAGAGAAAATGACAAAAGAAATGATGGAGGCTTCTTATCAAGCAGAGGAATTTTTTCATGGCTTCACTGCTGGCGGACACCCCGTTGGTTGTGCCCTCGCCTTAGAAGCAATAGACATTATAATTAATGAGAAAATGATTGAAAATGTTAGACACCTTGAACCTATATTTATGGGTGGTTTAAAAAAATTTGAAGATTTAGAATTTATAGGTGAGTCGCGCGGCATAGGTTTAATGGGTGCTTTAGAGATGGCTCAAGACAAAAAGAAAAAAATTCCTTTTGATGGTTCAATTTCTATTGGTGAGCGCGTTGCTAATAAGTGTATCGAAAACGGTTTAATATGTAGACCGCTTGGTCCTTCTATTGTTTTGTGTCCGCCTTTTATTACAACTGAAGAAGAAATGGATATAATCTTTGAAACTTTAGAGAAAACTTTAAAAGAGGTATTTAGTGAGGTTAAATCTTTAGGATAATAGAGCCCGAAGTCTTTCTATTTTCCATATCCGTGTGAGCATCAGCTACATTATCAAGATCATATTTTGTCATTTTATCTAATTTAATTTTATCTTTAACTATCATTTCAAATAATTTCTGACTTGCGTTTTCAAGCCAGTTTCTGTTTGCATAAAAATGAAAAAGTGTTGGTCTAGTTAAATAAAAAGATCCAAAAGCCAAATCAGTCATTTGTATATCTTTATAGGGGCCTGATGATTGGCCAAAACTAACTAACATCCCATGCTTTTTTAGACATTTAAATGAATTAAACATAGTATCTTTACCTACGCTATCATAAACCACATCAAGGCCTTTATTGTTTGTAATTTCTAATACTTCCTCTAAGAAATTTTTTTCAGAATAATTTATAACTTCGTCAAATCCTCTTTGCTTTGCCAACATACATTTTTCAGAATTACCTGCAGTACCAATTGATTTTGCACCAATTTCTTTTATCCATTGTCCTGCAATTAATCCCACACCTCCTGCTGCAGCATGAAATAAGACCTCATGATCGCTTTGCAAATTAAAGCTGTCGCAAAGAAGGTATTTAACAGTTAATCCTTTTAGAATTGAAGCAGCAGCTTGATCATAAGATATGCCATCAGGTATGGAGACTACAAGGTCTTCAGATATTATTCTATGAGTTGAGTAAGCATTGTTTGGCTGTGCGTATGCTACACGATCGCCTATTTTAAAATTCTTAACATCTGGGCCTACGGCCTCTACTTCCCCTGCACCCTCAGAGCCAAGAACAAGATCTGTGTCTACTGGCCAAGGGTATAATCCTGCCCTAAAGTAAATGTCAATAAAATTGACCCCAATTGCTCTATTTTTGATCAATACTTCATTTGACTTAGGCTCAGAGAAATCAATACTTTTTTTTTGAAGAACGCTTATATCACCAGGCTTCTCAGCAACAATTGAATACATTGAAAGAACTTATCATCAAAAAAAATGAATAAATAGTCTATTTAAATATCTTGAAATTCTAATTTGAAATACCAAATAAATAATAGGAGAAATTGCCATTAGGAATTTCTTAATTAACGCAGGTTTTAAAAAACTGCAATTAACAATTAACGCTTAAGGAGGTTAATTATGACTACATTTGACTTATCTCCTCTATGGAGATCATCAGTTGGTTTCGATGAGTTTGATAGACTTTTTGATACTGTTTTTTCTACAAATAACAAAGGGTCTTCCTATCCACCATACAATATTGTCAAACATGACAAAAATATTTACCAAATAACTATGGCAGTGGCTGGATTTGGTGACGACCAAATTGATATATCCCAAGAGGGAAATTTATTAACTGTTAAAGGAGAAATGGGTGATGATAAAACTGATAATAAATCAGAATACCTTTATCGAGGAATTGCCAACAGAAATTTTGAAAGAAAATTTGAATTAGCTGATACTGTAAAAGTTATAGAAGCTGATTTAAAAAATGGTCTGTTAAGTATAAATCTCGAAAGAGAGATACCCGAACACCAAAAACCAAGGAGAATAAAAGTTAACACTAATTCTAAACTTTTATCAGCTTAAGTAAAATTTGGGCTGCTTTTTACAAGCAGCCCTTAAATTTAATCTAATTGGGAAGCAACAAATTCCCAGTTTACCATGCTATCTAAGAAAGCTTTTAAGTAATCAGGTCGTTTGTTTCTGTAATCTATATAATAAGAGTGTTCCCATACATCACAGCCTAGGATTGGCTTCATCCCATCAACCAAGGGGTTAGAAGCATTAGGTGATTTGGTGACAACCAATTTGCCATTATCAATAGCAAGCCAAGCCCATCCAGAACCAAATTGTGTAATTCCAGCTTGGATAAATGCCTCTTTGAATTGGTCAATTCCGCCTAAGTCAGATGTAATTCTGCTTTCTAATTCGGATGGCATTGAGCCACCGCCATTAGGTTTCATGCATTGCCAAAATAAAATGTGATTCCAATGTTGGCCTGCATTATTAAAAATTCCTGCCATAGATGGATCTTTACTTGATTTTACAACTATTTCTTCAAGAGAAGAGTCTTGCATATCAGTATCTTTCACAAGATTATTTAAATTTGTTACATATGTTTGATGATGTTTGCCATGATGAAAATCAAGAGTTTCTGATGACATATATGGAGCTAAAGCATCACTTGCATAAGGTAAGCTAGGTAATTCAAAAGTCATATTTATTTCCTTTAATTAAAATTCTTAATGCGTATTTTTTATATTATTGTTGATCTAATGACAACCATTGAAGAAATAACAACATAAAACATGAAGAATATAGTTAGTGTTCAGTCGACAGTCTTAAATGACAAAGTTGGAAATCATGCAGCTCGCTCAATTTTAAGTAGTAGGGGTTACAAATTTTATGAAATACCCACTGTGATTTTAACCTCTCATAAAGGTGTTAAAAATACAATTCAAATTAGTGATAATAATTTAAATCCATGGATAATTTTTAATAAGGTAAAGCAAACATATAAATTAAGTTTAAATGATTTGACGATTGTCGGCTACACACCCAATTTAAAAGTTTCAAAATTAATCAGTAAAATAATTAAAATACAAAATAGAGTTATATTAGACCCTGTCATGGGAGATATTGGAATAGGGCTTTATGTAGAAAAAGATGTTGCTAATTTTTTTAAAAAAATAATGACAAAAGTCAAATATATCTCAGCAAATTTCTTTGAGTGGTCTTACTTAAATAATAAAGATGTAAATAATTATAACCTAGGGGATATTATAGCTGACCTTAAATCTTTCACTAAGAAATTTAATAGCCAAGTATTAATTAGGAGCGTGCCAAAAAATAAAAAATTAATAAATATATTATGTAACAAAAAAGATATTTTTATAATTGAAACACCTTATATAAATTTTAAAGAACGATTTCATGGAGCAGGCGATCAGTCTACTGCTTTGTATGCGCATTATATCTCCAAAAAAAATACAACTAGGGAGATTTTGGAAAATGTTACAAATGATATCTATAGTATCTTGCTTGAAAAAAAAGCTTATGCAAAAATTAAGAGAATAAAATTTAGAGCTAAGAACTTAAATAATCTTTAATTAGTATTTCTGCTATTTGTACAGTATTTAGAGCAGCACCTTTTCTTAAATTATCAGAGACACACCAGAAGTTTAAACCATTTGGAATAGTAGGATCTCTTCGAATTCTACTGATATACACTGGATCTAAGCCTGCAGACTCAATAGGGGTGACATATCCTTCGTCAGCGCGATAATCAATCATTTTTAAACCTGGTGATTTTTTAAAAATTTCCCTTACTTGGTCCTCATCATACGGTTTATTAAATTCAACATTTACTGCTAAAGAATGAGAAATAAAAACTGGAACACGAACACAGGTTGCTGTTAATTCAATGTTTTGATCAAGTATTTTTTTTGTTTCATTGAACATTTTCCACTCTTCTTTAGTTTGTCCGTCTTCTAAAAAAACATCAATGTGCGGGATAACATTAAAAGCAATTTGTTTAGTAAATTTCTCTTTAACGACTGCTTCATTAGCATAAATTGATTTTGTTTGATTAAATAATTCATCAGCAGCTTCCTTGCCAGCCCCTGAAACTGATTGGTAAGTTGAAACAACAATTCTTTTTACATTAAATTGATCGTGTAAAGGTTTAATTGCAACTAGCATCCCCATGGTTGAGCAGTTTGGATTAGCAATAATATTTTTTTTTCTAAAATCTTTTAAGGCCTCTGGATTGACTTCAGCAACCACTAATGGGACATCTGGGTCTGTTCGAAAGTGTGAGGTATTATCTATGACTATACATCCTTGTTTAGCTGCCTTAGGAGCAAACTCACTAGATACTTTTGCTCCAGGAGAAAAAATAGCTATGTCAGTATCTGAAAAATCATATTCAGCTAAATCAGCAACTACTACCGACTTGTTTTCTCCATAATCAATTGTACTTCCTTTAGAGCGGGATGAAGCTAAAGCGATTAAATCAGAGTATTGAATTTCTTTTTCATCGATTATATCTAAGACCTCTCTTCCAACATTTCCAGTCGCTCCGACAACAGCAATTTTAGGTTTTTTTGAAGAAGCCAAGTTAAATTCTTTCTATAATTAAATCACCCATTTTAGAGCAAGAAACAAGTGTTTGGTTTTCATCTGTGTAAATATCACCTGTTCTAAAACCCTCAGAGAGGATTTGTTGAACAGCATTTTCTACTTTATTCGATAATTCAGGTTTATTAAGGTTATATTTCAACATCATTGATAAACTTAAAATAGTAGCAATAGGGTTTGCTTTATCTTGGCCAGCAATATCTGGAGCACTTCCATGAACGGGTTCAAAAAGACCATATCTTTTTCCATTTTTTTCTGCCCCTAATGATGCTGATGGTAACATTCCCAGTGACCCAGTTAACATGGCAGCACAGTCACTAAGAAGATCACCAAAAAGGTTATCTGTAACTATTACATCAAATTGTTTTGGGTTTCTAACTAACTGCATGGCACAGTTATCGGCTAACATATTTTCTAGGGTAATATCAGAAAAATCTTTATGAGTCTCTTTAACAACCTCTCTCCAAAGAACACCTGTTTCCATAACATTAGCCTTTTCAACAGAAGTAACTTTATTATTTCTTTTACTAGCTAAATCAAAGGCGACTCTGGCAATTCTATCAATTTCGTAGTCATGGTAAACTTGTGTGTCGATCGCTTTTTTACCATTTGATGTATCCTCAATTCCTCGAGGTTGACCGAAATATACACCCCCAGTTAATTCTCTTACTATCATTATATCTAAATTATTAACTACATCATTTTTTAAAGTTGAAGCATCAACAAGTGCATCAAAAACAAGGGCAGGTCTCAAATTTGCAAAAAGTTCTAACTCTTTCCTCAAACCTAATAGTCCGGCTTCAGGTCTCTTTGATCTTTCTACATCATCCCACTTAGATCCACCAACTGCTCCCAATAAGATAGCATCAGAGTTTTTTGCTTTTTCTAAGACAGCCTCTGTTAAAGGCTCACCGTTGACATCATAAGAGGCCCCTCCAACTAAATCTTTTTCATAATTGGCATCAAGACCTTGTTCGTTTAATTTTTCAATAACTCGGATTGTTTGATCTGCAACTTCCACACCTATCCCGTCACCAGGTAAAACTAGAATTTTAGAGCTCATTTAATTGTCCTTAAATAACCAAGGTTTTTTATTTTTTTTGTCTTCTTCATAGGCGCTAATTTTGTCTTGGTATCCAAGAGTAATTCCTATGTCATCTAATCCCTGCAAAAGTCTATCTTTTCTAAACTCTTCAATTTCAAAATTAATTGAATGATTGCCCGCTTTAACAGTTTGCTCTGGGAGATCGATGCTAAACTCTATTTGATTTGTAGCTGCCATCATTAATTGATCAAGTTGATCAGGACTGACAACAATCGGCAAAATTCCATTTTGAAAGCAATTATTATAAAAAATATCAGCAAAACTTGTTGAAATTACACACTTAATTCCAAAATCTTTAAGAGACCAAGGAGCGTGTTCTCGACTAGAACCACATCCAAAATTATCTCCTGCTACTAATATTTTAGATTGATCAAAAGGCGATGTATTTAATATGAAATCCTTAATTAGATTTCCATCATTATCATATCTCATCTCATAAAATAAGCTAACCCCAAGACCAGTTCTTTTTATAGTCTTAAGAAATTGCTTCGGGATGATCATATCTGTATCAATATTTACTATTGGTAAAGGGGCTGCGATCCCTTTTAAAGAATTAAACTTATCCATCTTAAGTGAAATCTCTTATATCTGAAATGTTCCCAGTAATAGCGGAAGCTGCCGCAAGTTCTGGGCTCATTAAATGAGTTCTTCCACCTCGACCTTGTCGACCTTCAAAATTTCTATTAGAAGTTGAGGCGCATCTTTCGCCAGGTTTTAATTGATCAGGATTCATACCAAGGCACATAGAGCATCCAGCCTCTCTCCATTCAAAGCCAGCATCTTTTAAAATTATATCTATTCCCTCTTCTTCTGCTTGCTTTTTAACCAAACCTGATCCTGGTACTATCATAGCTTGAACATGTGAAGCGATTTTTTTATCCTTAACAATAGAAGCAACTTTTCTAAGATCTTCAATTCGACCATTGGTACAAGAGCCAATGAATATTTTATCTAATTTTATATCTGTTATTTTTGTTCCAGGTTTAAGACCCATGTATTCAAGGGATCTCTCAATACTTTTCTTTTTATTTTCTGTTTGAGCGCTACTTGGGTTTGGTACCAATCCTTTTACAGATACAACATCTTCAGGACTAGTGCCCCACGTCACCATTGGGTCAATCTCGGAGCTATCAATAACAATTTCATGATCATAGTTAGCATCATTATCTGATGGGAGAGATGACCAGTATTCCACTGCTTGATCCCAATGATCAGCACTAGGTGCATAAGGTCTTCCTTGAATATAGTTGAAAGTTGTTTGATCAGGGCTGATTAAACCAGCACGTGCTCCGGCTTCAATACTCATATTACATATGGTCATTCTTCCCTCCATAGAGAGTCCCATAATAGAGGATCCGGCATACTCGATTACATGTCCAGTTCCACCCGCTGTTCCAATCTTTCCAATTATATATAGGATTAAATCCTTCGAATTGACGCCAAAAGGAAGGTCGCCATTTACTGATATTCTCATGTTTTTAGCGGGGTTTTGAACTATTGTTTGTGTAGCTAATACGTGTTCTACTTCACTTGTGCCAATACCAAAAGCGAGTGCCCCAAATGCTCCATGGGTAGAGGTGTGGCTATCCCCACAGACTATTGTCATTCCAGGTTGGGTAATCCCTTGCTCTGGTCCAATAATATGAACAATACCCTGTCTCTGATCCATTAAATCAAAATATTGAATTCCATGTTCTTTGGTATTTTTTGCTAAAGTTTCAACTTGTATTTTGCTTTGTGGATCCTCAATATTTTGTCTATTTATTGTAGGAACATTATGGTCTGCAACAGCTATGGTTGCTTCTGGTCGATGTACAGGACGATTAGAGATTTTTAATCCTTCAAAGGCTTGGGGACTGGTTACTTCATGGACTAAATGACGATCAATATATAAAAGACTTGTTCCATCTTCTCTTTGACCGACGAGATGCTCAGACCAAATTTTATCAAAAAGTGTTTTTGGGCCTTGGTTGCTCAAGATACTACTTAACTTAGCTTTTAGTTTCAGCCTCTTCTGCTTTTTTTTCAGCAGGTATCTCTTCTTTTGGCTCCTCTTTAGCTTTAGAGTCTTCTTGAGGAGATGCTTCCTCTGTTTTGGTTTCTTTAGCAACTTCTACAGGTGCCTCTTCAGTTACAGGAGTTTCAGGTTTTTTTTCTTCAATCTGTTCCTCTATAACTTCTTTGACGTCTTCTATTGAAGATACATATTGTTTATCATCATATGCTCGACCATCTGTTCTCTCAGCTATTCTTGCTTTTTTACCAGATAGGCCTCTGAGGTAATATAATTTTGCTCTTCTAACATCTCCAACTTTGATACGTTCAATTGAGTCAATAACGTTACTGTAAAGTGGAAAAACTCTTTCTACGCCCTCACCACTAGAAATTTTTCTAACAGTGAAAGATGAGTTAAGGCCATTATTTTTTTTACCGATACATACGCCTTGGAATGCCTGAACTCTTTCTTTGTTTCCCTCTTTAATTTTTACATTAACTTTTACTGTGTCACCGGGTGCGAAATCTGAAACTTTTGAGCTTTTTAAAATTTGCTGTATTTGTGATTGTTCGTAATTTTTAATTATTTCATTCATTGTGTGCTCCATCCAATACTAATTTGTGGGTGGTATTAGAGCGCCATATTCTACTCATTTTTGTTTTTTTTTAAATACTTTTTAAATAAATCTGGCCTATTTTTTTCAGTATTTTCCTTTGAATTCTGGTGTTTCCATAAATCTATATCCGCATGATTACCACTTAAAAGAACAGTTGGGACTTCTATGTCTGTATGGTCAGGAGCTACCCATGGGTTTGGTCTTGTATATTGATCGTGTTCAACTAGTTCATTTTGAAAAGACTCATTAGAGTGAGTATCTTCGTTACCTAAGACACCAGGTTGTAATCTCATAAATGCCTCAATAAACAATAACGATGCCACTTCCCCTCCATTTAAAATGACATCACTTACTGAGATCTCTTGGAATTCATAATAGTCAATCACTCTTTGGTCTATTCCCTCATATCTACCATTTAATAAAATAAAATTTTGATTTGACTTATTTTGAATTAAATCGTTTTGTGAAAAATTTTTGCCTTTGGCAGAAAAACAAATCTTTGTAAAGGTATCTAGCTCGTCCTTATTAAAGTTTGCCTCAATAGCTTTAGAAATTATATCTGGTCTTAAAATCATCCCTGCGCCGCCGCTAAATGGTTTATCATCTACAGAGTTAGCAGACAGATCACTATAGTCTCTTATGTTGATAGTATTGATTTTAAAATGATTTTTTAAAAGAGCCTTGCCTAGCAAACCATGTTGTAAAATACCAGGGAAAGCGTCTGGGAATAAAGTGAGGATATTAAATGTGATCATTAATTTTTAATTATTATTTTTTTTTCTTTGATGTTTACCAAAGGAAAGTTTTGTTCAGTGAATCTAAAAAATTCTTTTTTCATGCTCTTCGTAAAATATATTTCCAGTAAGTCTCCTGCTCCAAAATTCACGACTGAAGATACTTCGCCTACTTTCTGGTCTTTATTGTCCATTACATCTAATCCCTCTAAATCATGAAAGTAATATTCATTACCTTTTACAGGTGATAATTGTTCTTTTTTTAAGAAAATTTTTTCATTAACAAACTTTTCAATATCCGTCCTATTGTTTATCTCATTGATTGTTATAAGTGGGCTTTTTTTATCGAAAGAGACGAGTTTTAATTCAATAATTTTTTCGTCGTCTAAATAAAATTCTTTAAACTGATTTACATCACGATCATCATTTAAAAAACTGTGAAACCTTAGCAGACCCTTAGTTCCTTTGGGTCTGCCAATTACGCCAACTTGTATGAAATTTTTGTTAAAGGAAGTCACAAGAAAATTATTCTTTAGGTTCCTCTTTATTATCGTCAGTTTTGTCTTCAGCAGCCTCGGTTGAAACCTCCTCTGCTTTAGGTTCTTCCACTTCAGGGGCTTCTTCTTTCTTCTCCTCAGGCTCTGGTGTTTCTTCTGATTTTACCTCTTGTTCAGCTGGTTTTTCAGTTGCAGCTTCTTCAACAGGAGGTTGCTCATCTGCAGTGGATGTCTCTTCAGCAGGTTTTTCTGCTTCTACTTTTGCCGCTTCTTCAGCAGCTTTTGCATCCTCAGCTGCTTTTAATGCCGCTTCCTCTTTAGACTTAACTCTTTCCTGAGCTTTTGCCTTCGGTAAATGTTTTTTCGTCTTCTCAGTTATTTTTGGGGCTTCCATCATTCCTAATTCAAAGAGAATTTTTTGAACTCTTTCTGTTGGTAATGCTCCTACTTTTAACCAGTGCTCAGCTCTTTCTTTGCTTAGCATAACTCTTTCTTTGTGGTCCTTCGGCACCATTGGATTAAAGTTACCTATTTTTTCAATGAAATTACCATCTCTAGGTGCTCTTTCATCAGCCACCACTATTCTGTAAAAAGGTCTTTTCTTTGAACCCCCTCTTGCTAGTCTTATTTTAGTCGCCATGATCTCTCCCTTCTATATTTAATCAATCGTTGGCATTTGGTTTCCGCCTAATAAACTTTTAATTTTATTTGCAAAACCTGGTTTTTGAGCTTGTTTCATAAGTTTTTTAGTTTGCTCAAATTGTTTGAGAAGCCTATTGACTTCATGTACTTGTCTTCCAGACCCAGTTGCTATTCTTCTTTTTCTTGAAGCTTTTAGTAAGTCGGGGTCAACTCTTTCATCTTTAGTCATTGAACAAATAATTGCTATTTGATGATCAATAACTTTTTCGTCAAAATCTCCACTTTCCATCATATTTTTAATTTTGCTTACACCTGGCATATGTGACATCAGTCCAGACATACCTCCCATTTTTTTCATTTGTGAAAATTGCTTCAAAAGATCATTCATATTAAATTTCCCACTCAACATCTGGGACTGCAGACTTTCCATTTCTTTTTCATCAAAGTCTTTCTGTGCCTTTTCAACTAGTGATACAACGTCTCCCATGCCAAGTATTCTTGAAGCAATTCTTTCTGGGTGGAAAACTTCAAAATCTTCAATGTTTTCACCAGATCCAAAGAAACGAATAGGCAAACCTGTTTGATATTTTGCTGAGAGCGCAACTCCTCCTCTTGGGTCTGCATCCAGTCTTGTTAAGATAAATCCCGTAAGAGGGGCTGTGGAGTTAAAAGACTCTACAACACTTAAAGCTTGCTGACCCATCATAGAATCTAATACAAGTAAGTTTTCTTGTGGTTTTGCGATATCGTGAATAGTTTTTAGTTCTAAAAGTAATTCCTCATCTGTACTGATACGACCAGAGGTATCGATTATAAGAATATCTGATAAAAGTTTATTGCTTTGTTCCATTGCATTATTGACAATATCTTTTATGTTTTGGTTAACTGGTTCAATAAATTGAATATTATTTTTCTGAGATAAAATACGTAGTTGTTCAATCGCTGCGGGTCTTCTTAAGTCTGTTGATACTAGTGCTACAGATTTATTGAGAGAATTTTGACAGTAATGGGCAAGCTTTGCAATCGATGTTGTTTTACCTGCACCCTGCAAACCACACATTAAAAAGATTGAGGGTTTGTTTTTAAAATTTAGTTCACTGCTTTGTGTGCCAAGAATTTCTGTAAGCTCATCACTAACAATTTTAATAATTTGTTGTCCTGGCTGAACATTTTCAATTACCTTTTGGCCAAGCGCTTTGTCTTGAATTTTTTTAATTAAATCTTTAGAGACTCTTAGAGAAACATCTGCTTCTAATAGAGCTACTCTCACCTCACGCAAAGTTAACTCTAAATCTTTTTCAGTAATAGCTCCTTTATTTGAGAGGCCTTGAAAAATTCCAGTTATTTTATTTGTTATATTTTCTAGCATCTAAAAAATAAAAAAAATCGGCGAATGATACTCATCGGCCGACTAATTTTTCCTTTATTAAGTGAAGTTTTTATATCACTATAGCGGGTCTATGAAAATACCTTTTATGAAAGCTCATGGGGCAGGAAATGACTTTGTAATAATAGATAAAAACGTTGATTTAATTAGAAAATCAAAAAAAATTATTAAAAAACTATGTGACAGACGATTTGGCATAGGCTGTGATCAATTGATTTTATTGAAAAAAGTTGGAGCGTACCATCAAGTTGCTTTTTATAATTCAGACGGCTCACTTGGAAAAAATTGTGGAAATGGACTACGTTGTGTCTATAAATTTTTAGTTGAAGAAAAGAAAATTAAAAACGTAATTATCAAAAGTCATAAATTTATCCATCACGGTAAAAAAACTGAAAAAGAATACAAAATCAATGTTGGAGAAGTAACTTTAGATTGGCAGAAAATACCTTTATCAAAAAAAATGGACACCCAAGGTATTAATATTAAAGGTATTAAAATACCTGGATTAGTAAAAATAATGACAGCAAATATTGGCAATCCCCATTGTGTGGTGTTAGTTAAAAATTTAGTATCAATTAAATTAAATCATCTAGGACCTTTGCTTGTAAAAAATAAAATTTTTCCTGATCAGGCAAATATTACTTTTGTTCAGGTACTCAATAAATCTAAAATCAAAGTATTATTTTGGGAAAGAGGTGGCGGGCATACACTTGCCTGTGGTTCAGGAACGTGTGCAACAGCATTTGTTTTAAACTATAACGATATTGTATCCTCTAAAATTGAAATAATTACAGAACAATCAAAGTTAAAAACAGAAATTCAAGATAAGATGGTATATCTTCAAGGTCCAGCTGAATTAGTTTATAAATCAACCATTAATATATAAATGTCTAGGGTAGTTAATTTTGGATGTCGGCTAAATAATTTTGAAGGAAAGAAAATTGAGGAATTACTATCTAATAATAATGAAAATATAATTGTTATAAATTCATGTGCGGTTACAAATGAAACTGAAAGACAAGTAAGACAAACTATTAGAAGAATTAAAAAAGAAAATCCTGATAAAAAAATTGTAATGACAGGGTGCGCTGCTCAAATTTCACCTGATAAATATTCATCAATGAGTGAAGTTGATAAAGTTATTGATAATATTAGTAAGCTAAAATCAGAAACCTGGATATCTTTGTCTAATGAAGAGTCCCAAATTGATTTTAAAGAGGACATCTTTGATTCACCTCAAGACATCCGCCCATCTTTAGATACAAACAATCTTAGCATCAGAGAAAGCCTTGTAATTCAACAAGGTTGTAATCATAGATGTACGTTTTGTATTATTCCTTTTGGAAGAGGTAATAATAGGAGCTTTGATCCTTTTTACTTAATTGACGAAGTTGAAAGAGTTGTCGAGAACGGAGTCAAAGAAATAGTTTTGACAGGAGTAGATATATCTGACTATGGGAGTGATTTTGAGCACCGATATAGCATGAGCAATTTAATTTTAGATATTTTAGATAAAACTAAATTACAACGTCTACGTCTATCTTCAATAGACTGTGTAGAGATTGATGAGCAATTTGATGAAGTATTGAAGGATCAAAGAGTGATGCCTCATCTTCACCTCAGTATTCAATCTGGTGATGACATGATACTTAAAAGAATGAAAAGAAGACATAACTCAAAAGATGTATTTGAATTTGTTGAGCATTGTAAAAAAATTAGAGAAGATGTTTCATTTGGTGCAGATATAATCGCTGGATTTCCTACAGAAACAGATGAAATGTTTGACAATACATACAGACTACTGAAAGAAAATGAAATATCTCACCTTCATATATTTCCTTTTTCTCCCAAAAATAATACCCCTGCATCAAGAATGCCTCAGGTTTCCAAATTAATTATTAAGAAAAGAGCAAAAAATTTAAGAGAACTAGGTGAGTTAATTTTAAAAAAAGTAAAATCTAAACTTTCCTTACCAAGAGAGGTTCTTATTGAGGAATTAAATTTAGGATTAGCTGTTGGATATGATCAAAACTATATCAAACATAAAGTTCCGTTAGTTGGCGTACCGGTTGGTGAAATTGTAAGAGTTTAATGTTTTTTTTAAAAAAAATTTTTCAAAAAAAATTAAATGTTGATGAAATAGAAGATCTTTTATTTGAAAATGGTGTTGAGCCAAAATTTGCTGAATTAATAATTTCAAAAATTAAAGACAATACATCAAAGGAAGAAGATATTAAAAAAGTTATTAAAAAAGAGCTACTAACAAAATTTGCAGAAAAAAAATTTGGCGGTTTTTCTCCTCAAAGTAAGAGCTTATATATAATTGCAGGTAATAACGGGTCAGGAAAAACAACATTCATCGGTAAATTTATAAATCTATTTCAAAAAAACGGCTTAAATCCTGCTGTTATTGCAGCAGATACATTCAGAGCAGCAGCTATAGATCAACTCGAGCATTTTACCAAAAAATTTGAAGTACCCATACATAAGGGTAATAATATGGAGGACCCATCAGCTGTCATTTTCCAAGGTATTGATAAAATGAAAGAAAATGATGTTGTGATAATTGATACATCTGGAAGACAACACAACAATAAAAATTTAATGGCAGAACTAAAAAAGATTTCAAATATAATTTCAAAGAAATCTGATCAATTTAATTTAATTCAAACTTTTTTGACTTTGGATGCTAATACCGGACTTGCATCCAAGCATATTATTGAGGGGTTTCGCGAATATATAACATTAGATGGAATTATTTTAAATAAGGTCGACTCTAATGCTAAATATGGAGCTCTTCTAACGATAATAAATGATTTTGACATACCTGTTGTATTTGAAGGGTACGGTGAAGGAATGAGCGACTTAAGAGAGTTTCAATTTGAAGAATATTTAGATAGACTCATATAATATGAAGCAGCTATTTGAATTTTTTCCCTTAATTGTTTTTTTTGCTGTTTACTATAAATCAGATAAAGATCTCTATTTAAGTATAGCTGCTGTAATAGTGGCTACATTTATTTCTCTCATAGCTATCTATTTCAAAGAAAGAAAAATTTCTACAATGATGTTAGTAAGTACAGTTATCTTAGTTGTATTTGGTGGCCTGAGTATTTTTCTTAAAAATGAAATATTTTTTAAAATGAAACCCACAATCATAAACGCACTTTTTGCTATCGTTTTAATTGGAAGTACAATTATTAATAAACCTGTTTTAAAATTATTATTGAATTCTTCTTTAAAATTAACTGATGAGGGGTGGGGGCTAATGAACAAAATGTGGTCCAGCTTTTTTGTACTTCTAGCTGTTTTAAATGAAATCGTTTGGCGAACTCAAACAACCGATGTTTGGGTTAACTTTAAAGTCTTTGGTATTATGGGAATTACAATTGTATTTACTATAATTCAAATTCCGTTTCTAAAAAAACATTTTATAAATCAGCCTTAAGAGCTTCAATTCCCAATAGTTCTTTATCCTCTAGTGCCTCAAGAAAAGCACCCCCGGCAGTTGAGACAAAATAAAAGTCTTCAAATTTTTCTTTTGCCATATTGATGGCTAAGATTGTATCTCCACCACCAATAACAACATCAGCTTGAGCTTTAGCAAGAAGGTGAGATAGATTAATAGATCCCTTCGAAAATTTGTGGTCTTCAATCATTCCCATGGGGCCATTCCACAAAATAATATCACTTTTTTTAACAAGATTTTCTAAAACAATATGAGAAGAGTCGGCTATATCTAAAATTTTAAATTCAGTGTTTTTGTCAAGTTCATTGACTAATACACTTTGATCTGAATCGAGCATTACATCAACTGGGAGATGGATTTCACAGCCTGTTTGTTTTGCAGAGCTATAAATCATTTCAATCATTCTTTCAGCACCCTCTTCAATTAAAGAAGAACTAACATTAAACTTATTATATTTTAGAAAATTATTAGCCATTGCTCCTCCTATAAAAATATCTGAGCAAGAAGTCGTTAAAGACAAAAGTGTGTTTATTTTAGTTGAGATTTTTGAACCTCCAATTATAGCTAATTTTTTCTTTTGAGATTTTTTGATATCATTAATTGCATTAATTTCTTTTTCAAAATTAAAACCAGGTGTAGATAAAATATTTTTAGCCATTTGGTTTACTGATGAGTGAAGCCTATGGGAAGCAGAGAATGCTTCGTTAACATACAAATCTAGATTGTCAGTAATTGATTTACTAAAACTCAAATCATTTTTTATTTCACCTTCGAAAAATCTTATATTCTCTAAAAGAGTTGTGGTAGGCCTATTATAATTGAATTGATCAAGACCGTTTTCTAAAAAATTTTCATAGCTTATAAAATTTAATTTTAATTTTAAGATTTCCTGAAACTGATCAATAAGTTTTGTGAAAGAGTACTTGTCATCGAAGTTTTCTTTTGGTCTTCCAAAATGTGAAAGAAGAAGAATGTTGCATTGTTTATTTTTAATAAAATTGATCGTGTCCTTTGCCCTGTCTAATCTTGTTTTGTCAGTTATCTTAAAATGTTTATCAATGGGCACATTAAAATCGACTCTGATCCCAACATTTTGGATTTTTTCGAAATTGAGATTTTTAAGAGATTTCATATTTATTCACATTTTTTTAATCATTTTAGGCTAGATTACTACTACTATATATAGTATAAAACTACCCATATAAGGAACTAAATAGAGTAGGTATATAAAAAATGTCTTGGAATAACCAGAAAGTAGAAGATCTTAAAAAGCTTTGGAATGAAGGGGTTGCTACAAGCCAGATTGGTGTGCAGCTTGGATTTACTAAAAATGCCGTTATTGGTAAGGCTTTTAGACTGGGCCTTGAGAGACGTCAAAACTCCAGAAAAAAATCAACTCAAAATCAACAATTTTCTTCTGTAACCATGTACAGGGAAACCAGTAATTCATCTTCCCAAAGTACGGTAAGAAAAGAGCCTGTTCGAAGAAGGGAAAAATTTAGTTTTAAAAAGAGTATTGTTGGCACCGGTAACTTTAAATCTTGTCAATGGCCAATTGGTGATCCACTTGAAGAGGGATTTCACTACTGTGGATGTCAAAATATTCCAACAAAACCATATTGTATAGAGCATTACAAAAAAGCTTATAATGTTGATGAGAAATATTTAGACAGACTTTTAGATTTCTTACACGAAAAAAATTAATATCATTTTTTCTTTGGCGCGCTTGGCAGGAATCGAACCTGCGACCCCCAGATTAGGAATCTGGTGCTCTATCCTACTGAGCTACAAGCGCCTTTGTTTATGTACTTCATAATAATAATTCTTAAAATATAAACTATGAAAAAAAAAGCTGAAGAGTACCTATATAATGAGGCACTAAAATATTTGGGTAAATATCCAGCTACTAAAAAAAAAATTTCTGAAATACTAGAAAAAAAACTCAGAAATAAAAAAACTTATCAAAAGGTTATTTTTCCAGAAAATATCTCTAAACAAGAACTAATTGAAAATATCATACAAAAATTAGATGAATTGAAGATTATAAATGAGAGGCACTTTATTGAAACAGTATTTCATTATTATGAGCAATCCTTATTTTCTATCAAAAAAATAAAAAATAAACTCTATCAAAAAGGATTTGAACAAAGCTTAATTGATGAATATGTCTCAAAGAAAGTCTCTGAAAATCCAGATTTAGAATTAGATATTTTAAAAAGATTTATAGTAAGAAAAAAGCTTTCAAAGCTAGAAACCGATGAATTAAAAAAAAAGCTTTATCAACAGAGCTTCTCGGAAAATTCAATATATAAAGTAATTAGAGATTAGTTATTTAGAAGCTGGTGCTTCAATAGTTTTTGTAGTTTCTTCTGTGTTGACTGGTGCTTGACCCTCAGCATCTTTTTCTTTTTTGGTTTTTTTAATAATAATTTGCTTACCTCTGTACATGCCAGTACTGAGATCAATATGATGGGGTCTTCTCAATTCGCCTGATTTTTTGTCTTCTGCAAAAAGCTGTGTGCCCGCTCTATGATGAGAGCGTCTCATATTCCTTTTCGAAGGTGTGGTTTTTCTTTTTGGAACTGCCATATTAGAGCGATAACATAATAAAAATTTGTATAAATTACAATAATAATGTATAAATCTGCCCACAATGCAAGAAGAGCAAATCGATTTAGGTCACAAAAGAACATGCCCTTGTGGTAGCGTAAAGTATTACGATTTTTATCAGGATGTAATAAATTGTCCAGAGTGCGGTAAATCAATAGAGGCGGTAAATATAGCAAAGCCAAAAAGAGGAAGAAAAGCAGGAATTACTGTTGCAGCACCTACCAAAACAACCAAAGAAAATGATGAACTAAAAGACTTAATCGAAGAGACAGAAGAGACTGAAACTCAGACTGAAGAAACTGAAAACCTAGCAGAGGACATCAGTATTGATATTCCAACTGATAAAACTGACGAAGAAACTAATTAATTTATCTTTTATTTAAAATTTCTAATATTTTTGTTGATGCTTCCTCGAACTTTAAACTCGAAGATATAGCAAATTCTCTTGTATACCTCTCAAAAGCTACCTGAAACATCTGACGCTCACTATAAGACTGCTCAGTTTGATCATCTTTTCGAAATAGGTCACGAACCACCTCTGAGAGAAGTTTTATGTCGCCAGAGTTTATCTTTTGATCGTACTCTTGAGCTCTTCTACTCCACATCGCCTTTTTAATTTTAGGTTTTTGCTTTAAAACGGAAAGTGTTCTAGTCATAGAAGGCTTACTAGTGATATTTCTTAAACCAATTAATTTTGCTTTTGCAAAGGGGACTCTGATTGTTAACTTGTCTTGAAAAAACTGAATTACATATAATTGCTCCTCCACTAAATCATATTGGAACTTTTCTATAGTAAGAATTCTTCCTACGCCGTGGGTAGGGTAAACAATATTCTCTCCTGCTTTAAATTCTTGTGGGACAATTACTTTTTTAATCTTAGGAGCTTTTGGGGTAGCAATTTTTTTAGCTACTTTCTTTACTACCTTTTTTACTACTTTTTTCTTAGGTATTTTTTTTATAGGTTGTTTTTTTTTGGCAGGTGTCTTTTTTTTGACTTCAACTTTTTTTTTAGTTTTAACTTTTGATGTTTTTTTTGTTACTTTTTTGGTTGTAGCTTTTTTTTTAACTGGCATTAATCGGCTCCTTTTTCACTAAAATGATTTTCAAATTTATTTTCTACCCCTTCCCACTGTTTTGCATCAGCAGGGGCATCTTTTTTTGTAGTTATATTAGGCCAAACTTGTGAATATTTTTCATTTACATCTAACCATTTTGTACCGTCATCCAAGTCATCTGGGATAATCGCTTCAGCTGGGCACTCGGGCTCACATACACCGCAGTCGATGCATTCATCAGGGTTAATAACAAGCATATTTTCACCTTCATAAAAACAATCCACTGGACACACTTCAACACAATCCATGTATTTACATTTAATACACTTATCATTAACTAGGTAAGTCATAGACTGTCTTTTACTCTATTTCGGATTAATATAAAATCCTTATCTTCAAGACCAAGCAAGGTTGATATTTTTCTAGCAGTGGAAACCTCTAACTGGTCTTCTTTACCATCAACCATTAATACTTGCCAACAAATTAAAATCACATCCATTCTTTGTTCATAACTTAAAGATGTTTTAAGCCTGTAAGAAAACTGTGATAAGTCGGTGTTAAAATGTTGTTGATCAGCAAGTTTATTAAATTGCTCTTTATTGTTTAGAGTTGGAATTTTAAAATAATACTCAACTAACTCAGAGGCCAAATTAATTTCTTGTTCTGTAATTTCATGATCTGCAATGATAATTTCGTAAATTAGGTTATATAGATCTGACTCAAAGGAATGATCCTCATTTTTATCCTCTTTTTCATTAAAGGATTGGAAGAATTTACTTAGCATTTATATTTTTTAATTGATCAAAAGGGTTATTAAATAATTTTTTTGGTGTAGATTTTTTTACTTTTTTTAAAGGTTTTTTCAATACTTTTTTGCTATTATTTTGTTTTAACTCCATTGTTTTATTAGCTTTAATTTTTTTCGAGATAACTAAGTCATTTTCTGCAATGTCTTGAATATTAAAAGACCTGCTTTTTAAAATACTAATTAATTTATCTTTTTTAATTCCTAAAAGATTAGATAAGTCCATCGGAAGTGAAAAAGGGCCTCTATTTTCTCTTTTAAAGAGTTGTTTTTCAAATTCATTAAAAATATCGAGTCTAATTAATAGATCATTTTGGGAGACAAAGCCTAAATAAGTGATTAGGTCTTCATTTAATTTATTTTGAATATTAAGAGTGGCATTCCCATCTTTAGGAATGTATTCATCAATATTTAAGCTTTCATTATAATATAAATTCCATAGATGGAACTTTAGCTTCATATATTCAGGTCTTATAAGTTCAGAGTTGAAAATAACGTTTTTTCCAAGTCTAAAATTTAGAGAATGGATTTCTTTTCTTTGAGGTTCATCAATAAGCTTAAATTCATCTAGTATATTTATTTGATAAAAATTATATTGGTTTTCAATAATCTTAAAAATGAAACTTCTTTCCTCTGGTTTAGAGTTGAATTTCTTTAATTGATCGGATAAATCCAATTTAGACAAGTAGGTCTCCTCAAACCATCTTTGAATTTTCTCTTCAATTTTCTTAATATGATCTGGTGACACTAATTGATCGTCTAGGATGGGTTCTAAAATTGGGTGTGTGAGGTCCTTACCTTTTTTAAATATTGCAACATTTGCATCTCCCCATTGAAGATATAAATTCTGGAAATTTCCTTTCTCGTCTACTTTTGAATTGATTGACAAACTTTCGTTAGGGGCAGCAATAAAAGTATCGACGTTAAAAGACATATATGGAAAAATTTGTTCTTTAATAATTACTTGGTAGTTGTTATTTAAAATATCTTTAAACTTTTCATCAAAAAAGATTTTAAAACCTCTAATAACTCCTATTATTTCTTCTTTTATCTTAACATATCTATTATCAGTTAAAGAAATATTTTTTTTACTAATATTTAAATTTTGAATCATCTCACTTTTGTTTTTATCAACAAATTTTTGCATTAAACTTAAATGTATCTCTTCAGATAGTTTGTTTTCTATATTTTTAACGGTTTCAACCCAAATAGAGTTACTTATCCAATGTTTCTGGTTAGTGATGTATAACCAAGTTCTAGTCTCATTTAAATTATATATAAGGTCATCGATACTCCCATTATAATTTTGTAAATATGAAGTTTGGTGCTCTAGAAAGCTATCACTTAAAGTCCATTTATTTTTTATGAGCTCGTTAAATATCTTTGTTAACAGTTCAATATGCTTTTCATCAGAAATATTTTGATAATCTGGTATACGACATATATTCCATAATTGTTTAAGTGTTTCTGGATTGTCAAATTTAAAACTTGTCTTATTATCTTTTAAAAATCTTAATAGAAATTTTTGGTCCTCTGCATCTTTTTTTAAAATTAATCGGTGATTATCAGATTTTTGTTTTAAAGAATTTACTAATTCATATTCTGACTTGAATGATAAAAGATGGTTTCTCCAAAATATTTTTTTAATAGCTTCAAATTTATGAGATTGAATGTTTTCTATAGATTCTAAATTTGTAAACTTAGCTCCAAGCGTGGAACCAAAATATCCTGTTTTAGTATAGCGACCTGCTCTTCCTGCTATTTGGCCTATTTCCATATCGTTTAAAGGCCTGACATATTTCCCATCAAATTTATCAAGACCAGAAAAATACACTTGGTTAATATCTAAGTTTAATCCCATTCCTATAGCATCAGTGGCTACAATATAATCGACCTCTCCATCCTCATATAATTTAACTTGAGAGTTTCTAGTTTTAGGACTAAGCGCACCAGCGACTAGTGCCACACCTCCTTTTAAACTTCTTATCTGTTCAGCAATTTCATAAAGACCAATTAAATTAAAAGCGATAATTGCTGATCGAGGTTTAATATTTTGAATTTTCTTATGACCGATAAAATTTAATTCGGAAAATCTATTTTTGAAAATTATTTTTGCATCAGGAATTAATTCTCGAATAATTTCTTCCATAGTTAGAGAGCCCAAGAAAATAGTTTTTTGCTCACCACGAGAATATAAGAGTCTTTGAGTAAAAATATGTCCTCTTTCATAATCAGATGCTAATTGAATCTCATCTACGCAAACAAATTCAAAAAAATCATCTGGCATTGATTCGACAGTACAAAAAAAATATTTTGCTTCTGGGGGAATTATTTTTTCTTCTCCAGTTATTAATGCAATTTGATTTATAGGATAAAGTTTGCATGCTTTATCATAATTTTCTCTTGCCAAAAGCCTTAAAGGGAAACCAAAAACACCGTTTTTAAAGGAAAACATTTGTTCAAATGCATAAAAAGTTTTACCTGTGTTTGTTGGACCTAAAATTATTTCAATTTGATTCATTTAATGAAAAGAAGTTACCACAAATAAAATGTTGACTTAATTAAATACTTTTTTAAAGTTTTTTTAAGAAAATGAATATTTTTAAATATTCGTTTTATACTTACTAGTAAGTGTAAAAAGTAAGGAGGCTATAATGGCTGTAAAAAAGAAAAAAGCTGCCAAGAAAAAAGCAGCACCTAAGAAAAGAAAAGCTGCAAAAAAGGTAGCGCCTAAAAAGAAGAAGGCTGCAAAAAAGAAAGCGGCTCCTAAAAGAAAGGCTGCCAAGAAAAAAGCAGCTCCAAAGAAGAAAAAAGCCACTAAGAAAAAAGCTGTGAGAAGGAAAGCTGCAAAAAAGAAAGCAGCTCCTAAGAAAAGAAAAGCTGCAAAAAAGAAAGCAGCTCCTAAGAAGAAAAAAGCAGCTCCTAAAAAGAAAAAAGCTGCCAAGAAAAAAGCAGCTCCTAAGAAAAGAAAAGCTGCAAAAAAGAAAGCAGCTCCTAAGAAGAAAAAAGCTTCAAGAAAAAGAAGATAATTTTCAAAGTTTTAAATATTTAAAACATCAAAAGCGGGTTATAATCACCCGCTTTTTTTTATGATAGAAGTTAACAACTTATCTTTTGCTCGAGGAAATATTCTTATATACAAAGATATTAATTTTAAAATATCTCCTGGGGAATTATTGCTAGTAAGTGGGGCTAATGGTGTAGGCAAAACAACTCTTTTGTCAAACATAGTAAATTTTACAGAGCCTCTAGAAGGAAATATTACTTACCATGGCACATCAATTGATAATCATATTGCATCAGAGTGTTTCTTGTATATTGGTGAAAATAATTTTGCTTATGACACTTTAACATTAAATCAGAATATTGATTACTGGCTCTCAGTACATAATGTGAACTTTGACAAATCTATAAAAAACAAAAGCGTAAACTTTTTATTTCAAGAATTGAATCTTGATAAAAAATTTTATCAACTTTCTTTTGGTCAGAAAAAGAAACTTCAACTGTTGCTGCTAATATTAGTGAATAAACCAGTTTGGATACTGGATGATCCTTACAGTGGCCTAGATACAAGATCTATTACGAAAATAAACACATTATTTAAAAAAAAGTTAGAAAACAAAGGAATAATTATCGTAGCAAGTCATCAAAAAATTAATTTGCGTAATTATAAAACACTTCAGTTAACATGATAAAAAATTTTTTTAAGTTAATTGCAAATGAATTTAAATTGATGCTTAAAGGAAGTGTCTTTAGTTTTGTTTTGTTCTGTTTATTAATTATAGCGTGTTCTATCTTCTCTTTATCTTTGAGAAATGAATCAATGGGCATGAATGCTCCTTTGTCTTTTTTATATATAATGATTTTTTTCATTTCATTATTTAAAGTTGAAAAAATATATAGTCTAGATTTTGATGAGGCGAAACTTCAGCAGTATATACTCTCCCCTTTTTCTCTAGAGATAATTGTTTTTGTTAAAAATATGATGATCTATTTAAATTTAATAATTTTTTTCGTAATTTTTTCCCCACTTATTTTAATAATTCTAAATATAGATTTGTCTTATTTAATACAGATAAATATTCTTTTATCTCTATCGCTTCTAAGTATTATTTTTATTGCTTCCATGACTGCCTCTATTACTATATCCAAAAATAATAAACTCTCTCTTACAAGTATTTTAACGCTGCCTCTTTTTGTCCCTATCCTAATATTTTCTATGGCAATTACTGATGTAATTGATTTTAATACGAACAAAATGTATTTATTTTTTGTTGCCTATTTTTTGTTAAATTTAGCTTTCTCGCCTTTACTAACTAGTTTTGCTTTAAAAAAATTATCAGTCTAATGTTCGCCATAACTCCAAATACTCTCTCAACTTTTATGAACTCCATATCTAAATATATTGTTTTATTATCACTCTTACTAATTGGCATTGCGGCTTTTTTAATCATTTTTATTGAGAATGACTACTATCAAGGAATTTCTTTTAAAATCATGTTTATCCATGTACCCGCCGCCTGGCTATCTTTGGCAATATTTTTAGCGATGGGAATTAGTAGTATCATAGGTCTCATCTTTAAATCTCCCACTGCATTTACAATTGCGAGATCTTTATCGCCTATAGGATTAATAATGAGCATTATTGTTTTAGTAACTGGTTCAATATGGGGAAATTTAACCTGGGGAGCTTATTGGGTATGGGATGCAAGATTGACTTCAATGTTAATTTTAGCTTTTATCTACTTAGGGCATATTCTTCTTTTATACTCTTTTGAACACTTCCAAAAAGCAGATTTTGCTGCATCAATATTAGCAATAATAGGTATGGTAAATCTACCAATTGTTAAGTTTTCCGTTGATTGGTGGACAACACTTCACCAAGGAAGTAGCGTTTTGAAAATAGGTGGTCCTAGTATGACCAATGACTATTTAATTACTTTGCTGGTGAGTTTTTTGGGTATTTTTATGTTAACGATGTACTGGTTTTCTAACATATTTTATATAATTATAGAAAAAAGGAAGATAGAGAGGTCTAAACTATTAAATGACTAGTTTAGAGTTTGTTGTAATTTGCTACGCTTTTTTTGGGATCATCTGCGCTGTGACAACGATTATAATTATGCTGTTGAAGAAAAAAGTCTTTAATAAGATTAGTGCGCATAATCAAATTAAATAAACAGATAAAAAAACGATTTATTTTTTTATTAATCATCTTCATCTGCTTCTCCTCTTCTATATTTTTAATTAGTTACTCCTTAAAAGACCAGATTGCTTATTTTGTTGAGCCAACAGATTTAAAAAATATGAATGAGTTAGAAAATAAGTATTTAAGAGTTGGAGGGCTTGTAAAAGAAAATAGTTTAAAATTTATAGATGGGAGTTGGGTTTTTGAAGTTATTGATCAAAACAAAAATTCCATCAATGTTGTTTTTTCGAAAACACTCCCAAACTTAGTAGAGGAAAAAAAAGGGATTATTGTTGAGGGTAAATTAGTTAATAACACTTTCATTGCAGAAATAGTTTTAGCAAAACATGACGAAAATTATATGCCCCAAAGCGCCATAGATAAATTAAAAGAAGAAGGAAAATGGAGGGGTGATTAATTGATATCACTTTTTGGTAATGGGATTGTTTATGTATCGTTAATTCTGACAGTCTTATTTTATGTTAAGTTATTAAAAAAATTAATTCCGTCAGAGGTTTTATCTTTAAGAATAATTTATTTTATAAATCTATTACCCTTTATTCTTTTAATATATGCATTTTCAATTTCAGATTTTACACTGCTTAACGTCATTGAAAATTCTTATATTGATGATCCATTATTTTATAAAGTAACATCTGCATGGGGCAGTCATGAAGGTTCAATTTTGCTATGGGTATTTTTAATCAACTTATTTGGTATTTTTTTTCTTAACAAAAATCACACAGTTGAGATACACAAGAACATTATATTTATCTCCACTTTATTTCTACTTTATGTAATGATTAGCTCAAACCCCTTTACTTATATAGAAGCGAATGAAGAAATTTTAGGATTAGGTCTTAATCCTATTTTACAGCATTTTTTATTTGTCATTCACCCGCCTACTTTATTTTTGGGATACATTGGTTTAATCATTCCCTTTGTGTTGTCTGCTCACATGTTAATAAAAAAAGATTTTTCAGAAAAATTATTTGAAGAGATGCTGATTTGGTCCAAGATATCATGGTTTTTTCTAACGGCTGGCATTGTTTTAGGATCTTATTGGGCTTACTCAGAATTAGGGTGGGGAGGCTGGTGGTTTTGGGATCCAGTAGAGAATATCTCCTTAATCCCATGGCTATTGAATACTGCTTTAATACATTCTCTTAAGGTTTCTATTAAAAGTAATCAACTTAAGCTATGGAGTTTAAATTTAGGGCTATATTGCTTTATCGCATCGGTATTTGGAACATTTTTAGTTCGCTCTAATTTAATTGTATCTGTTCATAGTTTTGCAACAGACCCGCTTAGGGGATTATTTTTAATAATAATAATTGGATATTTATTAGCCATGACAGTGCGATTAAATATAAAAAGTATTTCAAATTTTAACGAAGACTCTTTTGATTTATTTAGTAAAGAAAGTTTTCTTTTATTAAATAACATATTTTTTATCTGCTCAGCACTAGTTGTCTTTATTGGAACAGTTTACCCTCTATTTAGCGAAATGATCCTTGAAACATCAGTTTCTGTCGGTGCACCCTATTATAATTTTGCTTTTAATTTGTTACTAGCACCATTAATTTTGTTTATGGCCTTTGCACCTCAGATTAGTTGGGGAAAACATGAAAAAAAAGATAAACAGTTACCCTATATTTTAGTCTTATCTTTAGTAATTTCTTTACTATCTTTTTACCTATTTGAAAATTTTTACTTTGCGTTAAGTGTTTTTATTACAGGTCCTTTATTTATAAAGAGTATTTTAGTATTAAATACTAATGTGAAGAAAAATTTAAATTTTTATTCTCAATGGTTAGCACATTTAAGTATTGGCGTCTTTATAATTGCCGCTGTGTATACAGAGCAATTTGATTATGAAGAAAATTTACTATTTGAAAAAAATAGCTCTAATGAAATTGCACTTCAAAATAATAAAATTGCGATAATTAAAAATATCAAAGATGAAAGCTTTCAAAATTATCAAAGAATATCAGTAGATTTATTAATTTCTGATGGGCAACAGAATAGACAACTCTCTCCTTCAAAAAATATCTATCAACCCTCTGGGCAAGTCACAAATGAGGTTAATACTACTAATGTCCTTTTTAGTCAGTATTATGCAACAATATCAACCATTGAAAGTGATCAAGTAGGAATTAATTTAGTTTATAAACCATTTATAAATTTATTATGGTTAAGTTCTATTATGCTAATTTTTTCAATATTTTTATCGATAGTTAAAAGAAAATGAAAAAAAATTTAATAATACCCGTGATGGGTGCAGTGGTACTAGCTGCTTGTGTGATTTTTTATTTAAACCAAACAACAGATAAAAACAACAAACAGGAAGAAATATCTAACTTAGTGTTTGAGACACCTGATTTTTATAATAATGAATTAATTGATGAAAAAGCAATGGGTGAATTTTATGTTGTAAATTTTTTTGCATCTTGGTGTAAGCCTTGTCTAGCAGAACATCCACTTTTAATGGAAATGAAAAAACAAGGAATAAAAATTATTGGTGTTAATTTTAGAGATGATGAGGAGAATTTTAAAGAATGGATTAAAGAACACGGTAATCCTTTTGAACACATCTTAAGGGATGATGGGACTATTGCTTATGAAATGGGTTTAATTGGTGTTCCTGAAACATATTTTATTGTAAATAAAATTATCCAAAAAAAAATACAAGGGCCTTTGTTTTATGAAGATATCGAACAATATTTATAAATTAATAATTACAATTTTAATAATTCATATGTCTACGATTAGCTTTGCTGGCGTGAATGAATTAAGCGATTATTACAAAACAATTAGATGTTTGGTTTGTGAGGGACAAAGCATACAAGAGTCTGATACAGAATTTGCAATAAACTTAAAGGAACAAATTCAAAAAAAATATAGTTCTGGAATGACTGTTAATGAGATTGATGCAGAATTAGTAAAGATTTATGGTGAGGAAATATCTTTTAATCCCCAAAAAAATCATTATCTGCTCTGGGGTACGCCTTTAATTATACTCTTCATAATTTTTATATTCATAAGAAATAAAATCAAATTTTTTAAAAAAACATAAGAGATACTATTGCAGCTATCTACCTAATCAGGTTATATTTATTAATCTTTAATCTTTTTCGTTCATTGGTTGGTAAGTGTTTATTCAACTGTCGGTTAATCAGGCCGAACAAACCAATTATAATTAAAGTTAATAATATGAAATAAAAGCCAACAATTGGATAAGGAACAAAGGGATTAAAGGTCTTATCAGCAAAATAGCTAGCATAGTAAATTGCATCCCCTTTTTGTTGCCAAGCAGGAAAACCCGTAAAGAAAACCAATGTTGTTGCATGAAACATGAAAATTGCTTCATTGGTATAGGAGGGCCAAGCTAAACGAAGCATAGTTGGCCAGATAATGCGTCTAAATTTTTTAATCCCTGTAAAACCAAATGCATCCGCAGACTCTAAATCCTGACTTGGAACAGCACGCAGTGCACCATAAAAAATTTCTCCTGCATAGGCAGATGTATTAAAAAACAAAACAATTAAAGCGCCTAACCAAGCCTTTGTAAGCCAACGTGTTTCAACGGTTACAACAAGAAATCCTAAATCTATATCAACCCCTAGCCTTGGTAAAAGTACAAATAAATCATACGCAAAGAAAAACTGAATGAATAAAGGCGAGCCTCTGAAAATAAAAATAAAGGCTCGACATGGAGCGTTTAACAAAAATAATTTTGAATTTTTCCCTAAAGCCAAAACAGTGGCAAAGAAAAAGCCAAACAATAATGCTAAAATTGCAAAATATATATTCCAAATCATACCCGAACCGATTAATACAAATTGCTCACAAAGTGTTATATCGGCCTTTGGTAAAAGTCTCTCTCCATACCCTATAGATCTGAGGCCGTAATCAGAAAGAGTTTGAAAACAGCTCGACATTAAACTGCCTTACCTGCCATAGTTGCTTGCCCTTTAGAAAGCCGTGTAGAAAGTTTGTCTAAAACGGATTGAGATAAATAAGTTAGAGATAAATAAAAAATCATCAGTACACCAAAATACCAAGCACGCCAATCAGGATGAGGGTATTCGTATACGCCCGTTTTAATTCCACCTAGTTCTTTAGCCCAATAGACGATGTCCTCAATACCCAAAAGAAATAGTAGCGGAGTTGCTTTGATTAAAATCATCCATAAATTTGATAGACCTGGCAGAGCATAAATCCACATTTGTGGAATAAGAATTCTTCTAAAAATTTGACTTGATGAAAAACCATAGGCTTCTCCTGTTTCTATTTGAGCTTTTGGGACTGCAGCCATAGCACCGGATAACACATTGCCCGCAAAGGCCCCAAATACAAAGCCAAAAGCAAGTAAAGCAAGAGAAAATCCATAAATGTCGTGTACCCATTCACTAGCTGTGTTTAAAGGGAGTTTTGCAGCTGCACATACAACAAAATCGTTACCTTGCCTAACTGCCTCTGTAACATCAGAGCATAAAACTTTGTGTCGTAAATATTCAAAAGCCTGATCAAGCGCTATTGGAATGAATAAAAAGAAAACGATATCGGGTATGCCTCTTATCATTGCAAGATATCCTTTTCCAAAAGCTCGAACTATTTTTAAAGATGATCTAGCAGCAGTGGCTCCAGCAAATCCAAATGCCATCGCCAATGGAGCTGCCAAAGAAAGCAAACCCATCACAACAAAAAATGAATAATAAAACGACATATGTTTTGCTGTGGTGACATAACATGATAACCACATTAACCCCTCAAGGGTTTTAGGGTCTACGCAATAACTAAACATCTTGGAAATTCTCTGATTTATTAAATGTTTGTGGAAAAAAATCTTGAATTAAATTATTTCTTTTTCCTGTAATAACTTCATCGATGCCAAGCTTGCCAGCTAATGGTGCATTAGTTATGCCTGAATGCATAACTGCTAAATAAATTCCATTAATTTTTTGACCTTTACTGTTTACAAGGCGGCCGATCTTTGGCCTTCCATCAATGGGCAATGGTCTGCTACCAAGTGTAAAATAATCTAAGATCATCTTTCCATTATAGTTGAGCCTAGTTGCCATGTCTTGAACAAGTTTTTCAGCAGTTTCCTTTATGTTTTGCACGTTGCTCACATCATCATCAAATCTTCCACCTATTATTAACCTGCCTTTATCATCTTGCCGAGCATGGAAGTCAAAACCTGTGATTGGGTGATTTAATAAACTTGGTAACGGATTTGTATAAGCTAACAAACCTAAACTCGATCGCATTTCAAAATGAATATCTATGGTTGATAATAAATCAGGAGTGCCTAGTCCTGCAGTTATTACTACTTCGTTATCATAAATAATTTCATCATCAGTTCTTACACCTTTAACCATATTGTTCTCGCAAACCAACTCTTTAACATTAACTTTTATTATTTTTGATTCACTTGCTTTGAAAAGTTCTTGTGTTGCCCTAACACCCTCAATAGCCAAGTCATCCATGCCAAAGCCAGCCAAAGCTGGACTGTTTATTAAGTTTGGTAAATACCCTTGTAACTCCGATTTAGTTGATATTTTTACTGATTGGCCCCAACTTTGATGTTGTTTTATGGTTTGATGTAATTCTTTCTCATCGAGGTCCCAAATAAATGCACCCTTAGAGGAATGCTCTAAGTTTGAAATGTCATTTATTAATTCTGGCCAGTAGTTCAAATTGGCCTGACGAAAAGAGGCATAGCTTTTATCATTACTGGCATATCCATTAACCCAACCCCAGGTATTGGTAGTAGCTTGGTTTTTATCCCCGGGGAGATCTGACGATAAAACAGTAATTTGATTTACACCCTTTTGATGGGCGTGGTATGCAAAAGATGCTCCTACAATTCCTGCACCAACTATAATCATTGTAAGTTGGACTTTATATTATGTTTGAGTGATTATTGAATAAATAGTATGAGAAAAAAAGTATGAGGACGGTATAACCGCCCTCATTTTTTGTAATTTAAATTAAATAATCTTAAAAAGTTGCGGCTTCGAAACCAAACCACTTTTTAATTAGTGCATTTAAAGATCCGTCATCTTTCATTGAGCTAATAGCTGCATTCATTTTAGCTTTTAACTCACCATCAGACTCACGGATACCCATTCCAACACCACCACCGATAGATACTTCACCTACATTCGCAAATTCACCGTTTGACTCTGCGATGATAGATGAAAGATAATCGCCATCAGCTAGAACAGCATCAGCTTCACCATTTTGTACTGCAGAGATTGTTTCTTCTGCTGTTGCAAATTCAACTAAAGTCGCTCCACTTTCAGCAACATAGCCTGCTTGTATAGTTGCAGTTTGAGCTGCAATGACAGCACTATCTACATCGATGTCAGCACCACTCATACCCATATACACTGATGGAGATGGTGGAAAATAATCTTGTGTAAAGTCAATCACTTCATCACGCTCTGCGGTAATTGACATACCAGCAATAATTGTATCGTAGTTACCAGATACTAAATTAGGAATGATAGAATCCCACTCGTTTATAACCCAAACGCAATCTAAATTTGCACGAACACAAAGCATGTCGCCAACATCTTTTTCGAATCCATCAACTTCGCCATTATCATTAATGAAGTTATATGGAGGATAAGCTCCCTCTGTACCCATACGCACAGTATCTGCAAATGCTGTACCCGACATAAATAATGCGAGGAATGCTGATAGTAATATTTTTTTCATAATTTTCTCCTCTGTAAAATTGAATAATTATTAGAGGAAAATATAAACTAAAATTAACCAAAAGAATAAACTTTTTATAATTCACATTAGGAATATCAATAAATTAGAAAAAATGAGATATTAGGAAATAGATGAATATCTTAGAGTTACAAAATCTTGAGAAAAACTTTGGAGAAAATAAGGTTTTAAAAGGGGTAGATTTACAAGCTGAGCAAGGCGATGTCATAAGCATTATCGGAAGCTCAGGCTCTGGAAAAAGTACTCTTTTGAGATGTATCAATTTTTTAGAAACTCCTAATTCCGGTACAATTAACGTTTTAGGAGAGATTATCGATTGTCAAAAAGAAGATCTCAATAGCCCCAACAAAGACATCCAATCAAAAATTACCTCTATCAGAAAAAAACTAGGTATGGTCTTTCAGAGCTTTAACCTATGGACTCATATGACAATTTTAGAAAATATTATTGAAGCTCCAATTCATGTATTAGGAAAAGATAAACAAGAATCGGAAAGCCTGGGAATGGAATTATTAAAACAAGTTGGAATAGAAGAGAAAGCTAATGAATACCCCGCACATTTATCTGGAGGACAACAGCAACGAGCAGCGATAGCTCGGGCCTTAGCCATCTCGCCTGAAATTTTACTATTTGATGAACCAACTTCCTCCTTAGATCCAGAATTGGTTGATGAAGTTTTATCTGTGATAAGAAAATTAGCCGAGGGAGGAAAAACGATGTTAGTGGTAACTCATGAAATGGAATTTGCTCGGAAAGTTTCAAATAATGTAATTTTTCTTCATGATGGTCTGGTGGAAGAGGAAGGACATCCTGACACAGTTTTCTCAAATCCCCAATCAGAGCGATGTAGAAATTTCTTATTTAATAGACGCGAATAATAATTTTTTATAATTTATCACAGTGAATTCACTACTACTTTTTTTGGTAAGATTGCTAGATTTTTACACTTTGATTGTATTTTTTTACGTAGTCGTATCTTGGTTGTTTCACTTTAATATTTTAAATAGTCAAAATGTATTTTTATGGAGAGTTTTTGAGAGTTTTAAGAAGCTCACTGATCCTCCCCTAAATTATATTCGAAGATATCTGCCTAACTTTGGGGGAATAGATATCTCGCCAGTGCTATTGATATTACTTATTTATTTATTTAAAGATTTATTAATTGAATATTGGCCAAGAGGGCAATAAAGGGAGAATAAAAAATGGCAGACATAATTGATGGAAAAGCTTTTGCAGCTAAAATTAGAGCAGAGGTTAAAGAGGACGCCGATAAATTAATCAGTCAAAAGCAAGTAGATCCTTGCTTAGCAGTCGTGTTAGTTGGCGAGAATCCTGCCAGTAAGGTGTATGTCGGCCAAAAATCCAAAATGGCCGCTGAGTGCAATATCAAAACCAAAGATTTCAAATTAGATGCGAGCACAAATCAAGAGACATTACTGAAATTAATTGATGAACTAAATAACGATAGCTCAGTCCATGGTATTTTAGTGCAATTACCACTGCCTGAACAAATTGATGAGAGAAAAGTCATTGATACCATAGTCGTTGAAAAAGACGTCGATGGTTTTCATGCTATTAATGCCGGTAGACTATCTATTGGTGGGGCTATGTTAAAACAAGCATTTATTCCCTGCACTCCTTTAGGCTCTCTGTTGCTTTTAAAAGATAAAGTGGATGACTTAAAAGGAAAGAATGCCGTTGTGATTGGAAGATCAAACATCGTGGGAAAACCGATGTCACAACTTTTAATTGAAGAGTCTTGTACCGTCACAGTAGTCCATTCTAAAACTAAAAATATAGAACATGTGTGCGCTCAAGCAGATATTATTGTGGCCGCCATTGGTAGGGCAGAGATGATTGATGCAAATTGGTTAAAAGAAGGTGCTGTCGTTATTGATGTTGGTATCAATCGAATACCTGTCACGAAAGAAGACGGGAGTGAGGGAAGTAAAATTGTTGGTGATGTAGATTTTGAAAGTGCCTCAGCAAAAGCTTCTATGATTACTCCAGTACCTGGAGGTGTTGGTCCAATGACAATTGCATGTTTGTTAAGAAATACTGTTACCTCGGCATATCGTCATGCAGGTCTGGACGACCCACGATCTATCTAAGGTAATTAAAAAATTAATTAAGTTTTAATTTTTCCAGATATGGTGCCGCCAGGACTAGTGATAAGTCCTTGCTCGTCTATAATCAATGGACCAGAGGCAGGGTCGGTGACGCCTAACTCAGGACTGATCTCTTCTAACAAGTCTCTAACTGTATCCAAATAAGCAATCATTTGCTGGCGAGCATTTGCTAGGCTTTCTTCGTTAACCCACTCCACCATACTGCAATATGACCGATCACCCGTTTTAATAACTTTTCTTGAAATCACACCCTCGGGATTCACAAACTTTTTCATGGAGTCAGTAAAATTTGAGTCCTCACCCTCTTTAACTATAAATTTAACCACACTAATAAATTTAGCCATAATAGGATTTTATTAATATTTTCAACAAAAACATCAGTAATCACTCAATATTTGTAAAATAATGGCCCAATTTGGGTTTATTTATAGGCCCATTTTAGGTTTATTTGTAGTAATCTCACACTATGAACATCAGAAAAGATTCACAGGATGAAATCAAAAGTTATAGTCAAGCAGCTTACTCATGGCTAATGCTTATCACTAACTATTATAAAAGAGTAAACGAGTTAGATCTTAATATTGATGAGATGATGACACTCAATACAGTCTCAGCTCATTGGCTATACAAAATTAACTCAAAAGAAGAAAAGTCATATGATGATTTGACTGATATGCCGGATGAAGAGATAAGGAAATATTTTTCTGGATCACGGTTATCAATATTAAGTATCGCAAATATCTTAGGTCAACCCAAAGAGTCAACCCGAAGACGTGTTCAAAAACTAATCGATTATCAACTTTTAAAAAAAGATGACAATAATGGAATAATGCTTGGGGAGAACTATACCAAACTAGTCAGTGAGTTTGCAGATAAGACTGCATCAGAATTATACAGACTCACAACCCGATTAGGTAAAATCAATTGGTATCAAAAAAAAGGTGAGGAAGTTTCATAATTATAAATGAAGAAGTTAATTAATTTTTCTTTGTATGATGCTGGGAATTCAGTTTTCCCAATGCTCGTTTTATCTGCATTCACCTCAAGTTACTTTGTAAATCATGTAGCAGCTGACGAGCAGCTTGGTACTGCTCTGTGGCAACTTACAATTGGTCTAGCTGGAATTGTTATAGCTATTTTAATGCCCTATATAGGAAATAAGGCTGACAACATGCTTAATGGGCGACAAAGACTTTTAAGACTTTTTTCTTTTATTTGTATTTTTACTATTGGTTTATTTTATTTTGTTTTACCGACACAAGATTATGTTTTAACAGCTCTTGTTATCGTATTTTTTGGAAGTGTTACCTATGAGGCATCTAATAGTTTGTATAATTCTATTATGAAAGATTGTAGCTCTGATGATCTTACTTTGAGTTCTGGTTTGGGATTTGGTACAGGATTTTTAGGAGGTACAATAATACTAGCTTTACTTCTTGTTACTCTTGTATTACCGAAGCAAAATATCTTTGGTATTAGCATGGATAATTACCTTCATTTAAGGTTTGCGCATATTATCTTAGCATGTTGGTTTTTGGTATTTTGCATTCCTCTTTTATATTTTTCTAAATTTGATCAAAGGGCTTCTATTTCTTCAACCAAAATATCTCAAAAAGTAAAAAGTTTGCTGTGGGATAAAGGATTAACAAATATTGGAAAGTACTTATTAGCAAGAATGCTCTATATGGACGGACTAATTATAGTGTCCACTAGTATTGGAATTTTCGGCACCTCTGTGATGGGCCTTTCAATTGGACAGATATTAATAGTAGGAATTATAGCCAATATTGCCGGTGCTTTTGGGTGTTATCTAATTGGAGCCGTATTTAAAGATGATAAAAAGACAGTTATCATAACTCTTTTAATGCTCTCTTTGATCGTTACGGTAATATCTATCAACAAAGATCCTAAGGCATTTATGTTGTTAACTGTCGCTGGCACTTTTTTTGCCGGACCCCTGCAAAGCTCTAGTAGAGTAATAATGGCCAAGCTTATTCCAAATGAAACACAAGGTTTAGGATTTGGAATGTTTACGTTTTCTGGAAAAGCTACTGCTTTTATCGGTCCTGTGTGCGCAGCTGCGTTAACTTTCTTATTTTCACAACGTCTTGGGTTTGCGTTTTCAATAGTTCTATTGTTATCAGGTATGCTACTGATGTTGAAGGTAAGTTATAAACAAAATTAAAACTGAGAAATTTTTTCTCTTATCTGATTAAAATCATCAATTTTAATGACTTGGGATAATCCAAAAAAAGATAATTTTTTTTCGCTACATCTTTTATAAGATTTTAGAAAAGTTGAGTAGGGGGTAAAACATAATGAAGGAGTTTGTAAAATTCCCTCCCAACAAAAAGTTTTTAATTCTGATTTTTGATCAGTGACTTTAAAAAGAGTCAGATCCACGCATTGAAATAAATTTTTTAGAGTAATAATAAAATAATCTAAAGGAATTTCATTATTTTCTAAATCTGGAAATAAGGATGGCTCCGAAGCAGTTTTTAATTTATCTGTATTGGAGAGAAATTGACATTGCTTAGCAATAATTGAAAATTCTTCAAATATACTTGAAGAAGAGATATCTCCACCAGAACCGTCTTTTAAAATTATTTCACTAGGAGTCATTTCAGACTTAAGCCGACTCTTCTTTAATGAATGATTTATTTCTTTCTTTATTTTTTGGCAGTGTTTTTCAATCTGCTTTAAACTTTGTGTTAATGACTTAATCATTTGATGGTTCATTATTTTTTTATTCTGAATTGAATATAAGCAATCAAGTGCTTCTAATTCTTCCGTTAATTTTTGAAACTCTAATTTTTGGTAAGGCTTAATGATTGATCTTAATTTAGAGAAAACCTTAAAGTCACTTGATCGTTTCAAGTCGTTCATTTCTTGGAAACGCTCATAGTCAGAAGCTTTAGAGCTTTTAAAATATATTCTTTCTTGAATCGTCTGATCTATTTCAGCACTATTTAAGTGATTAAAAGTTTTCTTTTGGTCCTGCTCTTCAAGCCATTTAGATTTAAAAAATGAACTTGGGGAGCTAGTCTTTTTGCCAGATTCATTTTGTAATTGGTCTTTAAGTGTTTGCTGCAAGATAATCATAAGCCACAATAATACACCGATTTTACTGTCTTTTTGTTATATTGAGGCCCAATATGAGCCACTAAATTAGAAATTTAGCTCTCTTATTAAGGTGGCTGTTGAAAAATCTATAAAGCGATTGAAATAGCTTTTCGACTCAATTCCAATGTTCACCACACCTAGCATTTTATTTTCTATTGCTGAACTCTTCTGGTCTAAGTCAAGAGTGACTTTGTAATATGCTTGCTCTGATTGAATGCCTCCCGATGGGGCCTCACTAGCAGCGATGGGACCGTCAAATATTGAGGTGACCATAGGATACATGTCAAAGTTACTAATAGGTGATTTGCTAATTGAGGAAATATACGCAAGCATATTTTCATGGGATGTAGAGGAAGGAGTAAATCGAATTTCTTTGGTTAAATCTAAAAATGATATGTCTTGTTCAGAGACAAAGGCGATTACTTGATAGTTCCTTTTATCTATTAATTTAAGAATTGGGGTATCTTCATTTAACCATTGGTTTTTTTGAATATTATTAAATGTAGTGATCTCTCCCTCAAACGGCGCTTTAATTGCCAAAGAGGATTTAATTTTACTTAGGTTGTTAATTTGAGTTTCAATTTTTTTTCTTTCACTTTTTAGTCGTAATAGATCAGATCGATTGCTTTCAAGGTCTAAGGCATTATTTATTTTTATCTCAATTAATTCTAATTCTGCTTCGACTATTTCTATTTGCGAGTTTAGAGCAGGTGAATTAAGGTTGATTAATTTTTGATTTTTTTGAACAAATTGTTTTTCTTTAATGAAAATATCTTGGACTTGTGAGTTTATAGGTGGAAAAATTTCTATAAATTTTTCAGACTGATAAATTGCTGGGGTTTTTTGAGATGATTTCCAAGGGTAGAATATAATAAACGCCAGTGCTCCTAATAGGAAAATAGATCTTATAAATTGAAGTGAGAGGAAAATATTAGAACGAAGTCTCCACCATTCGCGCATTTCTCTGAAAATAGGCAGTAAAATGAACCACACAATTTCTACTACAAAAAGGAATATTCCTAAAAGCTTAAAAGCAAAGTAATAAACAAGAAACGCTATACCTAAAAATAAAAAGAAGCGATATATCCAAGTGGACCAAGCATAAACAATGATTAATGTTTGTTTTTGCTTATTAATCTGCTCAGGAGCATTATGTTTAAAACCAAAAATCCAATGACGAAGTTTCCATTTTGCTAGAGCAAATGCACGGGGTTGTAAATTTTCAATTTTTAAATAATCAGCAAAAACATAGTATCCATCAAACCGCATAAAAGGGCTGATATTAATCAACAATGAGGAAATCCATCCTGTGGTAGCAACAAAAAAAGCCACACTTTTCAACGTTCCTTGATCCGTAATACCCCATATAAAAGTAGCCAATAAGGCAAGGTGTAATTCTGTAGAAATACCTGCAAAATTTATAGAAAGTCTTTTTTTATGATCTCTAAGTCTCCATGCGTTGGTGTTATCAGTATACAAAAATGGGAAAAATACTAAAAACGCAATTCCCATAGAATTTACATTACAACCAAAATTTTTGGCCGTGTAAGCATGCCCTAATTCATGAATTGCTTTTACACCTACTAGTGCTAGGCCGTAAAACAACAAACCATTCCAATTAAAAAAATATAAAAATGTTGTCAAAAACTCATCCCACTGCTGGATGACAAAATAAACTCCCAAAATACCAATTATATAAATGATTAATCTTAAAATTTTTTGACTAAAAAATTTTGCTAGATGCAATGTTTTATCGAGAAAAGGGTCGGGTTTAATTAACGGGATTTTAAAAAATAAATAATTATGTATTAAACTCATCAACCAATGTTTTTTTTGTGCATTATGTTGATGTAATAAAATTTGAACATCCTCTGACGTGTTATGAGAAATTAGACTATTAGTTTTTAGAAAGTTTATAAAATCATTAAGTTGATCCTCTTGGATATCAAGACCTTTCTTTTGTGCTTGTTCAATAAATTGTTTTGAGTCAACACCCGATATCCAATATTTGAGCATACGAAAAGCATTCACACCCAAAGTAAAATATTTATTTCTCAAATTATCATAAAGCAACCATGAAGGCGAACCGTCCTCCATAGGAGTGCCTTGAAGAAGCTGTAAGTTTTGACGTATGGCTGGGGTGATCATTTAAAAGCCCAGTGTTTGTCTGACAAAAATAATTGGCTTGCGAAATAAATAGAAAAATAACTTCACTTCTTCTCCAAAAATTTTTGCTGTACCTCGAAGACCAATTCGAGGTGGGGTATTATTGTCTACTAGCTCTGCGGTGACTCGATAAGCAAGAAGGTTTTGGGAAACAATTTCTGGTTCGTATGAAAATTTTGTGACCTTGGCTTTGATCACATTCATGGGATCAGAGTCCAAAAAAACGTTGATATTCGCATCTTTTTCAATTGTAATTGAGTCTTTCACAGGCATAAAAATAGTAACATCCACTAAAGAAGGATTAGCAACGACCATGATACTCTCGCCTATGTTGTACGGTTTACCGATCAGCAACGATTTATCTTGTAACACGGCAACACCTTCAGCAGGAGAATAGAGAGTTGATCGATCTAATAATATTTTTTGATAATTAAGAGTCTCCTGGGCTAATTTTATTTTACTTTCAAGCTGACTCGCTAAAGCTTTATCTGCTTTACTTTGAAAAGAGGATTGTCTGGCTTGAAGTAATTCTGTTTCTATAACCTCTAATTCTTGAAATGCTAAATCATAATCATTTTGAAGTTGAGTGCTTTCAAATTCCAACAAAGGTGTTTTTAAATTAACTTCATCATTATTTTCAACGAATACCTCTTTAATAACTCCATCTATCGGTGCATTAATAATGTTTGGCTCTTTAGGGGTTATTTCTGCTTGTCCTATTGTTGACATAGATACAGGATAAAACATGCTCGCAACTAATCCTGCGACTACAAAAAATTGAAACCAAGTCTTGCGAATTAATTTAGCTGAACTTTCAAAAAAATTATTTTCTTTAAGTGAGCCCATAGCATGCCCGATGGAATTACTCAGGTGGCGAATATATTCGATCTCTTGTTCAGTCCAATTTTCATTTCTCACCAATAGTAAAATTGCTTGAGGTCCTTTTTGAGTAGACATACATGGAACCCACAAGAATTGGTCAGGTAGAGGATTTTCACCCTTTGCAGGAATTAAACTATCTTTGCTTAAAGAAAAGGTGTGGGTTTCTGGAGAGCCCTCTTGTAATTTTTGTCGTATTATTTTTTGAGCTAACGTGGTTGTGGCAGATGTTTGTTCCACGATGGCGATGTCTGAGATTGCTTCAATTTTAAAGTTATTTGGCTTTGCCCAAGAGCCAAAAAAAGCATACATAAAAGGCGCGATACTGCGCAATTCGTTTGTAACTGTGTATCTAATTTCAACAAAAGATTGGGCCTCTCTTAATTTCTTCTCAAAGGAGAATATTCTAGATAGACGATTTAATTGGTCTTGGCTCAAAATACAACGCGGCCACTCATTCCTGGAAGAAGGGCGGGACTCGCATTCGTGATAGTACCTTTTAGTTGAATAGTTTGGCTTACAGGATCTACATTTGCACCAATGCCACTTACAGAGGCATTAAATTCTTTTTGAATTTCATCAATATACACTTTAATGGGATGTCCTATTGTTAACCAAGAAATCCATTCACTAGAAACCACCATTTCTAATTCTAAAATATCTGTTTGAATGATTTTCATTAATTCTACTTGAGGCTGAATTGTCTCAAATGTATTCACCACAACTTCTTCGACCGCTCCATCAAAAGGTGCTTTGATTTGACATCTCTCAACATTAAGCTCAGCGATGCGTAACTCTGATTTTGCCTTCTCGTATTCTGATATAGATAATTCTAATTCATATTTTCCAATTGATCTCATTTGTAGCATTTGCTCGTCGCTTTTAAGTTTTATTAAAGCGCCATTGGCATTTGCACTGACGACATCTTTTTGAGCTTCGTATAAACTACAATCAAACTGAATAAGCAAATCCCCTTTTTTAAATCTTTGCATTTCTTTCACAGCAATATTTTCGATACG
>ERZ802830.402-NODE-402-length-43291-cov-11.9085_pt1 | contig 43291 bp, 42 predicted proteins | sample MGYA00345654_ERZ802830 | MGnify/ENA primary metagenome ERZ802830 (study PRJEB30503, sample SAMEA104212375) | marine metagenome | biome: Westerlies Biome; feature: [SRF] surface water layer (ENVO:00010504) within the epipelagic zone...; material: water...
ATCTGATCACTGCGACCACCCCCCGATGACGAACTTTTCCCCGCCGCTTTGCCGAGAACAAGATCGCGAATTTCATTCACGGAGGGCAGGTGCAGGACTTTGTCAGCATAAAGATAATTGGCATTCCCCCGGACAAAGGCATGCTTGTTTACCTTGACGATAGCCATTTTCACAACGGAGAGATCAAGGCCGCTCTCACCATAGTAATTGGTGATGATATGGCTCAATGTCTCTGCCTCGGCGACCTTGTGCCTTACAGAGTGATTAGCATTTTCGATAAAGGGATGGTCATTATTAATTCCATCAACCGTCTCGCTGGCGAATGTGGGATATTCCAGAACCACGATAGGCGTCGACTGCGCCAGTGCTGTCTGTGCCGTTTGCACTGAAAGCAGGCCAATGCCCGCAGCCGCTATGATAGAAAGGGCTTGTTTCATTAGTTCAGCTCCATAAATTCGATCGCTTGGCCGGCCAGACCCGCAGTCTGACGTTGGTTGTTCAACGGGGTCAAGGTTGCAGTCATTGGGCCGGCGGCACTCACCCGCAAGATTTGCCAGGGCGTGTCGGTGCCGCTGGCAACGGCAAGTGAGTTCACCCCAACACCATGATGTGTGCCAAGAGGAATGGTCAATGTGCCATCAGCGTAATTAAGGGTTGATCGCACCGGGCGACACAGTAATTTAGTCGCAAATTCAGATATATATCCTGCGATTGGTGCGCGCATTTCAGCTAGAATGGCATGCCGTTTTGGCCGGCTGACAACGTCAAGTGAGCGGATAAGACTGCTCTGCTTGATCTCGATAACTTTGGTGAGTTGATGCTCCAGCAATGTCTCATAACCCTCACCGGCAAGCAGGCGCAGATTGAGTTGCATTGTCATTCGCTGGTTCGATACACCAAACCCGCGCGTGACCTCACCAAACAGATTGATCTGCGGAATGATAGCATAATCACCGCGACCAACGCGAACCCGGCCCGAGGTAAGGGCAGTATAGTCAAACGCATCATTGCTGCGGGCGAGTGCTGCAGGATCAAGTTTCGTTCCTGTGGCCACCTGCACATTCAGCGATGGCTGCTCATCGAGCATCATGACAACATCGCGCATCGCCATGTCGGCAAATTGGCGCGTCCATGCCGGTGCCGTTGCGGCGACCCTGATGGTGGGCGCATAAACCGTGACATTGCTGTGGCCACGGGCCTGGCATTGCGCATCAGGTAGATCGCCGACAGCCGCCTCGATGGTCACGGCATAATGCTCTTCCTCGACCACCTCATTGACAATCCGGTAGTCGAGAATGCGGCTGGCAGGCCGCACAACGAAATGATCATCGATTGCAGTATCCGTGGTGATAATGGAAAAACCATTTATTTCTGCACCGCCCTGCAGCGCTGCTGTATAAAGCGCATCTTCCAGCGCCATCATCCGGGCTTCCTGTTCGGCATCCTGATGCATGATGACAGCCCGCCCGGTCGTCTGCACAAATTCAAACCCACTGGCCATCGCCTGCAACCCACCGAGCAGGGCAAACATCATTGCCAGAACAGTGTACAACACCCGTAAGACCAAAGTGGACCGGGTGCTGCTTGTCTGATGATTGGGGGTGAACTGTGCCATCATCTTTCCGTCTAGCCGACCTGAGTGCGGGCGGAGCTCATCAGGTGGCTGATCATTTCGCGATCAATTTCCAGCACTATTTCATAAGTGTCGGACCCGGTCGGGTTGATGCGAACCGTGCGCGCACCCCGAATGGTCCCGGAAACAACGCCGCGGAACGTGTCATTTTGCACCATCAGATCGATGACAGTTGTCGAACTATCAACCTTCAGGCCATGAATTTGCTCGGCAAGGTCACGCATGGCTGCCATGCGGGCAGACCGGATCGCCATCAGCCGCTTTTGCGAATCTGATTTGCCGGGCTGCGATGACACAACAGCATAACCCACAGCGGTCAGTGTCGGCACTTCCTCTGAAGTGGCGTCAAACACTTCTTTAATCGAGGCAAGTGAATTGGCCTGCGCACTGTCCATCGCCGGCGCGGTTGATGTGGCTGTTGCCATACCGAAATGGCCAGGTGTGTGGCAGCCAGCAAGTGCAAATAGCGCACAGGTGGCAAAGGCAAGCGTTACCGGGCTTTTCCGGGCGGTAGAGATACGCTTCGCATCTCCAATGATCGCAGAGGTGAATGACATGGCGCGTCCTTTTTCTAAAACATCACGGATCAGTTAAACTTCTGCCGGACGGATGCATTAATCATGCCAAGCCCCATCATTGTGCAAGATCTCCAAAAAAGAGCAGGTCAACTCTCCAGAAATCAGCAATTGGCACGCATCTTGCCTTTTCTGTTCATGCGCACCGCGCCCGATAGGTCACACCGCGCATTTATATAAGTATAGCAAGTTTTGTGCAAAGACGTTGATTTTGGAATTAAACATGATTTTTCATATGGTTGATAGACTTCAGTTACCCCAAATCCCAGCCGGGATTACCCGCTGGAATTTTGACGCCATCACTGCAGGAGACCTGTCATGGAAATGACACTTGCCCGTCTTGGGCTGAACAATCCAAAAGCCATCCTGACCAGCTCAGTAATGCCGCTTGGCATTCTGGCATTGGTGGCGATGATGGTGCTACCGCTTCCGGTGTTCCTGCTTGATACATTTTTCATATCAAACATTCTGGTCTCGTTGCTGATCCTGATGGTTGCCATGCACACCGACAGACCACTTGATTTCTCCAGCTTTCCAAGCCTGCTGCTAATCGCTACGATCCTGCGGCTGGGCCTGAATGTCGCCTCAACACGCGTCGTACTCAGCGAGGGCCATACCGGTCCCGATGCCGCCGGACAGGTGATCGAAGCCTTTGGTGAATTTGTTATCTCTGGCAATTATGCTGTTGGTATCTTCGTCTTTATTATCCTGATCATTATCAATCTGATTGTGATCACCAAGGGTGCCGGCCGCGTCTCCGAGGTATCGGCCCGCTTTACTTTGGATGCGATGCCCGGAAAGCAGATGGCCATTGATGCTGATCTGAATGCCGGCGTTCTAACCAATGAAGAAGCTAAGACCCGGCGCGAGGAAATTTCGCAGGAGGCGGATTTCTACGGCGCGATGGATGGTGCCTCGAAATTCGTCAAGGGCGATGCCATTGCATCGATCCTGATCCTGATCATCAACATTGTCGGCGGCCTGATCATTGGCCTGACACAACATGATCTTCCGGTTGGCGTTGCCGCCGAGACCTATGTGTTGCTGTCGGTTGGCGATGGCCTCGTGGCCCAGATCCCTTCGCTCCTGCTGGCGATCTCGACAGCCATCATCGTGACACGTGTTTCCGCCACGCATGACATGGCGGAAAATATTGGCAAGCAGGTCAGCCTGTCACGTGCCTGGTTTCCGGTTGCCGGCGTTCTCACATTGATCGGATTTGTTCCGGGCATGCCGAATTTTCTGTTTCTGATTGCCGCCGCGATTGCCACCGGGATCGGTTATTGGTCGCGTACGCGTGAAACCCTTGCCGAGAGCGACGAGGCAGACGCGCAAACAGCTGAATTGGAGGAAGAAAAAGCTCCCGACATGATCGAGTTGGACGATATTGCCGACAACTCACCAATCTCGATCCAGCTTGGCTATGGCCTTGTTGAGATGGTCGAGGAGGAAACGGGCGGACCTTTGACAAATCGTATCACCGGCATTCGCCGACAGGTTTCAAAGGCACTTGGCTTCGTTGTGCCACCGGTTCGAATCCGCGATGACATGACCCTTGATGCCAACACTTATCGCATCCGCGTCGGCCAGACGATTGTTGGCGAGGACAAGGTCTATCCTGACCGCAAGCTTGCAATTCCGGGTGATAACACGACGATTAAAATTGAAGGCATCGAGGTTAAGGATCCCTCTTTCGGCATGGATGCCATTTGGATTGGCGCCCATCAGCAGGCTGAGGCTGAGGCCAAGGGCTATGTGGTGGTGCTGCCAGAATCGGTTATGGCCACCCACCTATCGCAGATGCTGCACAAATATGCCAGCCAGCTGATTGGTCAGGACGATGTTCAGGGGTTGCTTGAGAATCTGGCACAGGCTGCGCCAAACCTGGTCGAGTCAGTGGTGCCAAAGTTAGTCCCGCTGCATACGCTGACCGGGATTCTGCGCCTACTGCTCGAAGAACGTGTGCCGATCAGCGACCTGCGTCGCATTCTGGAAACCCTGCCCGGCCTCGCGTCGCGCAATCTTGGTATGTCCGAAACCGCTGAGGCATTACGCCCCGCGCTTGCAGGTTTGCTGATCCAGCAGGTGGCACCGCTCAATCAGGCACTGCCTGTGATGACCCTTGAGTCTGATCTGGAACATATGCTGATCACTATGGCACGCCAGAGCGGCGAAGAAGGCCTCGTCATCGACAATTCGTTGGCCGAGCAGTTGCTGCGCAAAATCGTGCAGACAAATGAGGAGCTTAGCGCTGATGGCAAACAGTCGGTCATGGTCGTGTCGCCGGCAATCAGACGTGTATTCTCACATTTCATCAGACAGCATATTGACGATCAGATCGTGCTGGCATTCACCGAGTTACCTGAAACAAGAAAAATTGAAGTTGTTGCCACAATCAGCAACGCGGACCAGTCAGCCTGAACCGCGTCGCCGATTGCCTGACAAACCTTTTGTAGGAAAGGACAGATAAAATGACCACCATCAAAGTTTCAGCGTTGGACACAGCGCAAGCCATGGACGAGATTGCGGCAAAGCTGGGTGCTGACGCCATGATAATCGATACATTCAAGCGCGATGGAAAGATCGAAATGATTGCGACTGATAACGCCGAGGAGCATTTCAGATCAGATGCGCAAACGGCTTCAGGCGTTGGCTCAGCCAAGGTGCTGCCTTATGAGGCGCGGGACAGGCACATTACTCTTAGTGCCGCTGAGGCAATGGCCGAAATGCAGCGCGCCGACGTAGAGCAATTGCCGCGCTTCAACGAGATTTTTGATCAGAAAATGGTCAATAGTACGCCCACCGCCAAGGCTGAGATGACCGCGCCCACACGGCCCACAAGCGCGAGCGCGGCAGTCGACAATGAGACACTCAAGCGTGAACTCGGGGACATCAAGGCGATGCTGAGTGGTATGATGATCACCCAGCCAAGCGGCTTGAAGGAACAATTTGGCCATACGGCGGCCGTGCAATTGCAACAGTCTGGCTTCAGCGAGAAAATCATTCATGAATTTCAAGCGCATTTCAGGCATGAGGACAATCAAACAGCAAAGGACGCATTCATCAATGCGATTGCAACGAAACTTGTCCGCGCCGACACCACGGACCTGCTTGAGCGACGACTTATCTGTGTTGTTGGCGGCTCCGGTTCAGGCAAAACGACATTGGCCAGCAAGATTGCCGCCTATTGCAAGGAACATGCGATCATAGATCGAATCATGCTCGGCGCCGCCACGGGCAAGGGCAGCAGCGCCAGTGATGAAATCAAGGATTTTGCCCGGCTGATGAATATGAAATCAGTCAATTTCAGCGTCGACGAATTGGCCGAACGCATGCGTGAAACCAGCAACCGGATGATTGTCGACGTCTCAGCAACACCAGAACAGGCGTTTGACGCCATTACCGCCTGCTGCCGCGATCTTGGCGCGAGCAAAGTCGCTGTGGTCCAGGCCTTGCCGGGAGGTAGCAGTGCAACAATGATCTCCCATCAATGTGCGCACTATTCTGGTCTGGATCCGATGATTGCTTTGACCAAGCTGGATGAGTGCGAAGCCATGCCACCCGAGCTGTCGGCATTGGCAATGGATGGGTCCGGCATCGGCCTGCTGACAGGCACCAAATCAATTGTTGGCGGAATTGCGATTGCGACAAGTCAAATCTTGACGCAGTATCTTAGAGAAAACGCATAAAGCGGAATGTGTGAGACACAGTGATGACAACTTCGATTGTTGTAGCAAGTGGAAAAGGTGGTGTTGGCAAGACCAGCATCGCAGTAAATCTGGGGCTGACACTCGCGCGCATTGGACGGCGCGCGGCGCTGCTTGACGCTGATTTCGGCATGGCCAACGCCCATATACTGCTTGGTGTGAACCCTGAACATTACATCATTGACGCGATAAACGGCAATGTCAGCGTTGCCGAAGCGATGTGTGAGGCACCTCTGGGGCTGAAATTTGTCTCGGGTGGCAGCGGCCTCCTGGAGATGCTCAATCTCGATGAAAAAACCCGCTACCAGTCAATCAGAATGATGGATGAAATCAGTGCGCAGACAGACGTGTTGATTGCAGACGCGCCAGCCGGCGCTTCCGACAGCTCCATCGCATTTGTGACCGCGGCTGACCGGGTGGTGGTTGTACTGGTTGGAGAGCCGACGAGTTTTCTCGATGCCTATGCGCTGATCAAAGCGGCCCATATCGAGGGCAATGTCCGGAATTTCTGCGTTGTCGTCAACATGGCGCGCAATGACACCGAGGCAAAGAGCCATTTCATCAAATTCAAAGATATCGTTTCGCGGTTCCTTGATGTGCATCTGAGCTATGTAGGCAATGTCCCCTACTCCGAGCGCATGCGGCAATCAGTGGTCAAACGTAGGCCAATCGGGCTTGGTGACCAGGAATGGGTGGAGAACCAGAAATTCAAGTCAATTTCCAAGGCGATCATGGACTCGCCGGCAAACAACCATGCGGGGATTCGTTTCTTTTCCGACAGCGCCGTTCTTGCAGAGCCGGAGCCTGCCTAGTGAGGAACCAGTATCTTGACCAGAAACCCGATATCGAGGAGCTGATCACCAGCCATATGGAGCTGGTGCGTCAAATTGCATGGCATATGCATGGCCGTGTTCACGCCTCGACCGAAATCGAAGATCTGGTTCAGATAGGCTATTACGGACTGGTGCTGGCAGCCCAGAATTACACTGTCCAGGAAGGAGCAACTTTTGCCAGCTATGCCAGCCTGCGCATCCGCGGCAGCATCGTTGATCACCTGCGCAAAAATTCCAATCTGTGCCGCACCACGATCCAGATGCAGCAGCAGGCCAACAGAGCCGAACGCGAGCTACAAACGCAGCTTGGCCGCGCCCCCTCGAAAGAGGAACTCGCCAAGAAAATCGGCATTACCGAAGATGAAATGATGGGCTGGGAACAGGCCTTCCAGGCGAACGTCCATCAATCACTTGACAGCGTCTATGATGACTTTTCGGTCTGGTTTGTCTCGCCGGAGAATACGCCTGAGGAAAACATCAGCGACGGCCAGTTGCGCGATGTGCTCAAAAGCGCCCTTACAACCTTGCCTGAGCGCGAAGCGCTGGTTATCCAGCTCTACTATGTTGAGGAGCTGAACGTTTATGAAATTGCCGAGGTGCTGGAAGTCACCACTGGCCGTGTCTCGCAGATCAAAAAGGCAGCTATTGGAAAACTGCGCAATTTCATGCAGCAGGTAGATGGCGACGAGTTGACCGAATGACCGACAATTGGGAACAGACCAGCGAAATCAGCATGACGGTCCAAAGCGCGGAAATGCGTGTCCCGAGCCTTGCTGGCGGGCGGCATCTGTTGCTGTCATGTCGGCTGGTGAATATCGCCCGTGGCAGCTGCCGGCTTGAGGTTCACCCAATGCATGATGACGAGGCGGGGGAGAACATCCTGCATATCCCGATTGACCGCCCGGTAATGAAGGGCGTTTTGCATGTCGCCCCGGATTTGTTCGCCAAGATGAGCACTGATGTAATGCGCAGCGGCAGCCGCCCAGTCAATATCGTGGTGACGCTTGCAGAAGCGTTGGCTGTGAGCATCGCCGGCGATCTTCGCATCGACGAGGAAACCAGCATCAAGGTTGCAGATGCAAGTTTCGTCTTTTCAATGAAATAGTCTTGGTGGCTCTAGCCAATCAACCGCTTCGACATATCAACCGCCGCCTGCAGCAGGCGTGATGATGCGGAGTAAGCCTGTTGGGCCTGCATCATCTTGGTCAGTTCATCGGTCATGTTGATGTTCGACATCTCGAGATTGCCACTCTGGATATCACCAAAATTTTCCTCGCCAGCAGTGCCTAAATTTGGCAGGCCAGATTTTTCGGTGGTTACAAACTGGCCACTGCCGATTGCTTTGAGACCGGCAACATTGTTAAAACGCACCAACGCGATCGTCCCCACTTCGACAATTTCAGAAGGCGCAGTGCTTGTGTTCGGCACCTCGCTGCCATAGACCGCCCTGATATCTCCCCGCAAGGAAATATTCACCGCCGTAAGCAGCTGGCGCTCACCATTGGCGTTTTCACGCTGGACCGGGATGAAGATTGGCTGGCCTTCGGAATCAATCAATGATCGTCCGTCCCAAGTGACAACACGGCCATCATCTTCCAACCGCATTGACCCGTCGCGGGTGAAAACCACGGGGTTGGCGTCATCCGCCTTCGTTGTCACAAACATGCCAAGACCAGACACGGCAAGGTCAAGCTCCGACGCTGTTGCCTTCAAGGACCCCTGTGAGTGCTGACGGCGTGGACCATCGGTGCGCGCTCCTTGGCCAAGGTCAATCCCCGGAAGCGAGCCCAGCCCGACACCATAGGTATCATAAAAATCTGCACGGCTCTTTTTGTAACCATTTGAACCCGCATTCGCGATGTTATGCGAGACGACTGACAGATTGTGGGATGCAGCCTCAAGGCCATTGCGAATCGTTGGTATCATGGTTTTCCTTCCTTTTGCCTGCCCCTGCCTTCCAATTTTCATGCCAAAACAGACAGCAGCAGGCAATTTTGATAGAATTTGACAAATTTGACCTAAAATAACGATGCGAAACCGGGCGGTTTGGTAAAGCGGTTGCAAAATCTGCAAAATGCGGCATTCTAGGACAGCTAATTTAGACATTCATTTTCACCGCAAATGGGGCATGCGATGAGCAGCAACCCGCCGAACGCACTCGTTCCAGCTGGCAAGAACTCCCCACCGATGGTCCGCGAGGACTCGGCACCTGGCGGCTTCCGCCTGGCGGCCGAGGATGTAAGGTTCGCTAGCCGCGAGGAAGTAAAGGACCGTTTGCCAGATATTCTTGGCAAGGCTCTTGCGCTGATCTGGATTGATCGGGAATTTCACGACACTTTTGCCCGCGACCCGCAGGGGACGCTAGAGTCGCAAGGTATTTTTCTACCGGACAATATGGTCATCGAATTTCAGAAACCCAACAGCGACAGGCCGCGCATTGTTGTTTACGAGACCCGTCCGAATTCAAAATTCAAGCTGCGCGTTTTCTACCTTCAGCTTGTGATGATGGCTGGCCGGTAGAATGTCCATGCGGCAAATGCACGCCATCCTGATCGTGATGGGGGTGCTGTGTTTGTCACCGATGTCCGGCACGCCAGCAACCGCACAGAGTAATGCCAGCGATGTGGCCTTCGCTGAAGCGGTGGACGCTGTAAAGACCAAAAACTATGCGCATGCAGTGAGGCTGTTCGCGGACCAAGCCGAAGCCAACCAGCATGATGCACAATATAACCTGGCCGTTCTTTTGAAAGCTGGCAAAGGCGCACCGCAGGATTTCCTGAAAGCGCTTACCTGGGCATGGGCGGCTCATCTTGGCGGGATTGAAGCGGCCGAGGATCTTTCGGACGAACTGCTCGATCTCATTCCTGAAAAATCTGTCGAGGCGGCAAGAGATGCCGTTTCCAAGAGGTTGCGCGCACGCATTGATGATGGAGAAAAGCCAGCCGTCATGCAGCTTGCGCGTTTTCATGCCGAACTGCGCGAGGAAGCTGACTACGAGCAGGCCTATATCTGGTACTCGATTGCAGCGGCCATTGGGCTTGATGGTGCCTTCGAGGCACGTGACGACACACGCGGCGATGTCGACGAGGAAAAAATTGTTGAGCTTCAGGTTGAAGCTGGCACGATTTTTGAAACCCTGACATTTCAGTAGGGGCGGCAGAACCGCCTTCATTTAAACGCGCAGGATGGCCTTGGAGACTACGATGCAGGTGAAAGTTCACTGGATTATTGACGGCGTTGCCGAAATGGATGTTGAAGCCATTGAAGACGCTGAAAAAAATGTTGAGACAATTTTGGGAAAGCTGATTGAAGACAATCCGCAGCTGGTGGATACACTGGGGGCGCGTGCGATTCAGGGCAAGGCCTATCTGCCTGGCTCAGAGGAGGATAAAGATGTCGAAAGCAGCTAAAGCGTTGACAAAGATCGTGCTGACAGTACTTGTCTCAAGCTTGATTGCCGGCAGCGCCTTTGCCGCCGCCCGCACCTATGTTCCCAAAAATGCGGTGGCTAAGAAGGAGCTGGAGACCTGTCGCCTGAAAAAGGCCAGTCCCATCGGAAAGATCACCGAGTGCCGCTATCAACGTCAGAGCCGCGGCAAGGATGTGTTCATGACCATCGAAATGCCAAATGCCGACTGCATGCGTGAATTCCAGTGCGAGCGTGAAAAGAATTAACCGCCAGTCATGAGCCACCAGTCGCCAGCCGGCGGCTATCTGGTGCGGCAGTCAATGCCATTGAAATCCCCTAGGCTGTCAAGATCATCAACATATTCAAAGCCAGCATCGACAAGGCGGGGACGCATATTATAGAGATCAAGCCCTAGCTCGCCATTGGCAAGCTTGCGGCGTTTGTCTTCCTCGTCATCAATCCGCTGCTGTGCTGCCACCATCACCTGATCTGCCTGTTTACGGGCAACTATCACCACCCCATCATCATCGGCGCAGACCACGTCGCCAGGAAACACAAGCTGGCCGGCACAGACCACCGGCACGTTTACCGCGCCGAGGGTGTTTTTTACCGTACCCTTTGACGAGATGGCACGTGACCAGACAGGAAACTCCATCGTTTGAAGATCGGCAACGTCACGAACGCCGGCGTCAATCACCAACCCCTTGACACCACGCGCCTGTGCCGAGGTGGCAAGCAAATCACCAAAGAACCCATCATTGTTATCCGTGGTCAGCGCAACGACGAGAACATCGCCCGGCTGACACAATTCGATCGCCACATGGACCATCCAGTTGTCACCGGGCTGTGCCAAAATGGTCACTGCCGTGCCGCCAATGCGAGCACCGGGATAGATCGGGCGCATATAGGGCTTCATCAACCCGGTGCGCCCCTGAGCCTCATGAACGGTTGAAGTGCCAGCAGCACCAAGTTGCGTTGCCAAGGCAGACGGCGTCCGTTCGATCTGTCTTACGGCTACTGTTTTCATGCCCTTCTCCTCAGGAAAAATCCACACTTTGAGCCTAGATGATAAACAAACAGGGGCAAGCGCCAAATTTGATGTTGTTTGATCATCAAAATTGCAGCAGGTCACGCCTGTGATCAGTCAAAACGACTCAGAATCTGATCCAGCAGTTTCTTGCGCTTCGCCGCCGCAGGTATAGAGGCATCCGCCGACGGATGGCCGACCGCAAGAATCATCAGCGGTTTGTTGGATTTTGGTCGAGCGCAGATATCGGTGAGAAACCGCATGGGATTCGGCGTATGCGTCAAACAGGCAAGCCCGGCCAGATGTAGCGCTGAGATGAGAAATCCGGATGCGATGCCAACACTTTCCGGCACGTAGTAGTTTTTGTAGCGGGTGCCATCATCGAACTGCCCATAGCGTTCAGCAAAAATCACAATCAGCCAGGGCGCATCGACCAGATGGGGTTTGTCGGGGCCGGTGCCGATGGGCTCCAACGCCCTGATCCATTCGTCAGCGCTGTCACGGCTGTAGAATCTGCGTTCTTCCACTTCTGCGGCCTTGCGAATTTCAGCCTTCATCTGTGGATTTCCGATAAGGGCAAAATGCCAGGGCTGGTGATTTGCCCCGCTCGGGGCAAGGCCCGCCGTCTGGATGCAATCCTCGATGATACTGCGTGGCACCGGCCGCGGATCGAAATCACGCACGGAATGACGTTGCCGCATGATTGCCAGATGGGCATTGGCTGCAGCTATCATCTCCTCGTCACTGCGTTGCATGCGATCGGGGAGTGGTTTTGGTTCGTAGGACAGGGTCTCACGGGCAATCATCATCGCTCCTGCGGCTTGTCTATTTGTCGTTGCTGGACAGTCTGACGCGCTTTTGTCGGCGTATCAACTCTGCTACCTTAGCGCCTGTTACCCGTGTGAGGCATACATCTATCTGCCTCTTTGCCCTGCCACAGAAGAGTTTTTTACCATGTTCAATCCTGCGATTGCCTCCCTGACCGCTCCTCCTGTTTCTGTAGTCCTGGATTGGCGCGCCTCTTATAATGGTGACAAGGGCGCGTTGATCGACATGAGCCAGGCGGTTCCCGGCTATGCGGCCCATCCTGATATGATGATGGCGCTGGCCGATGCAGCTGCAACAGTTGACGCGGCGCGCTATGGTCGTGTCGAGGGTGATGACGGGCTGCGCACTGCCTATGCGGCACATCTGGGCGAAATTTACGACAGCACGGTTGAGATGGGTGAGACCCATATCACCTCTGGCTGCAATCAGGCATTTGTCGCCTCAGCGCTGGCGGTTGCCGGGCGCGGCGAGGAAATCCTGATGACGCGCCCCTGTTATTTCAACCATGAATCGGCGCTTGGCATGCTCGGCATCAACATCGGCTATGTCGATTGTCATACGGAAAACGGCATGCGCCCACTGGTGGCAGATATTGATGCCGCCATCGGCCCAAAAACACGGGCACTGGCCATCGTCACGCCGAATAACCCCTGCGGGACAATTTATCCAGCCGATCTACTGGACGAGATTTTCACCCTGTGTCGCAAACGGGGCATCTGGCTCATTCTTGACGAGACCTATCGTGATTTTCTGCCATTGAACACGGGCCAGCCACACCGGTTGCTGAGCCATGATGGCTGGCAGGACACGCTGATCCAGCTCTATAGTTTTTCCAAATCCTACTGTATGCCCGGCCACCGGCTTGGCGCGGTGACTGGCGGCGCGGCTTTGATCGCCGAACTGGCCAAAATCATCGACAACATTCAGATCTGTGCGCCGCGCACACCACAGATCGCCGTTGCGCCAATGCTTCGTCAGCTCACTGACTGGCGACAGGAAAACCGCGCGCGCATCGCCGCCCGCTCAGATCTGTTTGCCGAGATCATCGCCAGCATGGACGGGTGGACCCTGCTCAGCACGGGAGCCTATTTCGGCTATGTAAAACATCCATTTGCCGGCACCGCCTCCATCGAGGTGGCGCAGAACATGGCCCGCAAGGCTGGTGTGCTGACCATTCCGGGAACGTTTTTTGGTGAGGGGCAGGAGGATTATCTCAGATTCGCCTTTGCCAATGCAGGCCGAGATGTCATTGCCGAACTACCCGACCGGCTGGCGGGGCTGTAGGCAGAGAGCAGACACATAGGAACTCATGCAAAAGCCAACACGGTCCGTCCATTACGGTGCATCATCCTTAACAGGTGACAATGATCCTACATATCAACTTCATGAATTTCCGCCACTTCGATAGTGCCGCTTGGCAGGATGGGGCAGCTTTTTGCCATGGCAACCGCCGCGTCAATGCTGTCCGCCCAAACCACCGTATAGCCGGAAACAGGATTGGCACCACCACCATCAGCGACCCCATCGCCGCTTACTGTCTTTGACATGCCAACCGGATTGCCGGGATCAACCACTGACGGGCCGATATCGTCAAACCAGCTCTTCCAGCGCTCCATTTCCGCCTGCATATCTTCGGGTGCTTCTGGGGGTGGTGTGCCGTCATGATAGGCGAATAGAAAATTGGTCATCAGACTGTCTCCTCCAGCTTTTTGAGAGATTACCGCTCTTTCTCAGAGTCGCTCTTTTTCAAATAAGCGCGTCAGAACAGGTTCTTGTGTCATATCCCTGCCCTTCCTGCGTTCAAACGTCAGTTCTTACATTTCACCTGCAAACATTAGTAACATTGACCATCATGCGACCAATTAGCGGGATCTGTCGAATAACAATGGCGTGAGCGTGAGCTATACCTGCCGTGCAAACCGGCGAGCCTGATCGATGCTGGTCAAGCCACGATCAAACGGATACAACAACGAACATGCGCTGCCAGCGCCCAATACAGACCGGATAAAGGCCACAGATATTGCATAACGCTGACATCTACTCCCCTGATCTGCTGGTAATGATGGCGGGAGCCTTGCTGCTCACCGGAATTTTTGCCGGACTTCTTGCCGGATTGCTTGGTGTCGGTGGTGGCATCGTCATCGTGCCGGTACTGTTTATCCTGTTCAGCTATATGGGGGTGCCGACCGAGTTCATTATGCATATGGCGGTGGCAACATCATTGATGACGATCATCCCAATATCGCTGCTTTCCGCCAGATCGCATCATCGCCGCGGTGCTGTCGATTTTGTTATTCTCAGGCAATGGGGACCGTTCATGCTTGCCGGTGCGGCGGTTGGCGGCGGCCTCTCCGGTTTTCTTGATTCGCGCTATCTGCAATTGCTGTTCGGCGTGATCGCACTCTATGTCGCTGTCACAATGATCCGCGGCCAACCACCGCAAAAACCGCCAGAATCCGCTCCCACCGATGCCGCAGACAGGCCGCATCCATTGACGCCGCTGGGCCGGGGTGGCGCGGGCGGGCTGATCAGCTCTGTCATCGGCCTTGCCTCTGCGTTGATGGGCATTGGCGGTGGCACCATCGCTGTTCCTATCCTCAGCTATCTGTCATTGCCAATGCACCGGGCTGTTGGCACGGCTGCGGCCTTTGGCATTCTGATCGCCGTCCCGGGAGCCATCGGCTTTGGGTGGGCCGGCGTCAGTGTTGAGCTGCGCCCGCCCTATTCGCTGGGCTTTATCAGTGTTCCGGCGGCGATAATCATCTTTTCAACAAGCCTGTTTACCGTGCCACTTGGCAGCCGCATCGCCCACCGATTGAACGCAGCGGTGCTGCGCAGTGTCTTTGGGTGTTTTCTGCTTCTCAGCGCGCTGAATATCCTGCGCGGGGTGTTCGGCCTATGAGTGGACCCTTAACACAGCGCTGGAACAACAGCCTTGCCGCGCGGGCAATCATCTTTGATATGGACGGTCTATTGCTTGACAGTGAGAGCCTGTCCTATGAAACCTATGTCGCAACCGCAAATCGCTATGGACTTAACGCCGGATTTGACAGTTACAGCCGAATGATAGGGTTGAACATGATCGAAGGGGTTGACGTGCTGCGGAACATTCTGCCGGCACATATTGATGCAATGAACTTCAAGGATGAATGGGGCGAGCACTATCGCGAAAGACTGGCAGACACAGTGCCTGTGAAGCCGGGTGTTGCCGATGTGATAGAACGACTTGCCGCACGCAATATACCAATGGCCGTGGCGACGTCATCACAAGGGGAAAAGGCGCGCGATGTTCTGGGCCGGGCCGGTATAGCGGCCCATATGCTGGCAATTACAGGTGCCAACGAGGTTGAGCGCGGCAAACCAGCACCTGATGTCTATCTGGCCACCATTGAAAAGCTAGTGACAATAAGCGGCATCACGGGCGTTGATGATTGTATCGCATTCGAGGATTCGGAAGTGGGCGTGAGAGCTGCCCTGGCGGCTGGCCTGCGCGTTGTCCAGATACCCGATCTGGTGCCAGCGACAAAACCATCCTCACCCCCGTTCCATCTTATTGCTGACACGCTGGCAACCGGGGTTGGATGGCTGAAAATAGACACCTAATGAGCTGATGGTTGCGTATGATATGGTGGACGCGTCCGACTGAAATGCCTATCCTTTCAATCAGTGAAACCATTAATCTAGGGGGCAAACATGCGCTATCTTCACACCATGGTAAGGGTGCAAAACCTTGACGAGTCGCTTGATTTCTACTGCAACAAGCTTGGGCTTTTGGAAACACGGCGCAAGGATGTTCCGGCAGGCCGATTCACGCTGGTTTTCCTGGCCGCGGGAAAAGATGCTGACAGCGCACGGTCGAGCGGATCACCCGAACTGGAGCTGACCTTTAATTGGGATGCCGAAGATTACGATTATGGCCGCAATTTTGGCCATCTCGCCTACAAGGTCGACAATATCTATGAGACATGCCAACGCCTCATGGATGCGGGGATCACGATCAACCGGCCGCCGCGCGATGGTTACATGGCGTTCGTCAAATCACCAGACAACATCTCAATCGAATTGCTGCAGGAGGGCGAGGCACTGCCACCCGCTGAACCATGGGCATCAATGGAAAATTCCGGCAGCTGGTAACAGCGCCGTCAAAAACCAGAACAAGAGCGGAGCGCATCCATGCTGGACATTCATCAATTTTCCTATGGCAACGATAACTACGGCGTACTGCTTCATTGCCGCAACAGTGGCGAGACAGCCATGGTCGACGCCGGCGATGCCGAAGCTGGCGAACAGGCACTTGCCAGAACTGGCTGGTCATTGAGCCAGATTTGGATCACCCATCATCATGGTGATCATACAGCAGGGCTGATCGCGCTTAAGGCAGCCCATAATGCGCAGGTGATTGGTCCAGCCACAGGTAAAAGCCAAGTGACTGGCCTCGATCAACAGGTTGGTGACGGCGAACATTTCACCTTTGCATCGCGAGAGGTGCGGGTTCTGACAACGCCAGGGCATACACTCGATATGACCAATTTTTACCTGCCCAGCGAGAAGCTTGTGTTCACCGGTGACACGCTGTTCGCCATGGGGTGTGGTCGTCTATTCGAGGGGGATGCCCCGATGATGTGGGCGAGTCTGAACAAGCTGATGGCGCTGCCCGATGACACCACCATCTATTGCAGCCATGAATATACCGCCGCCAACGCCACCTTCGCGCTGTCAGTCGACCCGAAAAATCAGATGCTTGTCGATCGGGCACAGCAGGTAACGGCTTTACGCGCCGCTGGTGAACCAACAGTGCCGACAATCATGTCTCTGGAAAGGGCAACGAACCCGTTTCTGCGGGCAAATGACCCTGGCATAAGGTCACATCTGAACATGCCCGATGATACAGATGCCGCTGTCTTTGCCGAGATCAGACGCCGAAAGGATAACTTCTAGCGACCTTCCAGAATCCTGCCACCAACCCGGCGAAACTGGCTGATATCAGGCGCCCCGGTAAGAAACAGGGCCAACGCCATTTGCGCTTTGAGATCGCCAATCGCCTGACCTGCTGCCAGTGAATCAGGTACGCCATTGTTTGACCCGACAAGCGCCTTTAGCACTGGGCCAGCGAGCGATACCGCTGAGGCGCCCAGCCAGATCGCCTTTGCAGCGTCGAGACCGTGCCGCACCCCGCCAGATGCCAGAAGTGTTTTCTCCGGCATTGCCGTGCTTATGTCGTGCAGGCAGGTTACCGTTGGCGTTCCCCAATCAAGAAACGGTGCAAACAGCTTTGGGTCGTCACGTCGCGCCGCCTCAATACGTGTCCAGTTGGTGCCTCCAAGGCCCGCCACATCAACCGCCCAGACACCTACATCAAACAAACGCCGCGCCACCGCTGCGCCAATGCCGGCTCCAACTTCCTTGACGATTACCTTGCAGGGCAGCGCAGAAACAGCCTGTTCAATCGCCGCCAGCACATGACGCCAGTCACGCTCGCCCTCGGGCTGGACGGCTTCCTGCAGGGGGTTGAGATGAATGGCAATGGCATCGGCCTGCAAATCGTCGACGGCGCGCCGCGCAAGATCAAGACCATCTGATTGTGCGAGCTGAATGCCACCCAGATTGCCAATCAGCGGAATTGATGGCGCGATGGCGCGCAGCTCACTCTGCGAGTTGCCAGCCTCAAGAGTGGCACGCTGTGAGCCAACTGCAAGGCCTATCCCGGCGGTCTCAGCAACCTCTGCAAGGGCATGGTTGATGCTGGTAGCCCGTGTGGTGCCACCGGTCATTGATCCGATGAAAAGCGGCGCTGAGATTTGATGCTCCAGAAATTCGGTCGATAGGTCAATCTGCTCGAGATCGCATTCAGGAATCGCACAATGATCAAGGCGCACCCTATCAAAGCCTGCATCAATGGCCGCCATGGCCAGCGGGTCAAGCGCCAGCCCAATATGGGCGTCCTTACGATCAGCGCTTTTCGTCTGTTCAGCCATACTTAAATAACCTCACCGGGAGTTGCCCGCATTTGCGCGAAAAAAGCCATCAACCAATATCATATGCGGCACGGTAAGCGCAGCAAGTCCGATGAACACAACCCGCAGCAAAGCCGACTCCACCGCCATGAAGCTGGCACACCACCAAAAGGCCGCCGCACCCGCGCCCCAGCTTGCGAGGGTGAAAACCATGGCACCGCCAAACAACATATGGCTTGGAAATTCAAACTTCACCGCTGTCCAGACCGACCAGATATGGCGTGCAGAATGAACACAGCAGAAATAGAGGGCAAAACCAAAAAGCGGCGGCACAACGGCAAACACCAGAATCAGCAGCCCGGCCTCAAGGAATCCAAGACGCCAACGGGCGTTCCAGAAAGCCTGCCAAGCATAGATGGCCAATGTCACCGCAATTATCACAGATGCGATATCAATTGCCATCCACACCGGTGCGGCATCACCCCCGACGAGATAACCAAAAATAACATCAACCTCCAGCCGGTGGCTCTGCGAGATGCCTGCAACAACAACACCGCCATGGGCAACGGCCTGAACATAGCGGAACCAACCCGATTTGGCGCGCGCATCGCCCAAGCCAAAATGGATGATGCTGATGCCCAAAAATCCGATCAGCACAGCCACAGGAAAGAGCAGCCACAATCCGACAACAAGGCCGGCCAGCGCCACATAAAGAGTGATAAACCGTATCAGGGTGATTGGTCGGTCTGCTTGCCCTAGACAGGCAGCAATTGCGCCATCAAAGGCTCCGTGTGGCAGGCCGATCAGCACCACCCCGCCAAGTGCAAACAGATTGATCAGACCAAAGCTGGCGATCAAAACATCCATCGCCATTACGCCCCCTTGCGTTTGCTGGAGGGGGAGACCATCCGGCTGGCACCTGGTTTGGATGATCCGATGATCAGGCGACAGACCGCCTTGATGAAAATCCATTTCGGCATTGCGAGAATGACCTTGAACCGGAGCGCCCATCCTGCCTCACCACTCAGGAACAAGGCAAATTCGTCACCATCAAGCGCCCGCGCCATCCGCAGAAACAATTCCGGAGAGCGCGCTGGCCAATGGCGCAGCACAACCACGAAAACCTCGTCCATCCACAAATCTACTGGCTTATGGGGGCTGCGCACAGCCAACGGGCCACCCCTGTCCGTCATCGCCGCCGTCTGGCCAGCTCTGGCAATAATGTCAGTAATCTGCTTCTGAATGAACGCAAAAGCATAGCCACTGGACGGTCTGATGGCGCCACCATTGCCCCCAAGGCCTATCATGGCAGATGAGGACCGCGGCAGACGACCCAGCGGTATAGCACCTGCTTCCGTTCGCCGGGTGGTAAATTTGGTAACGCCGCACTGCGCTGCAAGATAATGGGTAATTGCCGTCTCGAAAAAGATATCGGGTTCACGATGCGGGGCAAACATGGTCGATTCCACGAGAGCTGTCCTGTCGTCAAAAGGCAGCAGATAGATAAAATGGATGCCGCGCGACTGATCACAGCGAAAATCCATCAAGATGGCCTGTGTTGGATCAAAACTGCCGCTCGGCGCGGTGACCTCCCACCCGATGAAATGCTGGATCATCTGGCCAGCCGGGATCGCAGGTGGGCGGCTGTCAAGGATCTGTGCAGCGGCAACATCCTTCAATTTCTTCTGGCTTACAAAATTGACACCGTGGCTACGGGCACTATCAGAACAATGCGATTCCCATTGTGAACGTTGCAGGGCGTGATAGGCATGTTTTTCCGATGCCAGCAATGCCTCACCCTCCGCCGTGGCAATGCGCCAGCAGGTCCATTTGTGACGCGCAAGCTCTGCCGCCGCCTCCAATCCGTCAATCTGCCAAAATCCCCAGATATGGTCCTGACGAGGAGGCGCACCGTCAGGGTGCACCAGAGTCAACCTATGATGCGGCATCTGATCAACACGCGCAGCAAGAGACAGCGCGGCGCATCCATCGCCAATGACATGGACAATTTGTCGGATGGGTTTGGATTGTGCGCTAACTGACATGCGGCAAGCCTTGCAGGGCATGATGAAGCGATCCGTCATGTCCCGTATCATGCGATGGCAACGCACGGGCGAACAGACTGCCCAAGGCAAGCACAGAACACCGTATTTTTGTTGATCTGCTGGTTACCTGACGACCCCGATACCAGGCAAAGCCCGAGGTAGAGAGCTGCACGCCAATCTGGCGATAAACGCGGGCCGCAACAGCAATACCAAGATGCGCACGCCACGGCAAATAGGCATAGCCACGGGCACCACTCTGATAGAATTGGTCTGCCAACAGCAAGAGACGCTCAACCGCCATGGCAATCTGCTGGCTGTCGGCGCCATTTGGGGCATCTGCAGCGATGCAGATTGCCGGAGGTGACATGTTGTTGACCCACGTACCGGGCAGGTAACGGCGGCCCATCCGAGCATCTTCCAGAACGTCGCGGGCGATATTGGTTAACTGCATACCGATGCCAAGATCTATGGCATGGGCCTTGGCGTTGGCATCGCCGCAATCAAGGACGTCACACATCAGCAAGCCCACCGTCCCGGCAACACGGTAGGCGTAGCGTAGCAGCGCCGCCTCATCGTCAAGACGAACTTCGTCAGCCTGATCCTGCAACAGGCCCTCGATCAGAGCGCTCAGAACAGCCGGCGAAAATCCCATTTCGATCATGAACGGGTGAAAGGCTCCAAACGCCGGATCATTTCCCGTTCTGCCTGATGCCAGATCTGCCTCGATACAGGCGAGCCGGGCAGGTCCATCGGGAATGTCATCATCTGCCATATCATCTAGCAGCCGGCAAAACGCATAGAGCCGGGCGGCATCATGGCCCATTTTTTCACCAAGAAACCGGCTCGCCCAGTGAAAACTGCGTCCATTGGCAGCAAGCGAGTCCTGTGGTGTGAGAGTTTCGTTGCGGATCATTCCCCTGTCAGCCATATCCGGCCATCGCCTTCCTTTGCCAGAAGCCATCAGCCGGCTTTGCGCGCCTGATCCTCCTCATCTATCAGTGCTTCGACCACCTTAGCAGAACAAAGGACGCCTGGCATCCCCGCACCCGGATGCGCGCCAGCAGCAGAAAAATAGAGGTTCGGAATATGTGGATCCCGATTGTGATAACGGAACCAAGCTGACTGCGAAAAAATCGGCGCAATCGAAAATCCGGCACCATGCATCGACCGATAATCGGTCTTGAAATCCTCGGGCGTCATCCAGAAATCCTCAGCGATCACATCCGTGAGGCCCGGCATGATGGTATCGTCGAGGGCGGCAACAATCCGGTCACGCAATTGCGGGCCCGTTTCCTGCCAATCAATTTTGCCAAGCAAATTTGGCACCGGACACAGAACATAGAAACTGTCACAGCCTTCAGGCGCGAAACTAGAGTCGGTTGCCGTCGGCCGGTGCAGATAAAGCGAAAAATCATCGGCAAGGACCTTTTTGTCAAAAATATCGGCAAGCAGTTCTTTGTAGCGGGGGCCCATCCAGATTGTGTGATGGGCAACCTCGTCATAGCTTTTGCGGGTGCCAAAGAAGAGCACATACAACCCCATGGAATATTGCGTCACCGCCTCTGGCAAGGCGCGTTTGCGCAGCTTGTCCGCAGATGGCAGCATCTGCGCATAGACAGTTGGTGGATCACCATTACAAATCACACGGCCAGCAGAAAACACCCGGCCATCGACCGAGCGCGCACCTGTTGCACGGCCATTCTTGGTGGTTATCTCCTCGATATCGGTATCCAGAACCACCCGCACGCCAGCCCGTTCCAGTAAACGGTGCAACTGTTCAACAAGCCGGCCTGTACCGCCCATGCAAAAGAATACGCCCCACCGGCGTTCCAGATAATGGATCAGGCTGTAGATCGAAGTTGTGGTGAAAGGATTGCCTCCGACCAGCAATGGATGGATCGAGAATGCCTGACGCAGCAAAGGATGTTTAATGTGGCTGTTGACGATCCCGGCCACCGTCTTGTAGCTGCGCAAACGCAAAAGAGATGGCACCTGCGCCATCATTGTCCAGAAGCGGGTAAAGGGTCGGTCAGCAAGTTTTTCAAAGCCTATCTCGAAAATCTGTCGGGAAGTTTTCAGCAACCCCGCATAGCCCTCGACATCAGCAGCATTGAACCGCCGGATTTCTGCATTCGTGTCCTCGATGGATGGCCGATAGTCAAATTGCTGCCCATCGTCGAACCGAAAACGGTACCAGGGATCGAGAGGACGAAATTCGAGATGGTCCTCGCGGCGCTCGCCAAACAGCGCGAACAGCTCATCAAACAGGAAAGGTGCTGTGATCACGGTCGGGCCGGCATCATGGCGAAAGCCGCCCCGCTCAAATACTTGTGCGCGGCCACCGATGGCCTGCAACCGGTCAACCAGCGTTACAGAATAGCCTTTGGCACGCATCCGCAATGCAGCCGCAATGCCGCCAAACCCTGCGCCAATAACAAGGAAATCACTAACGTTGGGTGCGTCCTCCCCGTCATTGACAGGAAAGATGCGGGAGGGTTTTTTCATCACGATCGATCTTTAGAAAACGCTGTTTTGTGGTGTCAGGGCGCGGACCGACCTCTGACAAACCTGTTCCAGCATTTGCTGGACAGGAGTGATCACTTCCACCAGCTCTTCAGGCAGGGATGCGGCCAACCGCTCGCTTTCGTCAAGCATACCATGCATTCTCACAGCGGCAACTCTCATCGCTGCTGACTCCATAACTGCCTCTTGCCACCAGCCCAGCTGATCACTGCTGCCGGACGCGTACCAGCTGTCAAATCTGGCCCGCTTCTCGGCTGTAAGGCTGTCCCGGTACAACACGACAACGGCATTTGGTGCACGTCTTCCCAGATCGGAACCAATTGTTGCAGCGCCATCATCACCCCGAAAGTTCAAGATGTCATTGGCAATCTGATAGGCATTCCCAAGGCAACGGAAATAGGCACCGATCGTCGCGGATGCCCCACCGTGAAGCGCCATAGCGGCAACGCCTTCGAGGGGCGCAGTCAGCAGCGGTGCTGTTTTGTCAGCGGCAATTTCAACATAGCTTTGCCAGCTGCAGCTCCGTTGAATATCAAATTCACGAGCTTCACCCATGGTTGTCGTTTTCATGTGATCGGCGAGGATCTTTACGAGCATTGGCGTCTGCGAACGCTGCGCCGCTTCTGCGGCTAGTTCGAAAGACAACGCCACCAGCCAATCGCCGAGTGTCAGTGCAACATCACGACCATATTTCGACCAGACTGCCGGCCGTCCCCGACGCAGTTGGTCTCCATCACAGATATCATCATGGATCAGCGAGGCGTTATGAAGCATCTCGATAGCAACCGCCCAGTGAAGGGCTGCGGCGCGATCGACATTCAACAGATGTGAGGCGCGTAACGCCATCTTCGCGCGCAGCATCTTTCCGGGCTTGGCAAAATGATGGCTGGCGGCCTCAGCCAGAGGCTGACCTGCTTTTGGCAGACGGGCTGCGATAAACTCAGCCAGACGGTCTGTTGTGGATTGGCGACCCGGTAAGGTTGCTGCCTCATCTACAGCATAAGAGTTCACCAATGGTGACAGATCCGTCATCGCGTCGCCTCCTACCTTCATAAATTACCATCGTTTTGCGCGGCTTTGGCTGGAGTGGCTCCAGTCCGGATTAAAGTCATAAAAGAAATAAAGAGGGGCGGCCCGAAGGACCGCCCCACTCGCAATTTACTTTGCTTCACTTTCGGTGACAGCAACGTTCCAGATGATCACACCGAACGCAATTTTGTTCAGCACGTCAGCCAGGTTGTAGATCACGTTGAGTGAGTTTGCAGCCGAAGCCGGGTCGCCTGAGGCCAGGTAACCATAGAAGTAACCAAGCGGGTAAATGGCCCAACCGATTGTTACAATCCAGCGCATTGTTGAGAATGCAGACTTGACAGACTCGGGAGCCTGATCCGCTGACATCTTGCCAGCTTCACCAGCAAAGACCTCATAAAGGATGTAGGCCCAACCGGCCATTCCGATGATGAAGCCGAGCCACTCATTAATGTAGCCAACCTCACCAGCATATCCGCCGACCAGCATGATCAATGTACCAATCATCAAGCGCCAGAAAATGCCGCCAGATACTTCTCCAATGGCCCGCAGGATGAGATAGAACTCAACCATCAACAATGGCACTGTGATCAGCCAATCGATGTAGCGATAGACTGTCGGTGTATCGCCGGTTTCAACCCACACATCACGCATATAGAAATAGTGAACAGCGGCAACGAGTGTTACCAGACCTGACACTGTCAGTGATGTCTTCCATTTTGCAGACACGCGCTGTGTCTCCAGGAAAAAGAACGCTGTTGATGCAACAAGCGCCATTGAGATGAGCCAGAACGAAATTCCAACATAATCGTCCGATGCAAGATTACTTCCTGCAGCGAAAGCGATTGATGGCGAGATGACCATGGCGGCTGTTGCCAGCGCTGTCAGGGTCTTACCCGTACTGATTTTCATAATTTACCTCCGTTAACGAAATAGCTGTAATGTGACACGCTTCGTCGCGCGACATTATGTCTCACACACAGCTGTATCAATCTAAAGGGGGTTGTAGGCGCGTGGCAAATGTTAAGCGACTAATTTCACTCACTCAGCAGCAATTCTGATATTTATTTATAAATTACAATAGGTTATTTAGGAAAAAAACAGTTTTGTTAAAATCGCAACATTCAGCAGACATGCGGCAAAACATTAAATAATTATATTATTTTTCAATTGTTTAAATAGCTTCAAGAAGGGCAATTTGAAGTTGTATTTTTTTGATTCTTGCCTGAAATTTTATGAGAATTTTGGCGATTCTGACCCTGAAACACTCCAAAAGCGGAAAATTTCTCTCAATCGAGGCGTTGATCAGACGACAGCCGGAAGATGGGTAAACAAGGGTCCGACGACCGCGAAACAATGGGGTGGAGAGAACAGAAAAGCCAATCAAAGACCGGACGCACGCCATCTGGACAGGGCCCTATAAAGGGAATTTATGTCCCGATAACCAACGCGAAATGCAATCTCCGCTTTTGCAACCCTTCCTCTGGCAAGCAGCGTCTGCACGAGATCACGGCGCTCCTCATCAACCACCTGCGAAAATTTTGTTCCAGCTGCATTCAGACGTCGCTGCAGGGTTCGCGTGCCAACACCAAGCAAATTCGCCATTTTACCAATCCTTACATCGCCTGAGGAAAGATCTTCACGAATGGCGCTGCGGAGTTCCTCCACGAGATCACGGTGCCCGTTGATCATGGCGAGCCTGCGCTCAAACTGAGGAAACAACCCGTTAATCATTTGTCTGTCTTCGGTCAGGAATGGCATTTTGGCGACAGCTAATGGAAAAGTCATGGCATTGACAGAACCCAGCTTGACCTCAACGTCAGGCAGAAAATCAGCCAAATCGGGGTCATTCTGCGGCGCAAAAGCGAGCGTCACATCCGAAGGGTTAATCTCCACCTGCGCCGCCATTCGTGCAATCTGCATCAACAACAACAGATTGACGAAAGAGATCGACGCAAAATCCTCATCTCCGTTGGCCGGGCGTTGAATTATCTCAACCGTTGTTTCTGACAGTTTGAGCTCAACCTCCGCTACAGAAAATATGCGGCCGTAGGTTGTGTAAAGCTGGAGCATATCCAGCATGCTCCGGCTGAATCTGAACAGAACGAGGCCGTCTCCAGCACCCAGGTTCCAAATCAATTTAAACAGTCGGCCCGGAGCCCTTTCAACATTGATTTTACGGACAACACAGGACCCAAATGAAATACATTGCGCCACAGTGATCAACTTGTCCGGTTTGTCAAAATCCTCATTCATCAAGCCGGCAGCTTCAAAACAGCAAGCAATGTCAACGCCGCGCTCTACCGCAAGCAGTCTAAAAGCCGTGGGGGTGAAAGATCGATCGCTTGTAGTCATCACAATAACCCATGCCTAGAGCAGTCGTAGTTTCCGAAATGCGTCCACTAGGTCTCTTGTCCGCTCTGCTGGTTTGTCAATTAGTTCGGAAGGGGGGGGTGGGCGCATGTCGGTTTCAGGCAAGGGCAGTTCATTGCACACATCGATCGCAAAATTTTGACAACCAAGCGCACCTTCATGCGTGTCAGCCAGACCACGGCGTTGCTCTTCGATCATATTGCGATAATAGGTGCTGTGCCCTGAGGTATCATTCAGGATGCGATTCACTGCATCAAAACATTCGGCATCGAGCTGGGTTTCCATGAGAGAGACCCGCACATTAATCTCGGCAAATTCATCTTTCAATGCCTGCATCACTTCCGCTTGCGCCGCGTTGCAGGCCCGCATCCACCCAGTCATTCCGGCATAAGTAAGAGAAAATTTTCTGCCAACAAAGATAAAACTTCCCCGTTGATTGCTTCTAACAACGGGCAAAAACGCTTGCATGAGGATTGATGTGTTAAATATATGCCTATTGAAAAGCGCGGACACATCACCAGCAGAGGTTTCTTCGATGCTTCCAAAGACCCCCCTTTCAGGCATTGAGATCACACCGTCAATGGATTCTGAGTGGCGCAACACGCGTGTTGCCACAACCTCCATAGTGTCCGGATCATCGGGGTCGAACTCGTGAAAGGATATCTTTGGAAAATTTGAGACCAGCGCTTCGCATGATTTTGTGATTCCGCAATGTACCGAGTATCCCCTTGCCAATAGCTCAGAGGAAATTGCCTGTGCGCACTCTGTCGCAATATTTGTCACAAAAACAACAGCCATTTTTACAAAACCAATCGGCTGAGAAATAATCAATGCTGCTAAGCTAACAAGCCAATCCAAGGCGCACGAGTGCCTTGATGCGCCAATAGCAATGCAGATTGCGTCAAAACAGCGTGCTTGAGATCTAAATGTCTTCATCCATAATCAATTATTACCTCGACATGGACATGGCAATAGAGACTTGCTGCGGATATCGTTTGCGGCGAAATGACACAAAGATCGATGCTGTTGTCGCATTTTTGTAGCACTTCTGCGATATTGTGAAGTACGTTCGTAACATTGGGATTAAACGTGCAACAGACGACGCAAACATCGCATCCCATCTTTTCGTTCGCCGATGCTGAAATGGGGCCAATTGCGAGCCACATCATCAGGTCAGTCGAGAAGATCAGTGGACAGCCAAAAATCCGCAAACTTTATTTTGACTATGTCGATGACGACTTGCCGGCTGCAAATTTCTGGTCTGACGCGCTTGACAGACTTGGCATCACTATTGACCTGTCGAGAGAAGATGGGGCGTTCATTCCGGCAAATGGCCCAGTAGTCGCTGTGGCCAACCACCCCTATGGCGTGATTGATGGTCTGGTTCTATGTTCGCTCATGTCACAGGTGCGCTCTGATTACAAAATCATCACCCATCGTGTGCTGCGTCAGGCGCCAGCCACAAGGGACATGATCCTGCCAATTGATTTTGATGAGACCGAGGCGGCACTGGCGACGAACCTTGAAACACGGATCGCCGCCACCCAGCATCTCAAAAATGACGGTGCGGTGATCATCTTCCCAGCCGGTACCATCTCACTGGCACCAAAATTGATTGGCGACGCTTACGATATCGAGTGGAAATCATTCGCAGCCAAATTGGCCACACATCGCGACACGGTCACCGTCCCCTTTCTGTTCGATGGTCGCAACTCCGTATTGTTTCAGGCGGCGCGGCGACTCAGCCAGACGCTCGGATATTCATTGATGTTCCGTGAAATCTGCAAGTTGATGGGAACGACGGTATCGCTGACAATGCGCAAACCGATAGATAGCGGAGATCTGCGCAAGATTGGCAACCGTAAGGAAGTGGCCAAGCACCTGCGGGATATCACTTATGATTTTCCACGACACCAGCACCAGCCGACGTGATCATTGACGAGGCCAACACCCTGCAGAAACGCATAGGTGATCGTTGTACCAACAAACCGGAAGCCACGCTTCTTCAAATCTTTGGAGATTTGGTCACTGAGCGCCGTGGAGGCAGGCACGTCCTCAAGATTGGCAAAATTATTGACAACCGGCCTGCCATCAACAAACCGCCAGAGATAATCTGAAAAACTGCCAAATTCACGCTGGATGGCCAACACGCCGAGCGCGTTTGAACGCGTGCTATAGATCTTCAGGCGGTTGCGGATAATTTCCGGATTGTCACGCAGCGCCTCAAGGGCCGCATCGGTCATCGCCGCGACACCAGCCACATCAAATTCGAGAAATGCCCGATTGTATCCTTTGCGCTTCCTTAGAACTATGTCCCAACTCAACCCGGCCTGAGCACCCTCCAGCGTCAGCATCTCAAAAAGCAGCCTGTCGTCATACACGGGAACGCCCCATTCAGTGTCATGATAGGCAGCAAGCAGATCCTGACCTGGCCGGTTGCCAAAGCAACGTCTTTTCCCATCCTCTGCCCCCAATTGCCTTTCCCTTCCCCAACGCCATTGTCACGCCACATCATTTGAACAATGACGTCTGAACATCAGCATCAACATGCAGGTTGCATCAGCTTTATTTTCTATGCAACATCAGACGCTTAGATTGAAGGAATTGAGGGTGTCATGGAGTTTGAGCAAACCGTTGATTATGTCATAATTGGCGGAGGATCCGCAGGGTGTGTTCTCGCCGCACGTCTGTCTGAGGACCCGAAAACAAGCGTTGTTCTGCTTGAAGCCGGTGGTGAGGACAATCATCCGCTGATCCATGTCCCCGCCGGCTATGTCAAAACCATGGTGAATCCAGCTGTCAACTGGATGTTTGAGGCCGAGCCCGAAGCCGGCACAGCGAACCGGGCGCTGACAATGCCCCGTGGCAAAGTGCTTGGAGGATCATCCGCGATCAATGCCATGCTTTATGTGCGCGGCCAGCCTGCCGATTATGATGGTTGGTCACAGCGCGGCAACCACGGTTGGAGCTATGATGATGTGTTGCCCTTTTTCCGCAAGGCAGAGAATTGTGAATTCGTTACGACGAAAACGACAACACGTGGCTCTGGTGGACCGTTGAACGTCGCCAATGTCCGCAACACCTATTTTGCCCTCGACAAAGTGATTGAAGCCGCACAGAGTTGTGGCTATCCAAACAACGCTGATTACAACAGCGGTGATCAGGATGGCTTTGGCTATTATCAGGTCACACAGAAAAATGGCCTGCGGTTTTCAGCGAAGAAAGCCTATCTGCAACCTGCACGCAGCCGCAAAAATTTAAGGGTAATCACCAAGGCGCATGTTACGGGCGTGATTTTTGCCGATCCCGACGCGCAGGATAAACGTGTCATCGGCGTGCGGTTTACCTCTGAGGCGAGCAACCGCCAGATCAGAACACACAGATCCGTGATCCTGAGCGCAGGTGCCTTCCAGTCTCCACAGATACTAGAACTTTCGGGTGTCGGAAAGGCGGAGCATCTGCGTGCTCTGGGCGTCCGGGTAATGGCCAACATACAGGGTGTTGGGGAAAATTTGGCGGATCATTATATCTCTCGTCTTTCCTGGCGGCTGAACGAGGAAATCTCAATCAACAGAACAGCGCATGGCGTGCGGTTGCTTCGGGAAATCATCCGGTTCGGCCTGACGCGGCGTGGAAGCCTATCATTGCCGGCGGGCATTCTGGCTGGCTTTGTCCGCAGCCGCGAGGGCCTGGTGGGACCTGATATTCAATATCACATCGCCAATGCGAGTTTTGCCAACCCGGCAAAACGCGTATTTGACAAATTTCCCGGCATGACCTTCGGCCCCTGTCAGTTGCGTCCGGAAAGCCGGGGAAATGTTCATATTGAGTCCGCCGATCCTTTCGCCGCACCAACGATCCGCCCAAATTATCTGGCAACCGCTGAGGATGCGCGGGTGCATGTTGCCGGCATGCGCATCGCCCGTGAGATCATGCAAAGCGACATCATGGCCCCCTTCGTCGATCACGAGATGAAGCCCGGTGTAGACCTAACCAGTGATGATGAGTTGCTGGCCTATGCGCGTGAGACAGGCGTCACCCTGTATCATCCCGTATCAACCTGCCGCATGGGGCCATCACCGGAACAGGGAGATGTGGTCGATGCACGCCTTCGCGTTCATGGCATTGCCGGTTTGCGTGTTGTTGATGCCTCAATCATGCCGGAACTTGTATCCGGCAACACCAACGCACCCACCATCATGATCGCAGAAAAGGCCGCAGTCATGATCCGTGAGGATGCCACCGATACAAGAAGGACAGCTTGATGAAGTGTGACGCGCTAAAGGCAGAAATGACCGCATGGCGGCATGATTTTCACCGCCATCCCGAACTCGGTTTTCAGGAGGAGCGCACAGCAGGAATTGTTGCCGGGCTGCTTAAATCTTTTGGCCTTGAGGTGCACGCGGGAATTGGCGGCACCGGCGTTGTTGGCGTTCTACGGCGCGGCAATGGCGAGGGGAGCATTGCCTTCCGGGCTGACATGGACGCGCTACCACTCGGCGAGACAGGCGAGTGCGACCACAAATCCACATATGATGGCGTAATGCACGCCTGTGGCCACGATGGACATACAAGCATGCTGCTTGGTGCGGCCAAATATCTGGCTGAGGCCGGTGATTTCAACGGACGCGCAATCTTCATCTTCCAACCCAATGAGGAAAACGGCTTTGGCGCAAAGGCAATGATTGATGAAGGGTTGTTCAACAGGTTCAGCGCCGACTCAATTTTCGCCATGCACAACATCCCGGGTATGGAGGCTGGCCATTTTGCCACTCGCATTGGTGCAATGACAGCCAGTGAGGCGCTGTTTGAAATCACCATCACCGCGAGCGGCGGTCACGCGGCAATGCCGCATATGGGTGTTGATGCCATTCTCGTGGGTGCCGAATTGGTGACCGCGCTCCAGAGCATCGTTGCCCGCAAGCTGGACCCGGCCCAGCATGGTGTCGTCTCCGTGACCGAATTCATCACCGATGGACGGCGCAATGTTCTGCCCGGGACCGCCAGGCTGAAAGGCGATGCCCGCGCCTTGACACCCGAAACCAACGCCGCCATTGAGACCCACATGCGGCAGATTGCAAACGGCATTGCTACAGCGCATGACGTCAGTATCAGCGTTGCGTATGACACGGTGTTTCCAGCCATTCACAATCATGGCGATGCCGTTGCCGCTGCAGTGCATGCCGCCCGGTCATCTGCCAGCACCCCTGCGGTGAATGCGGATTGCGATCCCAAATTGTTTTCCGAAGATTTTGCCCATATGAGCAATGTTGCTCCCGGTTGTTTCATGCTGATCGGCAACGGCAAGTCAGGTGCCAACGCGCGCCCGCTGCACGCCACAGATTACGATTTCAATGACGAGATTCTCGTTCCCGGCGCAAGCTATATCGCAACGCTGATCGAGGAGATGCTGGATGGTGATCGCAAGGTACAGTCGTGAGGACTAGCTAGCTCTGATCCGCCAGATCAAGTGATATGATCAAATCATCAACATTGAGATTGTCACCCTCGGCAACATGTACCTTGCCAACAGCGCCCTTGGCCTCTGACTTTAGTACATTTTCCATTTTCATTGCTTCGATGATTGCAACATCCTGCCCGGGCAGGACATTATCGCCTTCTACCACCAGTAATTTTGTCAATTGACCAGGCATGGGCGCGCAAATCTCATCCGCACCGCTGCCGGTGCTTGCCGCCGGCATGTAATCAAGCATCGTCGCAAAGCGTTTGGGCAAAATTGAGAGAGATAGCCGCGCTGCGCCAATTGACAGACTGACGTGATGCCCTGAATGGCGCACCTGAATGGCAAGTGGCACCTCGTTGATGGTGCCGTCAAACAGGCTGATTGGCACTATCACTCTGCCAAAAATATTCTGTTTCCTGCCATCAACCACAACCGATATCTGGCCATTTGCATCCTGCTGCCAGCTTGTTTCAGCCCTATTGCCCTCTTGGTCGATGGTGACAAAATCCCGGTCCGAAAGGGTATGACTGCGCTCAGCCATTTGGCCGGCGACAATCGCCGTGCCGAGCGCCAGCAACTGCGCGCGTGTTTTACCCTCAGGCAGCGCGGCCACAAAACCACCATCAAATTCGGCGTCAATGAAGCCGGTGGTGATGGTGCCCGCCTGAAAGGAATCATTTTCCAACACCGCTGACAGGAACTGCCGATTGCTGGCGATGCCGTCAATTTCATAATGATCAAGCGCCAGATGCAGGCGGGCAATCGCCTCAGGCCTTGTCGGTGCAAAGGCAATGAGCTTTGAAATCATCGGGTCATAGAACATCGAAATGGCACCGCCCTCAGCTACACCCGAATCAACGCGTACCCCATCGCCAACCGGCTCACGATAACGCGTCAACTGGCCGATTGATGGCAGGAAACCACGCTCCGGGTCCTCGGCATAAAGGCGGGCTTCAACAGCCCAGCCTGTTGGCACAACATCGCCCTGTTCGATGGCCAGCCTCTCGCCAGCAGCAATGCGGATCATCCATTCGACCAGATCCAGCCCGTAAACCATTTCGGTCACGGGATGTTCAACCTGCAACCGCGTGTTCATCTCAAGAAAATAGAAATCCTGATCAGCGCCGACAATGAACTCGACTGTTCCCGCAGACCGGTAATCAACGGCGCGCGCCAACTCCACAGCCTGCTTCCCCATCGCTGCCCGCGTCTCTGGCGAGATGAAGGGGCTTGGCGCCTCCTCAATGACCTTTTGGTGGCGGCGCTGGATCGAGCACTCCCGCTCACCAAGATAAATGACGTTGCCATGCTGGTCGGCAAGAACCTGAATTTCAATATGGCGTGGCTGGACAACAAATTTCTCAACGAACACACGACTGTCACCAAAGGCATTCTGCGCTTCGGTCATCGCCGCACGCATCCCCTCGGCCAAGGCTTCAGGCGTTTCGACAACGCGCATGCCCTTGCCGCCCCCGCCCGCTGACGCCTTGACCATGACCGGAAAGCCGATGGAGTTTGCCGCAGCCAGAGCCTCATCAACATCGCTGACGGCGCCATCGGTTCCGGGCACGATTGATACGCCGGCATTATTGGCCAATGCCTTTGACTCGATCTTGTCTCCCATCACCTGAATGGCGCGCGTTCCCGGCCCGATAAACACCAGACCGGCAGCCTCAACTGCCTCAACAAAATCAGCATTTTCAGAAAGAAACCCAAAACCCGGATGGATTGCCTCAGCGCCGGTATCCTGCGCTGCCTTGATAATCCGATCGGCGCGCAGATAAGACTCTGCTGACGCAGCGCCGCCGATATTCACCGCTTCATCAGCCATCATCACATGCGGTGTCCCAGCATCAGCATCCGAATAGACGGCAACGGTTGCAATGCCCATTGATTTTGCCGTGCGCATGATTCGACAGGCAATTTCGCCGCGGTTGGCAATCAGGATTTTGGAGAACATGAACGAGACCTCAGGTAATTTCCGCGAACAGACCATTAATCATTTCGGGCCAATAATCATTTCGGGCCAATAATCATTAGAGTGGAAGATTATCATGTTTGCGCGGTGGATTTTCGAGCTGTTTATCCGCAAGCATCACAAGCGCACGGGCAATCCGCCGCCTGGTGTTGCGCGGCATGATAATGTCATCAAGATAGCCCCTGCCAGCCGCAACGAATGGATTGGCAAATTTTTCCCGATATTCGTCAGTCTTGGCGGTGAGGTGGTCCGGATCATCAGCCGCATCGCGGAAAATAATCCGCGCCGCACCCTCCGGCCCCATCACGGCAATTTCAGCGCTGGGCCACGCGTAATTGACGTCACCACGCAGATGTTTCGACGCCATCACATCATAAGCACCACCATAGGCTTTGCGCGTGATCACCGTGACTTTTGGCCCCGTCGCTTCAGCATAAGCATCAAGCAGCTTTGCACCTTGTGAGATGATACCACCTGTTTCCTGAGCCAGACCCGGCATGAAACCGGGAACATCAACCAATGTAAGGATCGGGATATTGAAGGCATCGCAAAAGCGGACAAACCGTGCCGCCTTGCGGGACGCATTGATATCTAGACACCCAGCCAGAACCATCGGCTGATTGGCCACAACGCCAACACTCTGGCCATCGATACGGGCAAAGCCGACAATAATGTTGGCCGCAAAATCGCGATGAATCTCAAAAAATTCAGCGTTATCGGCAATCTGTAAAATGACCTGCCGCATGTCGTAGGGCGTATTCGGGTTATCCGGAATGATCTGGTCCAGCACTGCCGATGGCCTGTCGATCGGATCATGGCACGGCACAGTTGGCGCATCCTCGCGATTGGACAGCGGCAGATAAGACATCAACGCGCGCGTCTGCATCAGCATTTCAACATCATTGGCAAACGCACCATGCGCCACACCTGAGGTGCGACTGTGCATTTTTGCCCCGCCCAACTCTTCAGCCGTCAGATCTTCATGCGTGACCGTCTTTACCACATCCGGCCCAGTAACAAACATATAGCTCGAACCCTCGACCATAAAAATGAAATCGGTGATGGCCGGCGAATAGACAGCTCCACCGGCGCATGGGCCCATGACCAGTGAGATCTGTGGCACCACGCCAGATGCTAGAACATTGCGCTGAAACACCTCGGCATAACCACCAAGCGAGGCAACACCTTCTTGAATGCGGGCACCGCCGGAATCATTTAGGCCGATGAGCGGGATACCGGTCTTGATTGCCTGATCCATGATCTTGCAGATTTTTGCGGCATGTGTCTCCGACAGCGATCCACCAAGAACGGTAAAATCCTGGCTGTAAATAAAGGCCGGGCGACCAGCGATTGTGCCATAGCCAGTGACCACACCATCGCCCGGCACTTTTGCCTCTTCCATGCCAAAATCATGGCAGCGATGTTCGACAAACATATCCCACTCCTCGAATGAATTTTCATCAAGGAGAAGGTGAATACGCTCGCGCGCAGTCAATTTGCCTTTGCTGTGTTGGGTATCAATTCGTTTCTGACCACCACCCATCCGGGCGAGGTCGCGCTTGGCTTCAAGCTGCGCAAGGATATCAGTCATAAAGAGCCTGGTACTTGTTCTCGTAGGACAAGAGCTTATCGGAAAGCAGGCTGCAACCGCAATGGTTTTCGCAGAGACCGGACCCGGCCGTCTACATACCGCCCCTGCGGAGCGCCTGTTTTCTCGCCTTGTTCCAATAGCGAAAAAACCGGCCGAGGTCCGGTTGCACCTCGAGCTGAACAAAGGGTCGTTCCGGCACCAGCTCCACCGTCATGCCCGCAAGCGCAGCCTTGACCTTCAATAACTCATGCTTGATCAACGGGTTCGGCGTGTCCGGTACAAACAGCTGTGTCGCCTGATCGCGCCGTGCCACCACCGGCAGCACCTGCGAGGCGGCACCTCGAATGATTGTCACCTCGAGATCCAGCAGAGATTCATAGATGAAGATTTGGCGTCGCAAACCGATATCAGCGGCCGTCATGTAATCCACGTCCCAGCAAAAAACCGCCGTCGCCCCCGAAGCAGAGGCAAAAACAGGATGGTCAGCCCTCAGCGCCTCCTCATGCAGCCATATCAACCCTGCCATCATGACGCCTGCGGGCTGGATAAGTTTGGAAACAGCAATTCAGCCAGCCGTTCATAGGAATGAGCAAGCGGCAAATTGTCCGCTGCGGACACATTGATATCTGGCCCCACATAACGCGCCACATTATCCAGATTGAAGAAATAGGGCTTGTTGGCAAAGGTGCTGGCAATCCATTGCCACGACAGATTGTTGCTGGCTGGGTCACCATCAATGAGGTTCTGCAGAAACCATCTCGCACCAGCCTGCCATTTGATCTGTCGCCAATGAACAATATAGGCGGCAACATACATGCGCGCGTGATTATGCAGATACCCGGTTTCCAGCAATGTCGCTATAAGTGCGTCAATACAGGCAACGCCAGTTGCGCCACGCGCAATGTCGGCTGGCAGATCATCAGCATAGTCGCTGGCGGAAAAGCCGGTTTTGTATGCCTCAACATCAACCCAAATGGCATCTGGACTGGCAGTGTAAAGCCGTTGCCAATAATCACGCCACGCCAGTTCCTGAATGAATTTTTCCGCCTGTTTGGGTGCTGCCACGACGTCAAGCGCGCGGTTGCGCACCTCATCCAGCGTCAGCACCCCGTGCCTGATATAGGCTGACAGGCGGGTAACAGCACCGTCAAGATGGTTTCGGGTGGCTGAATATTGCGCTGGACTGATCGCAGCGAGTAGCGACAGCGCTGCCGCCCGACCACCGATGATCGGGCTTGGGTTATCAGGCGGGGTGATGTCTGCAAGACCGGCAACATAAGCCGCCAGCGCCGCGCGATCATCAAAACGCCTGGTCAGTGGAGTCAAAATCGCCAATTCATCTGTTGTGTTATCCTGCATGCGGGATGAAATAGGTACTGCACCGACAAACCACCAGATGATGTCTGATTTTTTTAATCAGCCGTTGAACTGCGCGTAGTCAATCGGCTGGTCCTTGTCCAGCGTTCCAGTGACAGGCGGCATCGGGTATTTCAGCCCGGTTGCACAGTTGAACAAAATCGCGGTTTCATCAGCTGAGACCAGCCCCTGTTCCATCGCCCGCTGATAGGCGGCAGCTGTTGCCGCACCCTCTGGACAAAGCAGAATGCCATCCTCGCGGGCGATGTCATTACGGATCTGCATGATGTGATCATCTTCGACAGCAATCGCGGTGCCACCAGACTCACGCACAGCCCGCAGGATCAAGAAATCACCCACGGCAATCGGCACCCGAATGCCAGCAGCAACCGTATGCGCGTCCTGCCACAGGGGTGCATGCTCCTCGCCATCATCAAAGGCTTTGACAATTGGCGCACAGCCTGTTGCCTGAACCGCGATCATGCGAGGCAGTTTTCCACTGATCCAGCCGAGCGCCTGCAATTCGGCGAAGGCTTTCCACATGCCAATGAGGCCAGTGCCACCTCCGGTTGGATAGAAAATGACATTGGGAAGCGACCAGCCCATCTGTTCGGCAAGTTCAAGGCCCATGGTTTTCTTGCCTTCAATTCTATACGGCTCCTTCAGCGTTGATATATCGAACCAACCAACCTGTCCCTTGCCTTCGCCGACAATCTTGCCGCAATCATTGATCAGGCCATTGACCATGTATGTATCACCGCCCTGCAACTGGATCTCGCGGATGTTGATGTCGGGCGTGTCAAACGGGCAAAGCACGGTGGCCCTCATGCCGGCTTGGCGCGCATAGGCGGCCATCGCCGCGCCAGCATTGCCGTTGGTTGGAATCGCCAGATGTTTCAGGCCGAATTCATGCGCCATGGAAACGGCAAGGGCAAGGCCGCGTGCCTTGAAAGACCCGGTTGGCAACCGGCCCTCATCCTTGACGATGATGTTGCCAGAGACGCCACCAAGTATAGCCGCGCTGGAGGTGAGCGGCATCAAGGGCGTGACCACCTCACCAAGACTGATCCGGCTCTCAGGCTTGGTCACCGGCAGCATCGGTGCATAACGCCAAAACCCATTGGCGCTCGACGCAGCAATATCCTGCTTGCTGACCTCGTTCCTCATCCGCTCAAGATCATAGCGAACAAGCAAAGGGCGGCCAGCCTTTGACAGACCATGAATCTGGCCTGCTGGATAGTGATCACCGGAGATCGAGCATTCAAGATGCGTGACATAATTCGACATTTGGAATTTCCTATTGTTGCTGCGCCTTCGGCAAAATAAATCAAAATTGTTATATCATGGCTGCCATGGGGGTGGAGGTTCAGGGTTTGGTTGATGGCGTGTCGGACTGACCTGCCTCGCGTGTGGCATGCAGTAACCGGGCATGTTCCAACGCCTGCACCGCCACAACGCAAATCAGATACCACCCTGCAAAATGTTCGAGCAGATGTTCAGTCAGAGGAGTGTCTTCTTCATCGCTGTGCATTCACTGTTGCTTCATATAATGCCAATGGGCGCATCCTGTTATCCGAGGAATCCGAATTCAAACAGTCCAACAACGACAAAAGTTATCAATAACATGCTGATCAGAATTTTGATGACGGTGTACACAGACTCTGTTCCTTATTTAATTGCTCCACCAAAAAAAGGGGCTGGCGCACCCTATCTGCCGTATGAACGGTCAGGTTGCATCATCTTGCAGGCCATCCGCAGATGAGCCAAACAAAAAATGCTGGACCAGCCACAAGGCGAAACACAGTTTCGCAAAATAGACCCCGCAGAACAGGATATCGGAAACCAGAACGCAATTGGTGTTAAAAGGGTAGACCTTGCCAAAATGGTCATGCCCGACTAAACCTTGGCACCATAAACAAGTAGATTATGCTGATCTGCGATTTGACTGGGCGCACGCTGTGCGATTTTTGCACCAGCTCGCTGTAGGCAAAGCACTTTACAAAGGCCGCAGGACGCAGGCATTTATCAAGCGCGGTGCGCTGTGATTGGGCAATCGCGTTAACCTGTGAGGCAACGGAAGAACCCTGGCAGAGCGTGATGACTGAACTGAGAAAAAACTGGCTTGCCCATCTGATTGATTTCCGCGAGCAGGGAATGCGGGTTAGCGATATCAATCCGGTGGCTGCCCTGGCAGACATCATTTGCGAGCAGCTTTATGGTGGCGAGATCGACCGCGATGATCTTGATGCCATCCTCGGCCAGATCGGTGGCGATCTATGGGCCCGTCAACGCCAGCATCTGCGCCTGCAGACTGGCATTACCAACACATCACCACCGCTGCCAGATCTTGGCGATCAGGACATTACCCAGCCAGTCTATCGCGCAGTTTTTACCGCGCATCCAGTGTTTGCCCTGCGCCATGACGTGTCCATGGATTTATGCAGTGATGCCGAAACCGATGACGCGCAGATGCCAGATCAACCCTATACGCAGCGTTGTGGGGTCACCCTGCAAGATGAGCATGCCGAGGCGATGGGAGCAATCTGCAATGCCAGACGCGCCATTTGCAATGTGAACTCCGCCATTTTGCAACAGCGTCAGGCCCAACGACCAAAAGACTGGCGCACCGACCTGCCGCAGATGCTGGGTGTCTCCACATGGGTCAGCTATGACCTTGATGGCCGGTCTGACATCAGCTGGGCGGATAGTTTTCAGCTGCGGCTTACAGAAAAAGCACAGGCGCTGGATATCTATCTCGAGGCGTTACGCACAACAGGGATCGCCGCTGCCGTAACGATTATCGAAAAGCTTGATGCCGAGCTAACGGCAACCAGAGGTGACATTGCCCGTTTTGCGCAACTCGGCAAGGACGATGTTAATTTTGCCACCACCGTCAATGCGCTCACCGAGCGCAAGGACAAGCTGACCTCCAGCTATGCGATCGCTGATGAGATTCACACCATTGCCCGCGACCTCGACGATGATGGGCAGGCGCGGCAGTTGATGGTCATCGCCGCCGACATCAGGACGCATGGCTTTGGCATGGCTGAGGTGCATCTACGGATTAACGCCGTGCAGTTGCGCAACGCCATGCGGCCGGTTGATGGGCGTGGCATTTCCGTCAGTGACGGAATGGTATCCTCGCGCAGCCTGATAGACCGTCTATCCTCCCGGATAGCAAGCGAGTCCCCCTGGCAAATCAATTTCAAAAATCTGGACAACGAGAGCGCAACGGCACGCCGGCAGTTGATGCTGGCGGCACAGTTCCTCAAACATATTGATTGCGATCAACCGATCCGCCTATTGATTGCCGAATGTGAGAAGCCACTGACGCTGATGTCGGCACTCTACCTCGCGCACAAACTGGGAATTGCCGACAAACTCGATATTTCACCGTTGTTCGAGACGAGCTATGGTCTTGAGCATGGCGAACAGGTGATTGACCAATTATTGACGCATCAACCCTATGTCGATTACGTGCGGCGGCGCGGCAGGCTTGCGATCCAGACAGGTTTCTCAGATGCGGGACGTTTCATTGGACAGATCGCCGCCAACATGGCGATCGAGAGACTGCAGATCAAAATAGCGCAATGTCTGAAAAACCGGGTTGCTGACAAGATTGCTCTATTGTTCTTCAATACCCACGGTGAGTCTCTTGGCCGCGGTGGTGCCCAATCAACAATGGCTGACCGGCAGAATTTCATCATGACGCCCTTTGTGCGCGCCCGGGCGGCAGAAATGAATGTACCGCTCTATCATCAATCCAGCTTTCAGGGCGGCGATGGTTACCGCCTGTTTGGCACACCAGCGCTGGCTCAATCAACGATCAATGGTATTCTTGCCGCGGAAATGGCACCTGTGTCGCCGGCGTGGCTTAGCGACCCGTTCTATCAACAGACCGACTTTTCTCTGGATTTGTTCCTGTCATTGAAGAATTGGCATGAAACATTGTTTGCCGATGCCGCCTATTCAGATTTATTGGACGTGTTTTCCAACAACCTGTTGCCAAAGACCGGATCACGCCCGACAAAGCGTGTTGTCCAGGCCGGAAATGAGCGCAGGGACCCCTCGAAAATGCGGGCGATTCCGCATAATGCCATTCTGCAACAGCTCGGCTTTCTGGCGAATGTCATCTCCGGAATGGGTAGCGCCGCCTACATTAACAGTGAGCAATTCCTCGAAATCTATCATGACTCGCCCCGCCTGCAGCAATGTCTCACCCACGTCCGCAAAGCAAAATCGCTGGGCTCACTCAACACTGTGCTGGCCTATTGCAGGATTATCGACGCCGGTTTCTGGGTCAATCGCGCCTATCATGGCAAGCAATATAAAAACCAGCGTGCGTTTCGCAAACTCGGGCAACATCTACAAAATGACACCCAAGCGACCGGCATCAGACATACCGTCTGGCGGTTGCGTGATGATCTTGTTGATCTCTACCGCTTGGTTGACCGGATCGGCGATGGCAGCATCCGCATCACCGGTGACGACCGCAGCACGCTAGATTTGCTTCATGCCATCCGCATCGCGGTAATTATCGACAGCCTGACCCTGATCTGTCAGACCCCCAATCTCGGCGAGAGCAACCAATATAGCAATGCCGACATCCTTGCACTCGGGCTGCGTCTTGATTTTGAAACAGCGATTGAAATCATCCAATCAGCCTTCACCGCTGGTTATGCGGCATCAGCAAAGAACGGCCTTGCCGAGGCGGAGGATTATTCGCAGTCAAACACCGGAAATTATAGCGTGATTGACAAGCAGATTCTGCAACCCCTTGGCGCCAACCAACGGATCATCCACACCATTACCCAGATGATTTCAGCTCATTATGGAGCGCACGGCTGAGACCGGCCAAACGCCCCTCACATTATAGGTTCATATTCCGAGTTGGTTGACAGGCCCATTGCACTGGCATCATTCTCGCCGTGGGCGCTGGTGCCCGGGCAGATTTATCAGAAACACCGGAGTAAGCAGAGATGTCAGCATGGATTTCAACGATTTCAGACGAGGATGCCAGCCCTGAATTGCGGGCGGCGCTGGAAGTGGCGCGCACCCCGCATGGCACCGTTGATAATGTGATGCGCGTCCATTCGCATAGGCCCAGCACCATGCATGGTCATTGCACTCTATATCGCGCCGCACTGCACGACCCTGCAAACACTCTGCCGACTTGGTTACAGGAGGTTATCAGTTCCTATGTCTCGGTTCTGAATGCGTGTGATTATTCCTACGCCAATCACTGGAAAAATGCGGCGCATCTGATTGCTGATCCGGGGCGAGCCAGTGAAATTGAAGCCGCCCTTGCAACAAAATGTCCTGAAGTGGCGTTTGAGGGTGCAGCACTCGCGTTACTGCGTTACGCAGAAAAGCTGACCACGACACCGGGGCACATGGAGGAAAGTGATGTTATTGCGCTGCGGGAAGAAGGGTTGGATGATGGCCAGATTCTCGAAGCCAACCAGATCATCTGTTACTTCAACTATGTGAACCGCAGCCTGAATGGGCTTGGCGTTACAACAAAAGGGGACATCGTCGGGTTCTACGCTGATTGAGCCGAGCTACATTATTCCAAGATACAGTGGGTATAATGCCTTTAGCACAGCCCTTAAAACTTAATAGACACCAAATTTACAATAAAGATGATTGTTTACCTGACCGGCGATGCGACCTAACGAATTAAGCAGTGATTATCGAACTGCTTGTGGCGGGACAGACATACCCTTTTGCCCTTTTGCGCAAAACAAAATAATTTCACATATTAACAAAAAATTATATTTGTTATTAACACATCGCACACAAACACACATTAATTGATGACTCTGGTGGGAAACCAGATATCCTTCACCCCATCAGAGTTTGGTGCGTCACCAATAGCGCAAACCAAAATCTTTGAAGTTGCCGAAATCAAATTTGTTTGGACGCCAGATATGCAAAAACTGACATTCCGAAAAGGGCAGACAATCTATCGCATCGGCGATAGATCAACCTCAGTCTATTTTCTTGTTTCTGGGCAGGTCGGCCTTTTCGCTCCAACAGACCTTTCCAACCCCTATCTGCATATTGATGAGCATGAGGTATTTGGGGAAAATAGCCTTTTCGAGGAGCAGTTGCGGTCGGCCAAGGCGGTTTGCCTAAATGATTGTGAAGTTTTGGAAATTGCCAAGAGCGACGTCATGCCAATGCTGGAAAACACAGACCCACTCATCAAGGTGCTCGTGAAGACGCTGATTGCGAGGCAGAATGACACTGAAAAAACGTTGGCATGCCAGCGTCGTCCAGTTGCGGCGTAAAGGTCTGTGATCATGGGAACAAAGAGTTGGAAAATGTTGCGCGACATGCAAACTGCAATATCATTCCTTTTGGTGTTATGGCTGCTCAAGAATGTCGCAAAACGGCAAACAAGCTCATCCTGACACCTAAAACACCCATTCTATCTGTTTATCACCTAAGCCAGAAAATGTAGCTGAGCGCTATAGAGAGCGCTCCTCATTATTGGTTGCAACTGGTTGTATCTGGTTCCACTCAGCAGCCAGATTACCCCCGCAGAGAACCCTGAAAAGCACGTCTAAATAATGACTCCATCAGCATATGTTTGGGGCTTGTAGGGCATCATTTAGGGGCCGAAATCACTGCGTAGTGGCATCTATATGGCATCTATTTTCTAGCTACCGAAATACTGACTTGGCCAAGTGATTAAAATAGTGGTGCCCAGGGGCGGCACTGAACAGATGCTTGAGTAGATTTCTTGAGGTTTCAAAGTCTATGTTTATCTTTTTTTATTCATTATGTTAATTGAATTTTGTGTTTCGGGGCGTTTCATTAGATGTCACAAAATATCAGACTAATAGGTGGATAATTAGGTTTCTTTTTAACATTTGCGCTGTCGCCAAAAGGATCAGAAATATCCACATGTGTGAGTGCTTCCGCAAGCAATCGCCTGTCTCCAGTTTCTTCAAATTCATT